>Ga0265293_10010807_pt1 | contig 12641 bp, 11 predicted proteins | sample Munlanlewell138R_FD_192505 | JGI IMG/M metagenome (GOLD analysis project Ga0265293, IMG submission 192505) | Leachate microbial communities from a municipal landfill in Southern Ontario, Canada - Leachate well 138R | ecosystem: Engineered > Solid waste > Landfill > Unclassified | place: Canada... | reverse complement strand
CGTGCGGTTACCGATCCGAATGTCCTTGTCGACTTGGAACGTCACCACCACGCGGGGACCGTCCAGACGGACGTCGGTCACCTCCCCGACCCGAAACCCCGAAACCTGCACGGCCGCACCGGAGCTGAGACCGCTGGATTCGGCAAAATAAGCGGAGTACTGCTTGTCGGTGTTCATGAACGGCAGCCGATGGTATTGGAGCGCGCCGACCGCGACGACGGCCACAGCGGTAACTCCGATAGTGCCGATGGTCAACGGGTTTCGTTCCGCGAATGATTTCATATCGTGCTGCACCGCCCGGTGTCCTGGCCGGCCAACTTGATGTACACCGGTTGTCCGCCCTTGCCGTTGACCTTGATCAGGAGATCGCAAAGGTAGTAACTGAAGAAGTCGCCATTCAGCCCTTGCCGGGCCAACATCCGATAACTGTCCGGCAGTGTGTTGAGCAGGTCGTCAAAGTACTCGTGGTCACCCAGCACGAGCGAGTTGACTCGGTCCGATTCGTCCACGACTTTGGTCAACGGCGGGCGTGCCTGCAGGAGGAGATCGGCGATCGACCCCGCGGCCGCGTCGCTGTAGGCAATGGCGGCGGCAATGTCGCCCTTCCGTTCCGCCAGCCCCTCGGTCAGTTCCGCCAGCGATCCGATTGCCTTGCTGAACTGCTCGCTGTGGCCGCCGAACGAACCCAGCACGCCGTGCAGGTTTCCGATCACCTCACCGATCAGTACGTCGCGGTTGGCGAGCGTGCTGGTCAAGCTGGCGGTGTGGGCCAGAACCGAATTGATGGTCGCACCCTGCCCCTGGAACGCTTCGACCAGCTGCACCGACAGCGAGTTGACCTGTTCGGGATCGAGCGCACGAAACAGTGGTTGGAATCCGCCGATCAGTGCGTCGAGATCGAGTGCAGGCTCGGTGTGCGCCAGGGGAATGGTTCCTCCGACGTCCAACGTCGTGGTGCCACCGGTGCCCTCCAGCAGTTCCATGTATCGATCACCGATCGGGTTCTGGTAGCGGATCGCGGCCCGTGCTCCCTCGGTGAGGACCACCGACCGGTCGGCCGAGAACTCGACCAGCGCGACGGAGTCAGGCTGCAACGTGATGCGTTGAACCTTCCCGACTTCCACGCCGGCGATCCGTACGAAGTTTCCTTCTTCGAGGCCGCTGACATTCGCGAACTGCGCCTTGTACGTGGCCTGGTCCTGAAAACGCAACTCCGCGAAGAGGGTCAGCAGAACGAACGTACCGAGTACGCACACCGCGACGAAGGCTCCGAGGCGCCAGATGACGCCGCCAAGATTGTCTCGCAACGCTCCATCCTCCTCAGGGTGGTGTCGGTCTCGGGCCGGCCTCAGCAGTGGCGGCCGAGTCCTGCTGGGCTGGTGTCTGACTCGGCGGTCCGGTGCCGGTTCCGTACGGCGGCGGCGGATTCAGCACGCCGGGCACCGGCGGCGGTGGGGCGCCCGGCGGCGGGCCCGCCCAGAGCGGGGCGCCATCGGGTCCGTACAACGGTGCGCCGTAGGGCGGGGCTCCCGGATAAGGCACCGGGCCGATCGCCGGACCGTCGAGTCCGCGCAGGGTCGGGGATTCGGGCACGCCCCGGGTCGCGGGGAAGAAGTTGACCCACCACGGGTTTCCGATTCCCGGGTTGGGACGAAGGTCCAGCCCGGTTCCCCAACCTGTGTTGGTGACAAGTTGCCGAACCGGATACTGCTTGGCGGCATCGGGAAGCGACCCGCAGCTCGGCTTGCCGCCCGGTCCACCCTTGGCCGCCACGATCGGCAGGTGCTGCGGGTACTTGTACGGATCCTCACCGAAAAGCAGCCCGGCATCGGCAATCTCCGACTTGCCGTTGCCGCCGTACGCCGCGTAGCCGCCCTTGTCCAGATGCAGCTTCGAGCCCACCAACAGACAGGTGTAGACCGGGTTGTACTTCATCAACAAGTTCGTGGTCGGCTCGAGCACGTTGATCGCCTCGACCAGAGCATCCTTGTTCGGCGCGATCACGTCGGTACCGGTGCGGGCGAACCCGATGACGTTGAGCAGCAGGGCATCCAAGGACTCGGCGCCCTCGGTGAGCGTGGTCGAGGTGGTGCTCGCCGCATCGAGTGTGGTCAAGATGTCCTGCGCCGCCGCGCCGTAGGCGTCGCTGAAACCCTTCATCGACCGCCAGGCTTCGCGGACGGTGTCCATTCGCGGGTTCAGTGCCAGCAGCACCGTGTTTGCGTCGGTCGTGGCCTGCCCGATCTCCTCGCCCCGCCCACGGACACTGTCGGCGACGGCGGAGAGCACGCTGTTCAACTTCGCCGGCTCGACCTGATCCAACACGCTGACCAGGCTTTCGAAAACCGTGTTGACCTCCGTGCTGACATTCCGCGACTGCAGCACGGCGCCCGCAGTCAGGTGCTGCGGGCTGGCGTCCTCCGGCGGTATCAGTTCGACGTACTTGGCGCCGAAGGCCGTGGTCGCCTTGATCTCGGCGAGGACATTGGCCGGGATCCGCTTGGCCTCGTCGGGGAAGATCTGCAGGGCGAGCCCCACGGGATGGCTCCCGCCGGCGATTCCTGCCACCCTGCCCACCGGCACGCCGCGCATCTTGACTTTGGCGCCCGACTCCATGACCAGACCTGAGCGATCCGAAACCAGGGTCACTGGAACGAATTTCTTGAACGTCCCGGCGAACAGCGCCGCGCACAGCAGTACGGCACTCACGATGAACACGATGAGTATCAGCGTCCACCACGCGGGATTCAGGCGGGTATCTCCTCTATGCGTCACCAGCTACCCCGACAAGTTGAAGTTGCCCGACTGCCCGTACACAGCCAGGGAGAGAAGGAGGACGACGACGGCCGACACCACCAACGAGGCACGCACCGCACGCCCGACGGCTTCCCCCACCCCGGCCGGTCCGCCAGAGGCGGTGAATCCGTAGTAGGTGTGCACCAGCATGATGACCGACGCCATCGATACCGCCAGCACGAAGGACCAGACCATGTCGGTCGGATTCAGAAAGGTGTTGAAGTAGTGGTCATAGACACCCGTGGACTGCCCGTAGATCGCCGTCGTGCCGAATCGCGCTGCCAGGAAGGACATCAGCATCGCGACGCTGTACAACGGGCCGACGACGACGATCCCGGCGATCACGCGTGTCGACGCCAGGTAGGCGACAGCGCGGATTCCCATCACTTCGAGAGCGTCGATCTCCTCGTTGATTCGCATCGCGCCCAGTTGTGCGGTGGCGCCGGCCCCGATTGTCGCCGCCAGCGCGATGCCGGCGGTCAGTGGCGCGATGAGACGGACGTTGAAGTACGCCGAGGCGAAGCCGGTGAGGGCTTCGGTGCCCACCTGCGCGAACTGGTTGTAGCCCTGCACCGCAACCAACGCCCCGGTGGTCAGTGTGAGGAAGCCGACGATCACGACGGTGCCGCCGACCACTGCCAACGCGCCTGTCCCCAAACCCAATTGGGCGATGAGACGGACGATCTCGATTCGGTAGTGGACGAACGCGGCACCGATCGCCCGGATCGTGTCGCCGTAGAACTGGGTCTGGGTACCGACGCGCATCCAGCCGCCGGCCCAGGACCGCATGGTCTTCTGTAGCCGGGGAAAGCGGCGGCTGACCACTCCGGTGCTCACAGCGTGGCCTGTACGGCGACGGTGCTGGCCAGGATGTTGATCGCGAACAGGGCGACGAAGGTGTACACGACCGTCTCGTTGACCGCGTTGCCCACACCGGCCGGTCCGCCACCGACCGAGATACCCTTGTAACACGCGATGAGGCCCGCTGCGAGGCCGAAGAGCCCCGCCTTGATCAACGAGATGATGACGTCGGCGAGGCCGGTGATGATCGTCATCCCACCGACGAAAGCGCCGGGGGTCACGTGTTGGACGAACACGGAGAAGAAGAAACCACCGGTGATCCCGACCAGGATTACGACCGACGACAGCATCACCGCGACGAAAGTGGCCGCCAGGACCCGCGGCACGACCAGGGCCTGGATCGGATCGATGCCCATCACTCGCAACGCGTCCAGTTCTTCGCGAATTGTTCGGGCCCCCAGGTCCGCACACATCGACGTCGCGCCGGCTCCGGCCACGACCAGGACCGTGACGATGGGGCCGAGCTGGGTGACCGTGCCGTAGGCGGCGCCGGTTCCCGAATAGTCGGCAGCACCGAACTCGATCAACAAGATGTTGAAGGTGAATACCAGAAGTACCGTGAACGGGAGCGCAAGCATCAGCGTCGGCAACAGCGATACCCTGGCCACGAACCATGACTGGTACAGGAACTCCCGCCAGGCGAAAGGCTTACGAGGTATCTGCACCAGGGTGTCCAAGGACATCGCAAAGAACCCACCGATGGAGCGCATCGGCTTGACGACTGCGTCCGATCTGATCATCAACTGCCTCTGCTTGTGTCGGTCGAATCGAACAGATCCGGGTGGCTGCCCAGGCCCACAGCTCCGGATTGTGAACTGTCGGGCGCCGGCCGAGAATCCAACTGCATTTGGTTTCTGTCGGGTAATCTAACAGTCACAGGTTTTCCTGCCAAGTATTAGTCGAAATCTGTTGTCAACACCCGTTTATCCCCGCCGGCAAGGGTCGCAGAATTGACGCTGGCGACATGAAAACAACGGTGCGACAACAGGGTTGACTTACCACCTCGCGGGCAACGGTGTCGCGACATCCGATCAGGACCGCGCCAACCACTTCGCAGCTCAGGCGGTCTCGGACGCGGGGGCTATCGCCTTGTACTCCAGGTACGAGTCGAAACCCTCGACGCCCATCTCGCGCCCGATTCCGGAGGACTTGAACCCGCCGAACGGGGCGTTGAGGTCGAGCCAGGACTGGTTGACGCCGAATATCCCGGTACGGATCCGGCGGCCGATATCGATCCCGTGCTCGGTGTCCGAAGTCCACACCGAACCCGCCAATCCATACTCGCTGTCATTGGCGATCCGCACCGCGTCTTCCTCGTCGCGATAGGGAATCACGGCAAGCACCGGACCGAAGATCTCCTCACGCGCGATGCGCATGTCGTTGTCGACGTCGGCGAACAACGTCGGCTGGACATACCACCCACGATCGAGTCCTGCCACGGGCTCGACGCCGCCGACGACCCGCCGGGCGCCCTCCTGTTCACCGAGTTCGATGTAGCCGCGCACCCGCTGTTGCTGGCGCTGCGACACCATTGGGCCGATGGTGGTGGCCGGGTCGAAGGGGTCACCCACCACCTGCGCCGACATCATCGCGACGAGGGCGTCGACGGCCTCCTCGTAGCGCGACCGCGGTGCCAGGATCCTGGTTTGCGCGACACAGGCCTGCCCGCTGTTGGTCAACGAGGCATACTCCAGACCCGTCGCGGTGGTGGCGAGATCGGCGTCCTCCAGGATGATCGCCGCCGACTTCCCACCGAGCTCGAGGCTGCATCGTTTCAGCTGCTCACCACAGGTGGCCGCGATCTGACGGCCGGCCGCGGTCGAGCCGGTGAAGGCGACCTTGTCGACGTCGGGATGTCCGACGAGGTACTGCCCCACCTCGCGACCCGCGGGCAACACCGAGACGACCCCGTCCGGAACACCGGCTGCCGCGACGAGGTCGGCGACCACGTTGGCGTCGAGCGGGGTTTCGGGTGCCGGCTTGATCACCACGGAACAGCCGGCGATCAACGCGGGCGCCAGCTTCGCCATCAGCGTGAACTGCGGGGCATTCCAGGGGACGATGATCGCCACCACACCCACGGCTTCCCGGCGGACGATGATGTCCGAACCGGTGACCCCGACTCGGACCTCCTCCCATTGCACGCGCCGGGCGTTACCCAGGAAGGTCGACAGCGTGAGCGCCGGCGCCGGCCCGGTGACGGTCTTGGAAAAGGTTATGGGAGAGCCGATTTCACGCGACTGGAGCTCGATGAGCTCGTCCGTGCGTTCGGTGTAGAGCTCGAGCAGACGGTCCATGATCGCCAGTCGCTCCTCGAGCGGTCGGCCGCGCCAGATACCCGCGTCGAAGCTGGCCCGCGCCGCCGCCACCGCCGCGTCGACGTCAGCTTTGGTCGCCGCCGGAACCGCACCCACCAGGTCGAACCCGTGCGGCGAGAACACCTCTATCATGTCGTTGCCCGACGGTGGCGTCCAGCGTCCGCCGACAAACAACTCCTTGTAGACGTGCAATCCCGGATCCTTCCGTTGGCGCCGGCGCAGCGACACGATCCCCCGTGCCACGGCCGCGATGCGGTAGCCGCGAACGTCTCGCCGCGCCCAGCTTCAAATAAAACAGACATCGTTAGATTAACGGTGACTGCGATCACATGTCAACGCCACCCCAGGGCACTTCGCACCGCCGGTCGCCGATCCGCGCCCCCCGGGCCCGCCCTCCGGCCCGGCCCGCCTCCCAGGTGGCGATTCCGCAGTTCAGCGAAGTTTCGGGCGCCCCCACAGGCGTACCGGCTCGGAGATTCGGAACCCCGGTCGATGCGACACGGGGTCCGTGCACGCATTGACACGTGAGCGGCATCACGCATAATCTATGGGTGATTGGTTATAGGCAAAGCCAGCACGAAGCGCGACTTCTGATCAGTCCCAGCGCCGTGACTGTGTGAGGCTTCCGACGATACTTCAGAGGAGTTGGCGAAATATGACTATTCACGATGATCGGCCACGCTGCCCCGTGGTCGAGTGGGATTACCTGGCAGGCGGTTGCCCGGTGAACTCGGGTTTCGCTCGGCTCACCGAGTTGGGAACGCAGGCCCCAATCGTGGAGGTCGAGCCCACCAACGGGTTACCCGGCTACCTGATCGCCGCTACCGGCGAAGCCGTGGTCGAGGTGTTCCAGGATCCGCAACGCTTCAGCAGCAATGCGGTCATCCCGATCGAACCCGAACCGGAATACCTGATGATCCCGGTGATGATCGACCCGCCGGATCACACCACCTGGCGCAGGCTACTGGCTCCGCATTTCGTGCCGTCGCGGGTGCAACTGCTGGAAGAACGGATCCGCGGACGTTGCGTCGAACTCATCGAAGGGTTCGCGGAGGCCGGCTCGGTAAACTTCATCGACGAGTTCGCCGCCCAGTTCCCGAACTTCGTGTTCATGGAGTTGCTCGGACTGCCGCAGGAGGATTTCGACCAGTTCATGATCTGGGAGAACAAGATCATGCATGCCTCGACGGAGACCGATCCGGACCGAAGCGGCGCCCGCCAGGCGATGGTCGAGGTGGCGACCTACCTCGGCAACCTGATCGAGGCGCGCCGGGCCGACCCCAGCCTCAACGGCGACGACCTGCTGGCCGCGGCGCTGAACTGGGAGATCGACGGTGAACCGGTGAGCACCGGCGACCTGCAGAACCTGTGCATGTTCCTGTTCATCGCGGGTCTGGATACCGTCGCCGCGCAACTCACCGTGATGTTCCATCACCTCGGCACCCATCCCGAGCATCGCCGCCGGATCGTCACAGATCCCGCGGTGATCCCGCAGGCAGTCGAAGAGTATCTACGGGTTTTCCCCAATGTGGCGACCGGGCGGAAGGTGACCACCGATACCGAGGTGGCGGGTGTGCCGGTGAAGGCCGGCCAGATGATCCTGCTGCCGACCTCGCCTGCCGGTCGGGACTACTCGGCCTATCCCGATGCGGACGTCGTCGACTTCGATCGCCCGGTCGTGCGCCACGCGAGCTTCGGAGCCGGCCCGCATCGCTGCATCGGGGCGCACTTGGCACGCCTGGAACTGCGGATCGCACTCGAAGAATGGCACAAGCGACTGCCCGAATACACAGTGCAAGATCCTGATTCCATCACCGAGCACACCGGCGGCACCACCGGCATCGACAAGCTGCGACTGGCGTTCGGCTGATGAAGGTCCGCCTCGACAAAAGCAAGTGTCAGGGCCATGCCATGTGCAACGCGGTGGCGCCATCGGTGTACCCACTCGACGACGAGGGCTATGTCGCGATCGATGTCGTCGATGTCGACGACGACGATCGCGACAAGGCGAAGCTGGGCGTCGAAACATGCCCGGAGAGGGCACTTTTCGTAGAGGAGTGACGGCTCGGGGTAGCTCCGGGTCGGCGAGCGACGATTCGGTGCTACTCGGATCTCGGTGCTACCGGATTTCGGTGCTACCCGGGAAAGCGGATTGAGCTCGGACTCTTGCCGGCCACGGCCAACGACGAATCCAGCCCGTGCCCGACCATCTTCGCGAGCTGTTCGCGGGCGGCGGTCAGCGCATCGGGATCAATCCCGGTGGTTATGCCTTCCCGGTGCATCAGATGTACGAGGTCGTCGGCCGCGATATTGCCCGCAGCACCCGGCGCGAAGGGACAACCGCCCAATCCTCCGGTCGCCGCATCGAATCGGCGCACCCCCAGGCTCAACGCCTCCCAGGCACAGGCCGACGCCATTCCGTAGGTGTTGTGCAGGTGCAGGCCCAGCGGAATCTCGGGCACGGCGGCCTGCACCGCCGTGACCCCCCGACGGACATCCCCCGGGGTTGCTGCACCGATGGTGTCGGCGAGGTGAAGAACACCGATGTCCAGGGCCGCCAGTCGCTCGGCCAACCCGACCAGTGTCGCCACCGTGGTGTCGCCGTCGAAGGGACACACGAATGCCGTGGCGATGGTCGCCTCGACTGCAACGTCGTGATCCCGCAGGTAAGCCGCGGCTTCAGCGAGTCGCTGCAATGCCGCCTCCCGGGTGACGCCGGTGTTGGCCTGGCTGTGCCCGTCGCTGGCAGAGACCACGAAGCGGACGCTACGGGTGCCCGCGGACACCGCGCGCTCCGCGCCGCGGACGTTGAACACCAAGGCGTGGAGCACTGCATCGAGATCCGTGAGACCTCCGATGACTTCGGCGCTATCGGCCATCGCCGGCACCTTTGCGGGACTGACGAAAGCGCCGACCTCGAGATGGCGGAGCCCGGCTGCCACCAGCATTCGCCCGAAGGCGATCTTCTCGGCGGTCGGGACTGTCACCGGCTCGATCTGAAGCCCGTCACGCAGCGCCACTTCGGTGATCAACACCGTGTCGGGCATGTCAGACGATCCCTTCGCTACGCAGACGATCCCGCTCTGCAGTGGTATAGCCGAGTTCACTAAGGATGGCGTCGGTGTGCTGGGATAGTTCGGGGCCGACCCATCGGGTGGAGCCGGGACGGCTGGTCAGCTTCGGCACGATTCCGGGGAACGTCACCTCGCGTGGCTCGGTGTCCCCGATGTCCACCGCGTGTACCTCATGCATGTCCCGAGCGCGAAAGTGCTCATCGGCCAAGATGTCTGGGGCTTCATAGATCGATCCGCTCGGCACATCGTGGTTCTGCAAAGTCTCCAGTACGGTCGCGCGGCTGTGCGACCTGGTCCACTGCTCGATGGCCTCGTCGAGGAGTTCTTGCTGCGCCACCCGACCGGCGTTGTCCGTGAGGCTCGGATCATCGCGGAGATCCGGACGACCGATCGCCTCCATCAAGCGGCGAAAGATCGCGTCGCCGTTACCGCTGATCACCACGAATTTTCCGTCCGCGCACGGGTAAGTGTTCGAGGGGACGATACCCGGCAACCCCGAACCGGCCGGCGCGCGCGTGACACCGAACGCGTCGTAATCTGGTGTCAACGATTCCATCAGTGAGTAGACCGCCTCGTACAGTGCCACGTCGACCGTGTCGCCGACGCTCGACGATTGGCGCTGCACCAAACCCATCAGTGCGCCGATGACGGCGTAGAGGCCCGCCACGGTGTCGGCCAGACTGATTCCCACCCGCACGGGCGGTCGATCCGGGTACCCCACGACGTGCCGCAGACCACCCACCGCTTCGGCCACACCGCCGAATCCCGGGCGGTCTCGATATGGTCCGGTCTGGCCGTAGCCGGACACCCGCACCAGAATCAGGCCCGGATTGCGTTCGGTCAGCACCTCCGGCCCCATCCCCCAACGCTCGAGCGTGCCCGGACGGAAGTTCTCCAGGACGATGTCAGCCTTGGCGATGAGCTCCAAGGCAATTCGGCGTCCTTCATCGGTACGCAGATCCAGGGTCAGCGAGCGTTTGTTGCGGCCCAGTGCGCGAAACAGCAGCGAGGTGTCGCCACCGTGTCGTCGCCAGGTGCGCAGCTCGTCGCCGACTCCGGGCCGTTCGACCTTGATGACGTCGGCCCCGAAGTCGCCGAGCAAGCGCCCCGCCGTCGGAGCAGCGATGAAATTGCCCAGTTCGACGACCCGGATGCCGGATAACGGTCCGTGCGGTTCAGCGCTGCTCACCGCGCGCACCTACGGCAGAAGGGAGATGCAGCCATATCCCACACATTAACCAAACGGCGTTGGTTTTTCCAGTCGCGATGTGGAGGTGCCGCCGTAGGTCAGCCGCCGGTTGTCCGTCGCGTCTTCTGGGTGGTTCGCTTGGCCGCACCGGAGGCCGCCTTTGTGGCACGAGCCCCACCCTTGATCGCCTTTGCGGGACCAGTCGGCTTTCGGCCTGCGGCAGGCTGTTTCGTGGCCCGGTCGCGCGAATGCGCCGTATCGTCCAGGGTTTGGCTGGCCTGGGCGACAGCGTTCATGATGCCCATGACGGCGACGTCGAACAGTTGCCGATCGGTGAAGGAGTTTGCCTCGATGGCCGAGTTCAAATGTGGTGTCGGCTCGTCATCGGACCCGCCGGTGATGACTCCGCCCGAGATTTCTCGGGTGGCCCATCCGATGACGAACCGCTCGAGGGCCTCGTACATGGGATAGATGGACCCCTCGGGTACGCCGGCTTCGACCAACCGACCCGTGACAACGTCCAGCGTGCGATTCGCCATCCCCATCGCCCTGCGCTTGATGATGATCGGCAGTAGCGTCGGATGCGATAGCAGCAGGTCCAGCAGCTGCGTCGAACCGGACAGCAGCAGCGAGCGCCAATCCTGGTCTGGCACATCCAGAATTACCATCGGCGTGCGTCTGATGGCGCGTTCGGTCGCCTCCACCAAGATCGCGTCCTTGTTCTTGAAGTGGTGGTAGAGCGAAGCCCCGTTGACTCCCAGTTCATCGGCCAACCGCCGGATACTGAAGCCCTCGACACCGTGTTCGTCGATGATGGCCAGCGCTGCGTCCAATGCGGCACCCCGCTCGATCAACGGAGCTTTTGGCCGACCCACGATGCGGCTCAACGTCTTCCGGTGCCGCTGGGCACCTCGGTACGGTGCGGGCAGCTTACCAAGCGCTTCATGGCCGATCCTTTGGCTATCGCAACGAATATGTCCCGGACTACCGGATCTACTTTAATTGATCGTCGTTAGATAGCGCAGAGGGATGCGGACGCCGCGCGCCGTCGGCGGGACCGGGCCAGTGCCGCTGCTCACACCTCCGCCGGCACGGGGGAATCCCCACGGCGAGGTGAGTAATGGATCGTACCCGCGTGCATTTCGGCATCCGCGCGCCCCAATGCGACCAGTAACTGGGCATGCGCCCCGGTTTCGGACACCGCCAGCATCTGGTCGAAGTCGTCGAGTTCGGCGAACGGCCGCTCGCTTTTTCGCCACTTCAGTCGTGTGGCCACCTCCAGACCCGTGCGCGCCCCCTCCAGCAGCGCGGCCTCGGTCTGGTCCAGTCGACGCTCGTGGTGCGCCAGCAACTCCTCGACCCGTCGGTGCACGCTGTCGGTCACCGGTCCGTGGGCCGGAAGCAACGCCGCATCGGGGCGGCTGCGGATCAGCTTCAACGACGCCATGAAGTCACCCAGCGGATTCTCCGAAAGGATGGCTTCGAAGCCGATCGAAGGGGTGATATCCGGCAGTACATGATCGCCGGTGAAGAGCAGACTTGCCATCTCGTCATGAAACACCACATGGCCCCGCGTATGGCCGGGAGTAGCCAGCGCAAGCAACGACCGCCGCGTACCCATCTGCTGGCGATCACCGATCCACGAGTCGGGCGCCTCGTGCAACAGGGCGCCCAGGCCGTCGCGGATCCCACGCTCAACCACTCGGTCACCCAACGCGCGGGCCCCCAGTACAGCCAGGTAATCAGCCTGGGGACCGAGGGGTTTCACCTGGTCATGAACCATGAGTTCCACCGCCGGCCGCTCGCCTGCACCGAGGGCGACGTGAGCGCCGAACTCACGACGAATACCCAACGCCAGCTCATAGTGGTCGCGGTGGAAGTGCGTGACGACGACAGACCGGATGTCGGTCATCGCGGATCCGATGCGCTCGATACCCCACCGCAGCCGGTCCCGGGCCTCGGGGATATCCCAGCCACTGTCGATCAGGGTCAGTCCGCCGTCGTCGGCGAGCACGTAGACGTTGACCGCGCGCAGACCGTCCTGCGGCAAGGGCAGCGGAATCCGGAACACATCCTCGGCTACGCGGAACACACCGGGAGAGTCCCATTGCGCGCTCCCGTCGGTCCGGACGCGGGCGAAGTCCCCCACCGTCAGCAACCCTTCCGGCTTCGGCCCGACGTCAATGAGCTCACCTCAGCCCTGGTGTTCAGATCCGCCGGCAACCGCAGGATCGATCTTCAACGGTTGCCGCGATTCCAGCATGATGATCTGCCAGTTGAGCCGTGCATGCTGGTCCCATTCCCGAAGCGACTTGTCTCGCGCGCGCTGCGGAAAACCGTGGTGGATGCCCTGCGGATCGTGGGCGATCAGGCCCTTCTTGAGAGGCCTGCCCAGCGAATCGC
>Ga0265293_10010806_pt1 | contig 12642 bp, 11 predicted proteins | sample Munlanlewell138R_FD_192505 | JGI IMG/M metagenome (GOLD analysis project Ga0265293, IMG submission 192505) | Leachate microbial communities from a municipal landfill in Southern Ontario, Canada - Leachate well 138R | ecosystem: Engineered > Solid waste > Landfill > Unclassified | place: Canada... | reverse complement strand
GGGAACAGGCGCCTGTACTCGAACTCGATACGGGCCTTGAACGCGGCGGCGATGCCGTCGACGACATCCTGCATGCGGGTGGCGATCTGCTCCTGCACCACGGGGCTGAAGCTGCGCACGGTGCCCACCATGCGGGCCTCGTGTGGAATCACGTTCATGGCGTCGATGCGGCCCGCCTCGACGGCCGCGATCGTCAGCACGGCGGCATCGGGCGCCGGCACGTTGCGCGAGACGATGGTCTGCAGCGCCGTGATGAGCTGCGCGGCGATCACGACCGGATCATTGGTCTGGTACGGGTGCGCACCGTGCCCGCCCCTGCCGTGAATCAGAATGGTGAACTGGTCGGCGGCCGCCATCATGGGCCCCGGGTTCACCCCGATCACGCCCGGTGGCAGCCCGGGCCAGTTGTGCAGGGCATACACGGCGTCGCAGTGGAATCGTTCGAACAGACCGTCTTCGAGCATGGCCTGGGCGCCGCCCAGCCCTTCTTCGGCCGGCTGGAAGATCAGCACCACACGGCCGTTGAAATTGCGCGTTTCGGCCAGGTAGCGCGCGGCGCCCAGAAGAATCGCGGTATGGCCGTCATGCCCGCAGGCGTGCATGACGCCGGGCCGGGTGGAACGGTAGGGCTGAACGCCGGTTTCGTGGATGGGCAGGGCGTCCATGTCGGCCCTCAGGCCGATCGAGAGGCCGCTGTCATTGGCCTTGCCCTCCAGCACCGCCACCACCCCGGTGCGGCCCACGCCCGCGTGCACCTCGTAGCCCAGGGCGCCGAGCATGCGGGCCACCAGGGCCGACGTGCGGACTTCCTGGAAGCCCAGTTCGGGATGGGCGTGGATATCACGGCGGATGGCGACGAGCTCGTTGTGGAACATGCCGACGGCACGGACTACATGTTGATACGACATTCTCGCGGAATCCCCGGACAATCTGGATGTAAGACGCAAAGCGGTACATTAACATAGCGCTGCGTCGCCGCGTTTCCGTGATCGCCGCCAACATCGTGGCGCATCCCGCACAAGGCGCTGGTGCTGGCGTTTCTCTCACGTTATGCTGCACACCGTACATTCGATCAACAAAACAATCAGGAGCCCAGTTCAAATGGCCACTACTCAGAAAACCGCCCGCAAGCCCAACGCCGCGTTCATGAAACCTCTTACACCGAGCGCCACGCTGGCTGCCGTGATCGGTTCCGAGCCGGTGCCTCGCACGGAAGTCACCAAGAAAATCTGGGACTACATCAAGAAGCACGATCTGCAAGACCCCAAGAACCGCCGCAACATCAACGCCGACGACAAGCTGCGCCCCCTCTTCGGCAAGGATCAGGTCTCGATGTTCGAACTCACCAAGCTGGTCAGCGCCCACCTGAAATAATCCGCGCGCGCGTCACCGCAAAGGTGCGAACGCCGCATCCCGAAAGAAAAAACGCTGACCTCGAGATCAGCGTTTTTTCTTGCAAGGCGATGCGCGGGGCGGCGAGACACCACCCGTCGGCGGCGCGCGGAGCCTAGAGTCCTGGATCGGATTTTCGATTCAGGACATTAGAAGCCTGGCGTGGGGGCGTTTCCGGCGAACAATGCCAGCCAGCCCCGGGCGATGCGATACACCACCCAGACCAGCGCAATCAGGCCCGTAAGCCAGCCTATGAAGATCAGGGTGGCCAGGGCGCTGAGCGCAAACCACAGCAAGCCCCACCAGAATGTCGCAATGACCCAGTCGAAATGGGGCGCGTACACCGTGCCGGCCGCTTCGGAACGCTTGATATAGGCCAGCACGATGGCGGCGATCGTTGCGACGCCGAAGAAACCGGCGCTGACCAGGCCCAGGGCGAACAGGCCGTAGATCAGGTGGGTGAGCTTGCGTAGCGTCAGGCCGGTTTCGGGCTCGGGCTGCGGGAAAACTTGCGACATGAAAGGGGTCTCCGTATCACCACGAAAACCCCATTTTAGCCCATGGCCGGCCGCCGCAACGACCTTGATCGCCCCGGCCACGGCCTTGTGGAATCACCCCTTCACGAGACACGCGGCACGCAGCAGATCGTCTCTGTGCAGCGGGTCTGCGATCTGTGCCAGGGCGAAGGCGCGCTGGCGCAGCGTCAAGCCGCGCAGCCGGGCCGCGCCCCACTCTGTGACCACGCAATCGACATCGGAGCGCGCGGTGGTGACCGGCCCGCTCAGCTGTGTGACGATGCGCGACACCTTGCCCCGCCCCGCCGTGGAGGGCAGGGCAATGATGGACAGCCCATCCTCCGATTGCGCGGCGGCGCGAACATACTCGGGCTGCCCGCCCACGGCGCCCACATACCGGCCCCGCGCCACTTCGGCGTTGACCTGCCCGGTAAGATCGAGTTCGACGGCGGAATTGATGGAACAGAAACGCCGCTGACGGGCAAGCCAGGCCTGCCCATGGGTTACGTCGGTGCCGGCCAGGCACACGCCCACGTTCTGGTGGGCGAACTCGAACAGTTCTCGGCTGCCCAGCAGCGAGCCGACCACCGATTGGCCGGCATGAGTGCCCTTCAGCGCATTGGTGATCACCCCCCGGCGCATGAGCCCCGCCAGGCCGTCAGTGAGAATGCCGCTGTGCACCCCCAGATCGCGGTGGTCGGAAAGCGCGAGACAGATGGCGCTCATCAGGCTGCCCATGCCCATCTGCAGCGTGGCCCCGTCGGGTATCAGCGGCGCCACGTGCGCGGCAATGCGCATGGACATTTCATCGGGCACGGGAGCGGGCACCTCGACGGGTGCTTCGTCTGTCCATACCATGTGGTCGATGCGCAGGTCGTCGGGCAACAGCGCGCTGGGCGAGAACGGCACATGCGGGTTCACTTCGGCGATCACCACACGGGCACGCCGGGCCACTTCAAGCTGGAAGTCGTGGGCGATACCCAGGCTGTACCGGTTGGCCGCGTCGGGCGCGCTCAGCTGCAACAGCGCGACATCGGCCTTCAGTTCGGCGGTGAGCAACGCGGGAAGGCGGGAATAGTGGACCGGATAGATGCCCAGCCTGCCGGCCGCCGCCAAGGCCGTACATACTCCGAACGACCCGTAGCTCAGAAAATCGAAATGTCCGGCGTGCCCGGGCCGGATCAGCCCCGAATAGCTGCCGGCCACGAAAAGCCTGATGCCGCCCAGGCGCCGGCGAAGGGTTTCGCCCTGCTCCAGCAGGCGGCGCACCAGACCGGTCGGCTCGGAGCAGCCCTGGCCGAACACGACAAGATCGCCGGCCCGCAGCCAGTCGGAAAAATCAACGGCATCGGCCGTCCGGGGAGGTGTCAATTCAAGCATCCGGATATCGGCCTTGGAAGGCGGCCGGGTTGGAAGGGTTCATTTTTCCAGCACGATGTTGTGTTTCTCGCGGTCCCAGATCTCATCGAGCCGGGGCTGGGCGTTGTCGCGCAGCTTGTACTTCTCGACCTTGCCCGTGGCCGTCAGGGGCAATTCAGCCAGCACCTCGACATAGCGTGGCACCATGAAGTAGGCCATCTGAGGCGCGCAGAACGTGATCAGCCCGGTGATGTCGAGGGTGCCGCCCTCCTTGCACACAATGGACGCCATCACCTCGTCTTCCATGAGTTCGGATCTGACCGCATACACGGCGACATCGGCCACGGCCGGGTGGCGCCGGATGACATCTTCGACCTGGATGGCCGAGATGTTCTCGCCGCGCCGGCGAATGACATCCTTGTCGCGCCCAGCGAAATAGAGGTAGCCGTCTTGGTCGAGCCACCCGAGATCGCCGGAGTGGAACCAGTAGTTCCTCAACAGGCGCGCCCAGGCCTCGGGCATGTTGTAGTAGCCCTGACGGGCAAACCACGGCTCATGGGTGCGCAGACAGATCTGCCCCACCTGGCCCACGGGCACCGGCACATCGTGCTCGTCGAGCAGGGCCAGTTCGACCTCGGGCAATACCTTGCCGGCCGACCCGAGCTTGTCGCGCGGGGCCTCGGGGCCGAACATCGTCGCATAGCCGAAGTCGCCCAGGCCGTAGAGCGAGGTCAGGGTCACGTTGAAGCGCTTCTCGAATTCGGGCGCGAATTCCGGCATGGGCACCACGTGGCAGGTGCGCAGGCGGTGGCCGCGCTCTTCTTCCGAAGGCGGCTTCTGCCACAGGAAGTTGATCATGGCGCTCAGCAGCGAAGTGCGCGTGGCGCCGCTTTCGTTGATCTCGCTCCAGAAGCGGCGGGTGGAAAAACGCGGAAACAGCGCCACCGAAGCGCCGGCGTACAGGGCCGGCAGCACCGTGCAGTTCATCGCATTGCCGTGGAACATCGGTAGGCAGGTGTGCATGATGTCGTCGCCACGATAGCCGAAGACCTCGACATGCTTGGCCGCCGTACGCACGGCGGTGGCGTTGGAGATCAGGCTGCCCTTGGCCGGGCCGGTCGTTCCCGAGCTGTACAGGATCTGCAGCGCGTCGCTGTACGCCGGTTCGGTATCGGGGGCCGAATCGGGCGCGCCCATGACCTCCTCCCACTCGATGGTCGCGGCCTGCGCCAGGCGCTGCGCGCCGCGGCCGGCGGGGTCGGCGTCACGCAGCACCACGGCGCGCTCCAGCTGCGGGCACTGCGCCTCGACCCGCGACACACGCTCGATGAAGGCCTCGTCCAGGATGAGCGAGGTCGAGTCCGACTGACGAATGTAGTAGGCGAGCAGGTCGCCTCGCGACGCCGTATTGATGGGTACGGCCACCGCTCCGACGAAGGCCAGCGCAAAGTTGGCCCATAGCGTTTCCGGCCGGTTCTCCATCATGATGGCCACGTGCTGGCCGGGGCGCACCCCGGCCGCCAGCAGCCCATTGGCCACCCGGCATGACAGCGCATAGGCCTGTGCATAGGAATAGCGCTGCCCCTGGAAGAGCAGGAAGGTCTTCTCATCGAGGGCCGTGGCGCGCGCCCGCAACAGGCGGGCCAGCGTGCGTTCCTGCAGCGGCGGCAGAGTCATTTCTTGCCCTCGCCCGCATTGAAACCGGGCTCGCGCTTCTCGCTGAACGCGCGCAGGCCTTCAACGCACTCCGGCGAGCGGAACGAACGGTAGAGATCGGCATTCGGCGCCACCGGCAGCAGGCGGTTCAGATACTCGCCGTACAGCTGGCGGGCGTTCGGCGAAGTACGGCGGATTTCCTTGACCACTTCCAGCACGCGCGCTTCCAGCGCATCGTCTTCGGTCACTTCCGTGATGAGGCCGATACGCTCCGCTTCATCGGCGGAAATCGTCTTGGCCGTATACAGCAGGTACTTCAGCTTCGAGAGGCTGATCTTGCTGAGCAGCAGGCTGGGCATCATGGAGCTTGCGATGCCGATGCGCGCTTCGGGTACGCCGAATACCGCACTCTTGACGGAAATCTGGATGTCGCAGGCCGATGCCACCGCCAGGCCGCCGGCCACGCAGATGCCGTTGATGGCCGCGATGGTGGTCTTGGCGCTGTGCTTGATGGTGTCGAACGGCATGTTGTCATCGTAGGCATACAGCGCAAGGGGGTTTTCGTCCTCGATGCGCGACAGCACCTCGCGCAGGTCGCCCCCGGTGGCAAAGGCCTTGCCGGTGCCGGTGATCACGATGATGTCGACTCCCGGGTCGGCATTGGCCAGCCGCACGGCGTTCTTGACCTCGCCGTACAACTGGGTGGTGAAGGAGTTGTACAGTTCCGGCCGGTTCAGTCGGATATGAGCCACCGAATCACTGATTCTGTAGTCCAGTTGCTCAAACTTGATGGGGGGCTGATTCATGCTCATGATCCTTGAAGCGATTGACGGGTGTGGTCCCGGCCGATGCCGGGGGCCGGGCTCTGGGTCAGCAGCGCAACGATCTGCGTCATGTCCGCGGCCTTGTCGAGTTCCCACAACTGGTTCAGAACGGCATCGGTCGCGCCGGCCGACAGCACCCCTTCGGCGTTGTCGACGAACTTCGCGCTCAGCTCGTCGTTCGTCATGCGCGAGGCGGGGTCGGGCGAAGGGCTGCCCTTGGGGTACAGCAATTCGCCCTCGAACGTCTTGCCCCGGGCGCGCACTTCGATGCGGGTGGGCCGGCTCGCCGGGTTCCTGGCCAGCTGCGCCTCGTAGTCGGCGTGTTGCGCGTACTGAACTTTTTCCATGAGCCGCATCACCGACGGGTCGAAGACCACTTCCGGCTGCTGCCAGCGCTTGCCGGGCGGAATGCGGTGCGCTCCCAGGGCCAGGCCATGGGCCATGCTGAACTGGGCCTGGGTCACATGGGTGATGTCGCGCGTCACCCACAACGGTTCCATGACCCAGCTTTCGACCCACGCCTTGATCGACTCGATCTCGGCGGGCTTGATGTCGTGGGTTTCAATGATGTCGTTCAGCACCTGCAGCGGCCCGTGCAGAATGCGGCAATGCGGATACGGCTTGTATGACTGCTCCCCGGGGAAGTACCACTGCTCTCCGAGGTCGAGCGCAATGCGCTCGGGCATCCAGCGCGAACTGCCTATCATGCGCCGGTAGCCGAATTCTCCGTCGTCGAGCAGCTGGATATCGCCGGTATGGCCGAGTTCGGCCAGATAGGCGGCGCTCATGCCGGCCTGGGTCACGGCGCCGGCCAGGCCGTACTTCACCGTGGCCGTCGGCATGTGCATCGACCAGGCCCACTGGCTGTTCACCGGCGAGATGCCCCCGGCAATGCCCAGGGCGTTGACCAGCTGTTCGCGCGAAAAACCGCGCACCTTGCCAAAGGCCGCCGCCGCCCCGAAAACCGTGGCGGAGAAACCGAATACCGGAGGCGGACTGGCCTTGCCGTCCTTGATGTCGCGAAGGTAGTCCATCGCCTTGCCGATGCGGTTCGTCATTTCGTGAGACGTGGCCACCGCGGCAAGAAACTGCCGGCCCGAGCCTCGCGAAGTTTCGAGGCCGGCCATGGCGCACGGAATGACGTAGGGACTGACATGCCCCGGCGGCAGAACGGCATCGAAATCCAGCGCGTTCATGAGCTCGCCATTGGCAAAGGCGGCCGCGACGGCCGATACCTTGTCGCCGGTGCCGAGCACCGTGGCCTGTTCCCGCGCGGCGCCCGGGCCCTGCAACCTGCTGTATTCCACCCCCATGACGCCCTTGGGATGGCTCAGCCCGGCAAGCGCGCAGCCAATCGAGTCGATGATGACCCGCTTGCTTTCCTCGACAACGGCACCCGGAAGCTGCTCGAAGCCCGTGTCGTGCGTGAACGCCGCCAGCTTCTCGATATTGGTTTCCATTTTCAGCCTTAACCCTATTCAATACGTCATTGACCGAACTTGAGGTTGTTCTTGGCGACGATGCCCTGCCACAGCTCGATCTCCTTGCGATTCTTCTCGCGAACGTCTTCGCCCACAAGTACCATCTGTTCATGCACGAAGGTCTTGAGCGCGGCCTTGACGCCCGGGTCCTCGGCCGCCTGCTTCATGATGTCCCGCATCTTCTTCACGATGGGCTCGGGCGTGCCCTTCTGGAAGAAGGTCGCATACCACGCCGTCATGAGGAAGTCGTTCAGACCCTCTTCCCTCATCGTCGGGATATCGGGCAGCGCGGTCAGGCGCTGCTCGGTGGCGACACCCACCGGGCGCATTCTGCCGGTTTTCCACATGGCCAGCGACGAGCCGCCGTCGACGAAGATGATGTCGACCGTGCCCGAAGCCACGCCCGCCATCGCTTCAGCCGTCGTCTTGTACGGCACGAGCAGCAGCTCGATGCCGGCGCTGGCCTGCAGATACTCGCACGCCATTCTGAGCGTCTGCGAGGTCGTGGCGCAGGTGTACTTGTTCGGGTGTTTGCGGGCATCTTCGACAAGCTCGCGCAGCGTGGCGAATTCGGTGCTGGTTCCCAGGCTCATTACCAGGCCGGCCGTGCTGATCGTCGTCAACGGCTCCAGATCGGTCAAAGGATCATACGGAAGATTGGGAATCATGATCGGCGCGAGCGCCACCATCGAGCTGCTCAGCAGCGTCATGGAATAACCATTGGCGGGCTCGCTCAGGAACTGCCGGATGCCGATGACCCCTTCCGCGCCCGGCTTGTTCTCGACCACGGTGTTCAGGCCGGCAACGTTCGCCAGCGCCTGCCCATAGGCCCGCGCGAGCAGGTCGAGGGCGCTGCCCGCGCCGGTGGGAACGATGAACTTGATGGGGCGGCTGGTGTCGGGGTAGGCCTCGGTCTCCGCCGCCGTGCCCGCGCTTGCGCCCAGGATGCATACGCTGCCGACCACGGCGGTCAGGACCTGGCGCATCCGCGCCTTGAAGGACGGGCCCGTGCGCGGAGGGCGACGGGTGCTGGCGACGTAGGTCGGTTGGGTGAACATCATGGTTGTCTCCTGATGGTTATGTGACAGTCTTGGATTGATGGCTCTGGAAGCCGAGTTTTTGCCGCGCTTCAAACAGAGGTTGTTGCGGGTTTGCGTATGGGGCCCGCTTTCATGAATTTTCCGGGAAGCGGATGCCCCACCATGATTTCCGCCATGCGTGCGACTTCAGCGAGGCGATCGAGATCAAGGCCGGTGCTGATGCCCATCTCCTCGCACATCAACGCGACGTCTTCCGTGCAGACATTGCCCGCCGCGCTCTTGTTGCCCGCGAAGGGGCAGCCTCCCAGGCCGGCCACCGAAGTGTCGAAGCGGCGCACGCCGCACTGCAGGCCCGCCAGTACGTTGCTCAGGCCCATGCCGCGGGTATCGTGCAGATGCAGCCCGAGCTCGAGTTCCGGCCACTTGTTGCGCACCAGATCGAGGGTGGTCTTGACCGACAGAGGGTCGGCCGCGCCCACGGTATCGCACAGATAGACCACCTCGGGCATGGCGCCGCGCTGTGCGCAGACATCGAGCAGGGCGTCGAGCATCCGCGCGGCATGCGCGGGGCTCGCCTTGCCTTCGTACGGGCAGCCGAAGGCGGTGAACAGATGGGCCGCGCGCAGCGCCATGCCGGCTTCGTGATAGCGTTCGATCATGGCCCCCTGTGCCGCCACGACTTCCAGGGCCGACCGGCCGTTGTTGTTGCGGGCGAAGGTGTCTGAAACACTGGCAAACACATTGGGCACGAGGTCGAGGCCCGACGTCATGGCGCGGTCGAAACCCTTGATGTTGAGCCACATGCCCAGATACCGCACACCGGGGCGTCGCTGGATGCGGGCGGCGATCTCTTCGGCGTCCGCCATTTGCGGCACGCGCCGCACGTCGACGAACGAGGCGCAGTTGATGACTTCCAGACCGGTTTCGGCCAGGGCGTGAATCAGCGACAGCTTGTCTTCGATCGCAATATGCGGCTCGCTTTGGAAGCCCTCCCTGGGGCCCTCTTCCTGCAGAACGACGCTCGATGGCAGTTGATAGGCTGACATGTCGGGCTCCTTTATTTACCGGTCCACCGGGGCTGGCGCTTTTCCTTGAAGGCGTCCAGCCCCTCCCTGGCGTCCTGCGTCAGTCGCAGCGAACCGAGCTGCGCTTCCATATAGGCGATCGACTGATGAAAGGTCATGTCCTCGATGGCGCGCAGCGCATGCTTGCCCCGGCGTATCGCCGTGGGCGACTTGTCGATGATGCGGGCCAGCAGCCAGTCGACCTTGGCGTCCAGCTCGGCGGGCTCCACCACATAGTTGACCAGGTCGATCTCCAGCGCCTCCCGGGCGGTGAGGGGTTCGCCTGTGATGCACATTTCGGCAAACTTGCGGCGCGGAATCAGATGCTGCATGACGCTGGCCACCTGCATCGCGAACATGCCGACCTTGACCTCGGGCAGCCCGAACTTGACGTTTGAAGCGGCCACCGCCAGATCACACATCGACAGCAGCCCCATGCCGCCGGCCATGCAGGCACCGTTGACCCGGGCAATGAGGGGCAGCGTGCACTCGGTGGCCTGGCGCAGCAGGTCGGCATACCCGGTGCGCGGGGCCGAGTAATCGAAATCGAAGATGCCGGACTGCGGGCTGAGGTCGGCGCCGGCGCAGAACGCCCGCTCGCCGGCTCCGGTCAGCACCACCGCCCGCACGTCGGGCGAGGCGGCGGCCTGTGACAGGCCCCGCGAGATGCCGGCGATCACGTCCTCATTGATCGCATTGCGCAATTCCGGCCGGTTGATCGTGATCCAGAGCACGTGCCCGCGCTGCTCGACGATGACGCTGCGAACCGATTCTTCCATGATGACTCCTGATGCGGGATAAGGTGAAGTGGGGCTGTTATTTCAGATCAGCGCGGCGATTTCATCTTCGTGCAGGCCCAGCTCCGAGAGCAGCGACTCCACCGTGACGGCGCGCCGTTCGCCCACGCGCGCAACCGTGCGTGAAAAACGGGGGGCCGGCGCGGGCTGACGAATGCCGTCGACTTCGATGAAGGTCTGACGCGCCTGATTGTGGGGATGCTCCAGCGCTTCGGCCATGTCGAGAACCGGCGACACGCAGGCGTCGGAGCCTTCCATGATCGCGACCCACTCGTCGCGGGTCCTGCTCGCGAACACCTCGGCCAGCCGCGCCTTCCAGGCCGGCCAGCGGCTGCGATCGTGCTGCGGCTCGAACCGGGCCCGGTCGAGCCCGAGGCCTTGCATGAGGGCTGCGTAGAACTGGGGTTCGATGGCGCCGACGGCCACCCACTTGTCGTCGGCGCAGCGGTAGGTGCTGTAGAAGTGCGCGCCGCCATCCAGCAAGTTGGTGTGGCGCTCGAGCTTCCAGCGGCCCGCGCCGTATTGCCCGAAGGTCGTGGCCATCAGCAGCGATGCGCCCTCGGTCATGGCGGCATCGACCACCTGCCCCTTGCCCGAGCGGCCGGCTTCGAGCATGCCGCAGACCAGCCCGAATGCGAGCAGCATGCCGCCACCACCGAAGTCGCCGATGAGATTCAGCGGCACCGTGGGCCCGGCTTCCCTGGAGCCGATGGCGGCCAGCGCACCGGTGACGGCAATGTAGTTGATGTCGTGGCCGGCGGTCATGGCCAGCGGCCCGTGCTGCCCCCAACCGGTCATCCGGCCGTAAACGAGCGCGGGGTTGCGCTCCAGGCAGACATCCGGCCCCAGGCCCAGGCGCTCCATGACGCCCGGCCGGAAACCTTCGATGAGCGCATCCGATTCTTCGACCAGACGCAGGGCAATGTCGCGGCCCTTGGGCGACTTCAGGTCGAGCGACACCGAACACATGCCGCGACCCACTGTGGGGCTGGCCTGCGCCTGCTGGGCCTCGGAATCCGGGCGATGAACCCGTATGACCTCGGCGCCCATGTCTGCCAGCAACATCGCGCAGAACGGGCCCGGGCCCATGCCCGCGATCTCGACAACCCGCATTCCCGACAACGGACCCGCCATGAGTAACATCCTATTCAGACCTTTTGTCTAGAAGGCGACGTTGTCGCCGCCCTTGAGTGTCAGGATCGCCCGCGCCTCATCAGGTGTGGCGGTCTCCAGCGACAAGCCTTCGAGTATCTTTTTCACACGGTGCACCTGCGCGGCATTGGATTCGGCCAGCTTGCCCCGGCCATCCCACAGCGAGTCTTCCAGACCGACGCGCACGTTTCCGCCGGCTGCGGCCGCCTGGGCGGCAATCGGCATCTGGAAGCGGCCCGCGCCCAGCACCGACCAGACGTACTGGTCGCCGAACAACCGGTCGGCCGTACGCTTCATATGGGCGACGTCGTCGGGATGGGTGCCGATTCCACCGAGAATGCCGAACACCGTCTGCACGAAGAACGGCGCCTTGACCACGCCCCGGTCGGCGAAGTGGGCCAGCGCATACAAGTGGGCCGTGTCGTAGCATTCGAACTCGAACCGCGTCCCGTTGCCAGAGCACGATTCCAGGATGTACTGGATATCCTTGAACGTGTTCCGAAAGATCAGATCGCGGGAGTTTTCGAGGTACCGAGGCTCCCACTCATGCTTGAATTCCTTGTACTTGCCCAGCATGGGGAACAGCGCGAAATTCATGGAGCCCATATTGAGCGAGGCCACTTCAGGCTGCAGCCGCAGGGCCGGCTGCAGGCGCTCTTCCACCGTCATGTTGACCGAGCCGCCCGTGGTGATGTTGACCACCCCGTTGCTGCGTTGCCTGATGTTGCGCACAAAAGGGCGGAAGAGCTCGACATCCTGGGAGGGGCGCCCATCAACGGGGTCGCGGGCATGCAGATGCACGATCGCGGCGCCGGCCTCGATGGCGCCGACCGCGGCCTCTTCGATCTCGGCAGCCGTGATCGGCAGGTGGGGCGACATGCTGGGCGTATGGATCGACCCGGTGACCGCGCAACTGATGATGACCTTTTTCGAGGAAGACACGACCTATCTCCAAATGATGACGGAAGACGGGCGCCGCAGCCGGGGCGGGCGGCGGCGCGGATAGGATTCAGTACGACTTGGGCAGATCGAGCACGCGCTCGCTGACGAAGTTGAGGATCATCTGCTCGGAAACCGGAGCCAGGCGCGTGATCATCACTTCGCGCAGCAGGCGTTCAACGTGGTATTCCTTGGCGTAACCCATGCCCCCGTGGGTCATGACCGCCTGAAAGGCGGCCTGATAGCCCGCGCGGGCGCCCAGCAGCTTGGCGCTGTTGGCTTCCGCGCCGCAGGGGCGGCCGCTGTCGTACAGCTCGGCGGCGCGCATCGCCATCAGGCGGGCGGCCTGCAGGTTGATCCAGCATTCGGCCAAGGGGTGCTGAATCGACTGGTTCATGCCGATGGGCCGGTTGAAGACCACAC
>Ga0265293_10010805_pt1 | contig 12643 bp, 10 predicted proteins | sample Munlanlewell138R_FD_192505 | JGI IMG/M metagenome (GOLD analysis project Ga0265293, IMG submission 192505) | Leachate microbial communities from a municipal landfill in Southern Ontario, Canada - Leachate well 138R | ecosystem: Engineered > Solid waste > Landfill > Unclassified | place: Canada... | reverse complement strand
AAAGTTTTGGAACGATGGCGGCGGCTCCGTCCATCATGGCCTGAACGGCTTCGTTTTTTGCCATACCGGCTATATCTGCCGGATTCTTACCTCCGGCTTTGCATACCTCGTCGCGCGATATGTCGGGTATGAAACGATTTTGTATATACCCGCCGCTCGCGGATATATCGATTATCAAAGCCTTGTGTCCGCTTTGCTCTATATATTTTTTAAAAAAACGCGCTTCCGCCTCTTTTGTATCAACACTTAGCACAACGGCTATAGTTTTCATTTACACATCCCCTCGCGCGTACAGCAAGTAAAGCACCCAAGTACAGTACTTTGCGTAAGCCGCGTTAAATCTCATATGTAACCTGATCTTTAAGCTCTAAAATACGTTTTTGCAATGATTCGCGCATCAGCTGTTTTAAACCCTGCGCATCCTTATCTTTAAGCTTATCAATATAACCCTGGTGCTCGTTTAACATATTCTGCGCGCTGCTCTTGTCCGTCGAATACCTTCTGCCGTATATAAGCTTGTAAAACGCCAGGTTGTCCCAAAGGGTAGAGATTATATTGATAAGGTACTGCATATTGCTTGTCTTATATATTTCAAAATGAAACTCACGGTTAAGCACAAATATCTGTTTCGCGTTAGGCTTTAAAACACTGGTGACTTCCTTAATTTCATTATGCAGTCTTTCAATTATCTGTATATTGTAATCCGTAACATTTTTACACGCGTAATACGAAGCCAGCGGTTCCAACGCTTTGCGCATCAAATAAATCTGTACTATATCAGTCATTTGCAGCTCGGTCACTCTCGTGCCGACATAGGGAATGGAATGTACTATACCCGATTTCTCCATGCTTTTTAACGCCTCCCGCACCGGCATACGGCTTACTCCAAGCCTGGCGGCCAGTTCTTCGGCGTTAAGCCTGTCCCCCATAACAAACGTACCGTCCATTATCCAGTCCATAAGCTGTTCTTTAACAAGCTCCGGCATTCTCTGATATCTTATTTTTTCCGACTTCTCTAGCCCGCGCGACTCCATATCATTTCTCCTATCAAATTCAGTATTGCTTTATACTGCTAACCAAAATCATTATAGCAACACCTTATTCTGGATACAATATATAAAATAATATTTATATTCACAATTGCATAGGCGTTGACAATATTCGGCGAGAGCCGCAAGCACAAATCGCGCAAAATAAACGCTTGGGACTAAAATATTACGCTTTTAAATCGCCCTGATAAGGAGCGCGGCTTTATAGTTTTATTTTTCTTCTCCGGCCTTTTGCGGCTTTGCGGTTTGCGCATAAATCGTTTGGGCCGGGAACGCAAACTGTATTTTGCGCCTGTCGAATTCTTCTTTTATGCAAAAGTTAATTTCCTGCCGGGCGTTCATGTATATATTATAATCCTGGCTTAACACATAAAAAACAACATCAAACACAAGACCGGAATCGGAAAACGAGGAAAAATGCGCCCTGTCAAACTCCGTATATTCAACCTTTTTTATTATTCGTTCTATTATTACAGGAATTTCTTTTAAGCATGGCAGCGATGTTTCGTACGCCACTTTGATCTGGAACACCGCCCTGCGCCGCAGCATTCTTTTAAAATTCTTAACTCTGGAGCCTGTCAAGTCTTTATTGGAGAAAATCAGCTGCTCGCCGCTTAGGCTGCGTATGCGCGTAGTCTTTATACCTATATGCTCCACGTTTCCCATAAGCTCGTCTACCACAATATAATCGCCAATCTCAAACGGCTTATCAAAAAGTATTGTTACAAAGCTGAATATATCCTCTAACACGGTCTGCGCCGCGAAAGCAACGGCGAGGCCGCCAATGCCAAGACCCGCGATAAGCGCCGTTATCTCCACACCTATGTTCTCTAAAAACAGAAGCGCCGCCGCGCCCCAGATAACCGCTTTTATAATAACGGCAAACCATTTTACGGTCATAGGGTCCGATTTGCCTTTCTTCTTCTCCCATGACCTGCCGAACAAGTATACTGCTACAGCCGAAACAAGGCGGGCGCCAAAAAAAATAACAAAAGCGATTACGGCAATATTTATTACTTGCGCCACCGTCTCATGCAAGTTTAGTATTTTAGTGCCAATATAAAGGACGCCCAAACGCAATACGGGCAGCAGATATTTGTCCGCGGCGTTTACCAACACATTGTCTATGTCTGTCTTTGTTTTTTTCGCCCTGGCGCGGAGACGTCTTATAACCAGTTTTTTTATAAGCAGCAGCAAAAGCATTCCCGCCGCTATTAATAATACGAACATCAAATAGCTTTTGAGCGTGTTGTTCAAAAACTTGATTCCCAGGAACGTATTGTCTAAAAACGAAAGATCAAATAACTCACTCAATTTGCAAACCTCCGGCTGTTTTCATATAAAAGCTTATCACATAATACGGCTTGTGCAAACCCGTGCTTTTATTGCCGCCGAAATAAAAAAGCCGGTAACAGTTTTATTGACCGCCCGGCTGAAAGTTTGTTTTTTACAAATCCGAAGAAGCCTTCACCGCGGCGTGCCTGCCCTTCCTGCCCGAACGAAAAACAATTACGGTGCCTACAATTCCAAGCAGCAGCGCGCCCAGCACAATCGCTCCGAATTCTATAATAGTAATATCTAAAATTCCCGCCGCCGTGTCTTTATCCTGCGGCTCAAAAACTTGCTCCTGCCGATCGTCCGGCTCCGGCTCCGGCTGTTTATTCTGCGCGGTTTCAAGCCGCTCTTCAAGCTTTGTTATGGTTGACTCAAGCTCTAAAATCCGCGCGTCTTTTTCGGCGATGTCGGCAATTGCCGCAAGGCCGCCCAGCGCTCCTTCTATTATGCTTTCAGAAAGAAAATACGACGAGCAATGAAAAATCGTAAACTCCACATATCCGTCGTCGTCCACAACGGCGGATAGCTTACCCTCTATTTCCCCCGACTGGTCGTAATAGTAATACAGGTAAAGCGTATCGCCCGGGCTGTTGTCCTTTGCTTTTATACTAAACGTTACCGGACCGGGAAGCTGCCCGCTGTGCCCGAAATGAAGCTGATAAGCGTCCGCACCTCCCGCGGCGGCGGAAAGCGATCCGTTCTTCTCCATCTTAAGCGAAAGGTCAAGCTCTTTTAAGCCGCTCGGCACGCTAAAATTACTGCCGTCTATTTTGCACGAGTAATCTGCGAAATTAATATTCACCACAGCCTGCTTTTTTGTGATATCGTCAAGAACCGCGGCAGGAACCTTTGCCGATTCGGTGATATTAAGATTTAGCGTTCCGCCCTGCTGCAGCTGCCCTATACTGTCCTGCGCGAGTTCCCACTGCGTAGGCTCCGCTACCTCCTTTGGAATTACAGTTAGCTTATCTACAACAACAACTTTTTTTGTTTTGTTAATTAAAAATCTATCAACTATATCATAATTATCATTTACACTACATCCATTACCTTCAACACTTATAGTACCAATATCACCGGGTTTCGCATTATTCGAAACGGTTACTGTAATAACTTCAGTATTCTTAAGTTTTTTGTTTGTACTCCCGCTTGCAGCATCACAACCTTCTATTTTACCACTAAAAACTCCTCCACAAGTTATTTTAGAAATAAAATTAAATGCATGGGCGCTTATTGTAACAGTAAATTTGTATTTCTTCCCTGCTAATACTTCGCTTGGACCAGAAATAGTCACTTTTGCTGATGCTGCGTATGTAGCTGTTATTCCCACTATAGACACAATAAATGCTACTATTATAAGAAGCGCTATAAATCTTTTCATCTGTCCTCCCCATTTTTGCGCAATGGCGTTTTTAACGCACCACCAAGCATCAGTGTATTCTTTTTAGCTCCAATATGTCAAGACGTATTAATGTATAGTCAGATATATCTATATATCCGTCAGTATTAACGTCCGCGGCGGCTTTATAAACGTCGGTTAATGCCTTAAGCTTTAGTATGTCAAGCCTTACATGCGTGTAATCGGATATGTCTATGTAACCGTCGCCGTTGGTATCGCCGCGCACGACCACCGTCAGCTCGTCCCTTATTTCCCCGCCTACTATAAGCTTAACGCTCATACCCGTAGCCACTTTGCCGCCCGTATATTCTATACCCTCTTTATTGTATATTCTAACATTTTGTTCGGGGTTTGACAGATTGGCCTTAAGCGCTGCCGCCGATATATTTATAGGAACGCCCGTGAGATAACCGCTGTCCCTGTCCGTTGCGTATACGGACGATTCTATAAGAGTCTGCTCCATTACGGTAACTTCGCACCGCGCGGTAAATCCCCCGTCCCGCGTTGACACGGTTATTGCGCAGCCGCCCGTCGCGGCGGCGGTTACCGTCCCCTCCGGCGAAACCGCCGCTATATCCGTATCGCTTGATTCCCATGTTACGCTTTTATTGGCGGCGTAGCTTGGGTTTACCGTTGCCGTCAAAGTATAAGACTCGCCTTCGTACAATACAAGCGTTTCTTTATCCAGAGCAACTCCCGTTACCGCCGATGATTCAAATTTCGCGACTAAATACCTGTCGGCGGTTACGGTAAACGTGTAATCCGCGCAATCGGAAACCTTTATTTCGTCCTCGAACCAGCCTAAGAAACAATTGCCCGCTGTTGCCGCCGCGTTTACCGTGGCTTGCGCGCCGTAAAGGTAAGCGCCGCCGCCCGAAACCGTGCCTTTATCCGTATCCGAAGACGTTGCGGTTATTGTATAAACGCCCGCCGCCGCCACCGCCGCCCGCGCATCAACCCTGCCGTGACCGAAATAGATATCCTTGCCCGGAGTTCCCAAATCAACTGCCGTTTCGTACAATATGGTTTTTATCTGCTCCGCCGTCAAATCCGGATTAACGGAGAGCATAAGAGCCGCAACGCCCGCAATCATAGGCGACGCCATTGAGGTGCCGCTTTTATACCCGTAATCATTATTTAATACGGTTGAAAAAATACAGTCGGCAAAGGCGCCGTCGCCGCCCGGCGCCGATATATCCTTTTTAGCGCCATAGTTGGAATAGCTTGCTTTGGTATCATTGCGCGTTGTGGCTATAACGCCCACGCACGCGTCATAGTCGCTCGGGTAATGGCTGCTTGTCTTGCCGTCGTTTCCGGCCGCGGCGACAACAACAACTCCTGCGGCCGCCGCGTTGTTTAAAGCCTCCTCCTCGGCGGCGTCTTCGTAATAGCTGCCAAGGCTTAAATTTAATACCCGCGCTCCGTTTTCAACCGCGTATTCGATGCCCTCAATAATATCCTCGGTTGTGGCCCCGAAAACCCACCGCCAGTCGCCCGCGTCATGCTCGACATAATACCACCCGAACACATCGGCTATAATAAGTTTAACGCCCGGCGCAATCCCGACGGTTCCAACGCCGTCGGCGTTCGCCGCTATTATACCCGCCACATGCGTTCCGTGCCCGTTGTCGTCCTGCGCGCCGCCGCCGCCCCCCGGGCTGTCGTCCTCAACAAAGCTTTCACACGCATGTACGCGCCCCAAAAATTCCGGATGGTTAAGGTCTATACCGGTATCTATAACCGCCACTTTTATATCCGCGCTGCCCATTGTTATATCCCACGCGTCAAAAGCGTTTATCGTTTTAAGATGCCACTGCTGCGGGTTAGGCGGCTGCGCGTAAGGGTCGTCCACCGTCGCGTCAAGCTGATATATATAATTAGGCTGGGCGTATTCTATATCCGGCCGCGCGTTGAGTTTTTTTATAAAACCCTCAACCGTCTCGCCCCGCGGAACTTGCGACACCACAATGTTTTCCTTCGATATTTGTTTTTCCAGTTTGCCGTTTAAAGATGAAAGCGCGCGCGACATTGCCGACCTGCTTTTGGAATCGGCGAATTTGACAATAACCTCGCCCTGCAAATAAAGCCTTCCTTCGGGAACGGAGACATAAGCTCCGGTTCCGTCCGGCGGATAATTATCCTCCGCAAAAGCGGACGGAATATAAAAAGCGGCAAAAGCCATCATTAAAGCAAGCGCGAACGCCGCGACAGATAATCTTATTTTTATATGATTTGTTTTTTCGCGCATTTTACTATTTTTCGTGCGTATGATAACCATATCATATTACTTTACCTTATATTTAGACATTCCGGCAACAGGTCAAACATGTTTTCACTGACTGATTTTTTTAATCGAATATAAAACGGGGCAACTAACACCGTTTCGTTTATTATGCTGCGCCGCCGCGCGCTTCATTTAATAGATAACATGACTTCTTTTACTAGTTCAAAATATTCTGGATTAATCTTGAAATTATCCTTTTCCCAATGATAGGTTGGGTAATCATACATAATGATTTGTCTGAGAAAATCATTTTTCTTTTGACCCAATTGATTGGATATTAATGAGATATAAATGCCAGCCTGCTTAGAATCTATCCCCCCTAGCTCTCCTCCATTCTTTAAGAATTCTTGTTTCAATTCTTCTCTGGATACGGTCTTTTGAGTTTTTAATAAGTAAGGAATCATGATGATTTTCATTCTCCTGCTTGACCATAAGTTGCGTTGCAGATACTGAAAAAGCAATTCTTTAAGTTCGTACTCTTCGTAAACACCCGGTTCGTCCGACATTTCTATCTTATTCTTCTTCTTATCTATTTTAGCATTTTCAACATCCTCCGGTATTATTGCAGTTCTTGATAAAAGTTCATTTCCTGAGGATGTTCTTATATATTTAAGCAATATTGCATTAATGACTAAATCATATTTATCACTCAACCATTCTATCATCCGTGAAAGTGCGCTATCAATTGAAAAACCAACCAGAAGTAACCTTTGAGAATCATTTATTGAGAAATTATCAATGTCAATATTCTCAAAACTCTCAGTAATAAAATCGTCTAATGATTGACTTGTGTAATTAAAGCATATTTCATTTATTTTATCTCTTTCCCAACTTGAAATATCCGATGCATAGTCAATTGCTTGAGCTAATGCTTCACGAGGTAATCTGTCTCTTTTTAATTCAATGATAACAAGATTACCTTTTTTATCTATACCAAGATAATCAAGAGGTCCAGAAAGTGTATATACTTGTTCACCGATTATTTTGATATCGCTTCCCAGTATTTCTGACTCGGTTTTAAGCCACTTTTCCAAGTGCTCTTTTTCTTTTCTGCCACTATCAATTAATGTAGTGTTAATCTCAGACAGCCGATCTTCAACAATCTCCCATGTTTTAATCTCTGTTGCCATTTTAATAAACCTCCATTAAACGCATATAAATAATAGTATAGCATAATATCAATATAATACAACAAAATGTCAGCTTGTAGCTCTAGGCATGTTCCTGTTTTTTATAATCAAATATAAAACGGGGCAACTAACACCGTTTCGGTTTATTATGCTGTGCCGCCGCGCGCTTCAACATTGTAAAACAAAGCACGCAATGATATAATTGCCGCATATTACTGATCGCAAAAACGACCGCGTTCTTTACGGAGGCCAGTTATGAAGCCTGTTAGCGCTTTAGTTCTGCTTATAATAATACTGCTCGTGTCATGCGCGCCAATCAGCCCGCCCGAGCCCTCTCCCACGGTAACGCCCGCGCCTACGCCCGCGGCAACGCCCGCGCCTACGCCCATAGAAATAACAACTCCGGAGCCTGAGCCGTCAACGCCGGTATCATATACTACGGGACTGCCTTTTGACGGCGTTTACAGACCGGTAATGGCGGTTATAGAAAACACCTCGGCGGCGCGTCCGCAGACGGGGCTGCAAATTGCGGACATAGTTTACGAGGTTCCGGTTGAAAGCAGCATTACCCGTTTTGTATGTGTTTTTTCGGATAATATTCCCGAAGAGATTTTACCCGTAAGAAGCGCGCGCATTCCTTTTATATATATACAGGGAGAATGGGAAGGAATACTTATGCATTGGGGCGCGGCGGGACGTAAAAAAACTCTGTGGGATAAGGAATACAGCGTTTACGGACACAGCCTTTACACAAAAGCCGGCGCCGTTATGGACGGTATGAACAGCAAATGGAAAAACTATTTTTACCGTACAAAGGCGAAAAAAAGTCCGCATAATGTCGTCGGCAAACCGCAGCTTGCCGCGGAGCTGTACGACTACCAGCCAACACCGCCGGAATGGGCGTTTAGCTCGTCTTTTTCATATACGGGGGATGTCGTTACGCAAATCGAGCTTTCCATGTGTTCCAAAAAAAACAACTACGTCTCTTATACTTATGACGAAGAAAAAGATTTGTATCTTCGCTTTATGAGCGGCAAACCTTTTAAAGCGGCGGAAACGGGCGAGCAAGTTCATGTTAAAAACTTAATCGTTCAGCACAGCACCTACAAAACGTCTTCCGGACGCAAGCTTTGGAAACTTGTAGGAAGCGGCAAAGCCGAATATTATATAGGAGGCAGGCTGATAACCGGCAGTTGGAAGCGCGAATCCGAACACGGTAAAACGGTTTTTTTAGACGACGGCGGGCGGCAAATTGTGCTTGCCCCCGGGAACACATGGATTCATATTTCAACATGAGCCGGATATAACAGAGGTTTAAATGAACGATATACGCGAGCTGCAGCTTGCCGAGTTAAAAATACTGCTTGATGTCGACAGTTTTTGCCGCGAATATGGCATACCGTATTTTCTTGCCGAGGGAACGCTGTTAGGCGCGATTCGCCACGGCGGTTTTATACCGTGGGATGACGATGTCGATATTATGATGAAACGCGAGGACTATAATCGTTTTCTTCAAATCGCCCCGGGCGCTCTCGGAGAATATTACGAGGTTCAGCACGCCACAACCGTTGAAAATTACTGGTCTCCGTTTATAAAGATAAGGCTTATAAAGGGCGGGCAAAAATACCGCCAGCAGCATATTGCGCATTTAACCGATAATAACGGACCTTGCATAGATATTTTCCCTCTCGAATACGTTCCGCACAAAAAAAGCGCCGCGCAAACTTTACAGAGCGTTTATATAAGGTATCTAAGGGGTATGCTCAGCCTTAAGCTGCGTTTGAGAGCGCCGAAAAACATCAAACAAAAAGCGGCTAAGCTGCTTTCCGTTTTTTATACTGTAAACGGCATACACGAAAGGCTGGAGCGTACGTTCAATAAGTATAACGGCAAACCGACCGGATATATCGCCGCGCTGGCGAGCTATCATAAACTAAAATGCCAGACGGTTCCCGCGCGTGTTTACGACAAATCTGTAACCGTTGATTTTGAGGGACATATGCTGCCCGTGCCGTGGCAGTACGATTTTCTGCTAACTCATATTTACGGAGATTATATGACGCTTCCCCCGCAAGAGGAAAGAGCTGTAAAGCACCATTTCATAAACGGCGATACGCATTAAATGTTAATCAGCGTGCGCCGCCTATCGGAGAGGTTATGCTTTTCGCGTCCGGCAGACCGCTTAAATGTTCGATAAACTCCACCGCCCTTTTGGTAGAAAGCCCGTCATGATAATCAAAATACCCGTTTTTGACGCTATTTATCCTTTTCATATCGGGCGCTATGTTTTTTATCTCTTCCGTAAGCTCCTTTAGGCTTTTGGTTACCCGCCCGGGCACAAACGCTTCATAGTCCATATAAAAGCCTCTTTCCTTTTTGTAGCAGTCAATGTCGGGCGCGTGAAATACCATAGGACGATTAAGCAGCGCGAACTCGAACATAATGGTGGAATAATCCGTTACCAGCACGTCCGTCGCGCACAGCGCGGATATCAAATCTTCATTTGTAAGGTTTATTACGTTTTCCGGACAATTAAAATTCCTTATAAGCGGGTGAAGCCTGACTGCTAAAATGTACTCTTCTTTTATCTCTTCCGCCAGCTTGCTTACGTCAACCTGCGGCATTGCCACATCGTCTATACCGCCGCCGCGGAATGTAGGCGCGTATAAAAGTATTTTTCTATCCGCGGGGATATTGTATTTTTCAAAAACAGCTTTTCTTAAACTCTTTGTTTTTTCACTGCAAAACAGCGCGTCGGCCCTTGGAGAGCCAAGCGCGAACACTTTTTTTACGGGTATGTTAAGAGCGCCGCCGTAGATATGCCGCACTTTCTCGCAGCTTGCTATAGCGGCGTCGCAAGGCTTTATGCTGTACAGCCTGCTTTTCGTATCTTTGCCGAACCTTTTAAGAGCGCCGCACGCATGCCATATCTGCAGCACTATTGTTTTCTTTTTCTTTATGATAGCGTTTAACACAACGCTGTTGGCGTCAAGCACAACCACCTTTGCGGTATTGAAATAGTAAGCCTGTTTTAATATGTTAAAAAAATAGCGCAGCTTGCTTTTTGCCGTACCCTCGTACTTTTTTAAAAGCTGTATTATCTCAAAGCCGCCTTTTTCCGTCAAACCTTTGCTTATCGCGAGAAAGTTACCTTCGGGTTCGTCTAAAAAATATGATATAAAAACCACCCTGTTGTTTTTGACAGGCGCGGGGCGCGTTATTATGTTAATTATAAAAGCGGCTGCGTAAACAATCGCTTTTAGCAATCTGAGCATATCTTTTCTCCGCGGCTTTATTTAAAATTCTCGTCGTATTTGGCAATCACGTTATCAACATCACCCGACGCCGCGATTTTACCGTTCTTTAAGAATATCGCGCGGGTACAGAACTGCTTAACCGCTTCCGCGCTGTGGCTTACAAACAACACCGTAACGCCGTTTTCTATCATTTCCTGTACTCTTTGCTTGCATTTCTTTTTAAATCTCTCATCGCCGACGCTTAAAGCCTCGTCTATTATGAGTATATCGGCATCAAGATTAGCGTTAATAGAAAAGCCGATACGCGCCTTCATGCCGCTTGAATAAGTTCTAACCGGCTGGTCTATGTATTCGCCAATCTCGGCGAATTCTATTATTCTGTTTTCAATCTCGCTTATTTTCTTTTTTGTGAGACCTAAAATATAACCGCGCAGATATATATTTTCCCGCCCCGTCATTTCGGGATCAAACCCCGCGGTCAGCTCTAAAAGCGCGGCAACCTGTCCGTCGACGTAAATCTCTCCGCTGGTGGGATACGTTACGCCGGTTATCAGCTTTAGTATTGTTGATTTGCCCGCGCCGTTCCTGCCGATAAACCCAACGCTTTCACCCTTTTTTACAACAAAGCTTATATTATTTAACGCAAGCACCTTTTTTGCTTTTATCTTTTTTCTAAAAAACAGCGCTAAAAACCTTTGCTTGTCGTTTTTAAACAGTTTGTACGCTTTTGTTACGTTGCTGAACGATACCGCAATATCCTGACTCATTAATACACTCCGCTCCTATATCACATCGAGAATTCGTTTCATAAGCCTTTTGTAGACGAGTGAGCCCAAAATTACAACGGCTATAAAACAAGCCAGAAAACCCGCAAGCTCATAAGGCGATTCGAAAAACCATTTATTATACAAGAATGTGTTTCTGTAACCGTTGACAATATAATTAACGGGGTTTAGCAATATCACCTTTTTTAATAATCCTTTAGGAAGGGAATAAGTATCCCATATTATTCCCGAAAGCCAGAATATGGCCGTAATAATCGATTTTATGGCGTTTATAAAGTCTTTGCTTATACAGCTTAAGGGCGCCGTTATCCAGGTAAGGCATGTAAAAAATATATACATCATAGGCATGTAAAAAAATATCTGAAGATTGTAAACCGACGGGGCGTATCCTAATATAAGAAGTATTATATATACTATAGCCGTAAGCCCTATATGCACGTATATCTTCGAGAGCGTAACAAAAGTCATAACCGTGGACACCGGAAACGGCATTTTGGTTACAAAGTGGTTGTTCCGTCTAATCGAGTTCGCGCCGTCAAGAATTGCGTCCTGTATAAAAAACCAAGGAATAATGCCCACCATTAAAAAGATTACAAACGGAAAGTCATGTATATTTCTGCCCGACCTTAAACCAAGCTCTATTGCGAACCAAAAAACAAAAATATGAACAACCGGTTTTATCAGCGCCCACATCGGCCCGAGCGCGGCGCCTTTATAAGTTTTGATAAGCTCGCTTTTAGAAAGCTTTAATATCTGTTTGAAAAAACGCTTGTTTTCCTTCAGTATAAAAAACATTTTGCCTCCGTACGCTAAATACTGCCGCAATTATATTACATTTAAAACGCTTTGCCAAGCTATGCCCCTTTATAAAAAAGCTTTAGCGGTCGCGCGGCTGTTTTCTTATTCCGTCGTTTTATATGCCTTATCTTGAATTGACCGAAAAAAAATACTGTGGTAGAATTCGTAAAGAGCCGAGTTGGATTTTCTATTCTGTTATCAGGAGATACGTGCGTTATGCGCGCACCAAAAAAAGGCCGATGAAACAAAAAACCGTATATATCGCCGTATCCGCCGATGTTCTCCACAGCGGACATATAAAAATAATAGAAGAGGGCGCTAAGCTTGGCGACGTGGTTATAGGTCTGCTTACTGACGAGGCTATTGCCACCTATAAAAGAATGCCGGTTTTCGGGTACGATGAGCGCCGGCGGATACTTTCAAGCCTTCGCTGCGTCAGCCATGTTGTAAAGCAGAACACGCTTTCTTATGCCGATAATTTAAGGAGCATAAAGCCCGATTATGTCGTCCATGGCGACGACTGGAAAACCGGTGTTCAGGCTATGGTCAGAGCCGAGGTAATAGAAATACTATCGGAATACGGCGGTGAGCTTGTCGAAATACCGT
>Ga0265293_10010804_pt1 | contig 12643 bp, 11 predicted proteins | sample Munlanlewell138R_FD_192505 | JGI IMG/M metagenome (GOLD analysis project Ga0265293, IMG submission 192505) | Leachate microbial communities from a municipal landfill in Southern Ontario, Canada - Leachate well 138R | ecosystem: Engineered > Solid waste > Landfill > Unclassified | place: Canada... | reverse complement strand
AGAGGCCTCCTGACGACCGTTTGCTCTTGTCGTCAGCAGAGGCGCGCATTCTAGCGACTCACCACAACCTGTCAATCAACTTCGAAAACTTTCTCACAACTACTTGTTTAATATACGGTTGTTTTTAAGGCGCGAAGACGCACCGGCTACCCGCTGGCGGTCCGCGACGGGAAAATGACTCCCGAAAAGTTCTTTACGGCACGCAGCAACTGTCGACAGGTAATCTGCCCGACCAGTTTACCGTCCTGCACGACCGGTCGGCGACGCAACCTGTTGCTCAGCATATCCCTGGCGGTATCGACGATATCGTCATCCAGGGAAGCCACCACCACCTCGTCGACCGGCGTCATATAGTCGCGGACCCGCCCGACATCGCGGCGGCCATCGTACATCGCCGTAAACGTCGCCTCGAGACAATCCAGCTCGGACAGCACTCCCACCAGGTTGCCCAGTTCATCGACCACGCAGAGCCCGGATATACGAAGATCGATGATCATCGTGATTGCATCGAAGATATCGGCATCGGGTCGTATCGTAGGCGGATTGTGAAGCATATAGTCACTGAGATCGACGGAGTGAAGCATGGTTTCACCTGGGCTGCCCGCTGGCTGTTGATGCCCGGACGCTTTCAACCGGGCAATTGGTGAATACAGCATAGCCCCGATTTCGGACTGCCGACATCGCCCCGGCGCATTTACTTGACTCCGGTCAACCACCGGGGATATCCAGTTGCCACGGCGCCGATCTGGCGGTCGTGGCGCCGCGCCAACAGCAACTGGGCCAGGATCGCTCCCGACAGCGCCAGGGCCATATCCCACTGGGCATCCCAGATATCGCCCTGCGTCCCGAGAAACTCCGTCGATCCGTCGCCACCCCATATCACCGATTGCCATTCGATGAGCTCATAGAAGGCGCTGAAGCCCAGGCAGAAGCTGACGACCAGGAAGAAAAGCCAGCGCGGCGAGCGCACCACGGCGTGGCGGATCAGGATTTCTCTGGCAATGATGGCCGGCACGAAGCCCTGCACCACATGGGCAAAGCGGTCATAGTGGTTGCGCTTGAGATCCAAGGCCTCGGCCAGCCAGTTGCCGAGCGGCACCCTCGAATAGGTATAGTGAGCCCCGACCAGCAGCACCACGGCATGGCAAAAGACCAGCCAGTAGGCAAGCCGGGTCAGCGGGAATTGACGATAGGTGACACCAAGGATTAGCAGGGCGATCCATACCGGCAGTGACTCCAGCCACCATACCGCGCTGTCGTAGGCACCCACCCAGGACCAGACGCCGGCCAGCAGAACGGCAACCACCAGCAGTTGCAATTCTCGTGCATCCGCCATCATTCGCCCCAGCGCGGCACCAACGACTGATCGATGCCCAACTGGTCGAGAATCCGGGCGACGATAAAATCCACCAGGTCATCGAGAGACTTCGGCACTTGGTAGAATCCCGGACTGGCGGGCAGAATGGTGGCTCCGAGACGGGCGAGCTTGAGCTGGTTTTCGAGATGAATGACCGATACCGGCGTTTCTCTCGGCACCAGGATCAGTTGGCGCCGCTCCTTGATGGCGACATCGGCGGCGCGCTCGATCAGGTTGTTGCTGGCGCCATTGGCGATGGCCGAGATGCAGCCGCCGCTGGCCGGACATATCACCATCGATGACGGCGAGGCACTGCCGGACGCTACCGGGGCGAACCAGTCATCCCGGGTGAAAACCTGAATCTGCCCCGGCTCGGCATCGAAGTTGGCGGCCAGGAAGGCTTCGAGACGCGGGTCCGCTGGCAACTCCAGCTCGGTTTCGGTCTCGATGACGATTCGCGCGGCGTTCGACAGCAGGAAATAGACTCCCACACCGGCCTGCACCAGGCAATCCAGCAAGCGCAGGCCATAAGCCGCGCCGGAGGCCCCGGTCATGGCCAGGGTCACTGTGCGATGGTAGTCGGCCATGTCTTTCCCCTTCGTCTAGTTGAGAGCCGCCAGCAGTTTGCGGTGGAACCCCTGAAAGCCACCGTTACTCATCACCACGACATGCGTGTCCGGCCCCACGGAAGCCACTGTCCGCGCCACCAGCCTGTCGATATCCGTTTCCACCACAGCCGGTACCGGACTTTGGCGACACACATCAGCCAGCGACCACTCGAGATTATCGGGCTGGAACCACAACACTTCGTCCGCCGCCCGTGTCGCCTCCGCCAACTGGCTTTTGTGGATGCCCAGCTTCATGGTATTGGAGCGCGGTTCGATCACCGCGACGATCCGTGCCGGCCCGACCTTTTTGCGCAGGCCATCCAGGGTTGTGGCGATGGCCGTCGGATGGTGGGCAAAGTCATCGTACACCCTAATGCCGGAAGCATCACTGATCACTTCCATGCGCCGCTTCACCCCGGCAAACCGGCACAGCGCCTCACATGCCAGCGCCGGGGCCACTCCCGCATGCCGCGCCGCGGCAATGGCTGCCAACGCATTGGCGACATTGTGGAGCCCCGTTTGGGTCCACTGAACACGACCGGCGACGCCGCCGGCAAAGGAGACCGCAAAATCCCCGCCGTCGTCGCTGTTGAGTCGGGCCTGCCATCCCTCACCACTGCCAACAGGCTCGGTCGGCGTCCAGCACCCTTTGGCGAGCACCGCGTCCAGGTTGCCATCGGCGCCCGGATGGATGATCAGTCCCTGTCTCGGCACGGTGCGCACCAGATGACTGAACTGCACCTGGATGGCGGCGAGGTCGGCAAAAATATCGGCGTGGTCGAACTCGAGATTGTTGAGTACCAGTGTGCGCGGGCGGTAGTGGACGAACTTCGAGCGCTTGTCGAAAAAGGCGGTGTCGTATTCATCGGCTTCCACCACAAAGAACGGCGTGTCGCCGGCCCGCGCCGATACCCCGAAATTGCCAGGTACTCCCCCGATCAGGAACCCCGGCGCCATTCCCGCATAGTCGAGGATCCACGCCAGCATCGATGAGGTGGTGGTCTTGCCATGGGTACCCGCGACCGCCAGCACCCATTTGTCGCGGAGAAAAAAGTCACCCAGCCATTGCGGACCCGAGGTATAGGCCAGCCCTCTGTCCAGCAGGTACTCGACACAGGGGTTGCCGCGGGACAGGGCGTTGCCCACCACCACCAGATCCGGTGCCGGGTCGAGCTGGGCCGGGTCGTAGCCTTCGGTCAGGGTGATACCGGCCTGTTCCAGTTGCGTGCTCATCGGCGGGTAGACATTGGCGTCGGCACCCGTCACGCGATGCCCCGCCGCCTGCGCCAGCAGTGCCAGGCTGCCCATGAAGGTGCCGCCAATACCAAGAATATGAATGTGCATCTGTTCCGTTTCGCCCCCCCTAAAGGCGGAGATTATGGCACCGCCCTGCGGCGGCTGCCAGACGGACACAAGGCCGCCATTTTGTGCAATGGATTTCCAATTACAGTATCATTGCCGCCCCCCCGACCCGTCCCGAGGACACGATGCCGAAAAAGAACGCCTTTTATGCCCAATCCGGCGGAGTTACCGCTGTGATCAATGCCAGCGCCTGCGGCGTCATCGAGACCGCCCGTCAACACAAAAGCAAGATCGGCAAGATCTACGCTGGCAGAAACGGCATCATCGGAGCACTGCGGGAAGATCTTATCGACACCGGCAAAGAAAGCGCCAAGGCCATTGCCGGCCTCAAAAGCACGCCGGCCGGGGCCTTCGGCTCATGCCGTTATAAACTCAAAAGTCTGGAAGAGAATCGAGCCGAATACGAACGGCTCATCGATGTTTTCAGGGCTCACGATATCGGTTACTTTTTTTACAATGGTGGCGGCGACTCGGCGGATACCTGCCTCAAGGTCTCGCAGCTCTCGGAAAGAATGGGCTATCCCATCCAGGCCATTCACATTCCCAAGACCGTGGACAACGACTTGCCATTCACCGACAACTGCCCCGGTTTCGGTTCGGTCGCCAAATATGTGGCGGTGTCCACCCGCGAAGCGAGCCTCGATGTCGCTTCCATGTGCGAGACCTCCACCAAGGTGTTCATCCTCGAAGTGATGGGCCGCCACGCGGGCTGGATCGCCGCAGCCGGCGGACTCGCCGCCGAGCACGAGGGCGACCCTCCCCATATCATCCTGTTCCCGGAAATCGCCTTCTCCGAGGAAAAATTCCTGAAAAAGGTCGAGTCCACTGTCAAGCGCAACGGATACTGCGTCATCGTTGCGTCCGAAGGGGCACAGTACAAGGATGGCACTCTGGTCGCGGCCTCCTCCCACACCGACGCCTTTGGCCACAAGCAACTGGGCGGCGTGGCGCCAACCCTGGCGGCACTGGTCAAAAGCAAGCTCGGTTACAAATACCATTGGGCACTGGCTGATTACCTGCAGCGCTCGGCGCGCCACATTGCCTCGGCCACCGACGTCGAGCAGGCCTACGCGGTCGGCAAGGCCGCCGTGGAATACGCCCTCGCCGGCAAGAACGCGCTGATGGTCACCATCGAGCGAAACGAGGGAAAGCGCTATGGCTGGTCTCTTGGCGCAGCGCCGCTCGACAAGGTAGCCAACGTCGAAAAAAAGATGCCCCGGGATTTCATCAGCCGCGATGGCTTCGGCATCACCGACAAGGCCCACCACTATCTGACACCGCTGATCAAGGGCGAATCCTATCCCGAATACAAAGATGGCGTACCCATCTATACCCGGCTGAAACTGGTGTCGGTGGCCAAAAAACTGAAGGGCACCTTCGACGTCTGAGCCCGGCGTTGCCGGGAGCGAGTCCACGCTCCCGGCGCACTCACACCTCGAGCAGGAAGGTGACAGGCCCGTCGTTGCACAGTGCAACCTGCATGTTCGCTCCGAAGCGCCCGGTAGCCACCAGTCCGATATCGCGCCTGACACAGGCCGTAAAATAATCGTATAAAACCTCTGCCTCAGCCGGCGCTGCCGCCGGTGTAAAACTGGGCCGCAAGCCCTTCCGGGTGTCCGCCGCCAAGGTGAACTGGGATACCACCAGCACACCGCCACCGATATCACCCACACAGCGATTCATCCGGCCCTCTTCGTCAGCAAAGACCCTGTAGTTGACCACCTTGCTCGCCAGCTTTTCACAACGCGCCCGGTCGTCGCCGCGCTGCACCCCCAGGAATACCAGCAGTCCGCGGTCGATACGGCCGACCTCGCCGCCATCCACAGCCACAGAAGCACTGGACACCCGCTGCAACAGCGCCAGCATCAGTGATCTGCCAGCCGGCGGGCCATGGTGTCGGTGGCGCGCACCAGGGCATCGGTGATGCCGGGCTCCGTTGCGGAGTGTCCGGCCTCGCCGATGATATCGAATTCCGCGTCGGGCCAGGCCCGACACAAGGCGTGGGCCTGGTCGATGGGGCATACCATGTCGTAGCGCCCGTGGACAACGATCCCCGGGATTCCCGCCAGCCGGTGAGCGTCCTCGATGATCTGATTGGGGCGAAGGTAGGCGTGATTGACGAAATAGTGCGCCTCGATGCGCGCCAACGCCAGGGCGAAACGCGGGCTGGCGAAATGATTGACCACCTGCGAATGAGGGCGCAGAGTGGAGCAGCGTCCCTCCCAGGTCGACCACGCTTTGGCGGCGGCCATGCGCTCGATCTCGTTGCCGCTGATCAGCAGGCGATAATAGGCAGCAAGCAGATCGTCGCGCTCATCGGTGGCGATCGGCGCAACGAAATCCTGCCAGTGTTCAGGGAACACCTGGCTCGCACCCCATTGGTAGAACCAGCGAACATCCTGGTCGCGACACAGAAAGATGCCGCGCAGCACCAGGCCCAGTATCCGCTGCGGGTAGGTCTCAGCGTAAAGCAACGCGAGCGTGGCGCCCCATGAGCCACCGAATACCAGCCAGCGCTCGACGCCCATGGCGACGCGGAGAAGCTCCAGGTCGGCGACCAACCCTTGGGCATGATTGTTGACCAGGCTGGCATAGGGCGTCGAGCGCCCGGCGCCACGCTGGTCAAACAGGATGATGCGATAGCGCTCCGGATCGAAAAAGCAGCGGTCGGACTCCCGGCACCCTCCCCCCGGTCCGCCGTGGACAAATACCACGGGAATTCCCTCCGGGTTGCCGCACTCTTCCACATACAGCTCATGAGGCGGCTCCACCGCGAGGCGGTGCGTATCATAAGGTCGAATAGCGGGATAGAGGGTGCGCATCTATGGCCTCGGAACGGAATTGCCATCGCTTCGATGGTCTGGGAACCGCAAACTGCCTGCTATAGTACACCAGCCCCGGAATAGAGCAGGCAATCGACGAGACCACCATGCAACGGAGACCACCATGATACAGCCGACAGATCGCTGCCCCTGGAGCGGCAACGACCCGCTCTACCAGCACTACCACGATACCGAATGGGGCGTACCCTGCAGAGATGACGCCAAGCTGTTCGAATTTCTCATTCTGGAAAGCGCCCAGGCGGGGCTGTCGTGGATCACCGTATTGCGCAAGCGGGAAAACTATCGCAAGGCCTTTGCCGCGTTCGACGCGGAGAAAGTCGCCCGCTTCAATGCCCGCAGCGTCGAGCGGCTGATGAACGACGCGGGCGTCGTGCGCAACCGCCAGAAAATCGAGGCGGCCATCAGCAATGCCAGGGTGTTTCTCGATCTTCAGCAGGAGTTCGGCAGTTTCGCCACGTATTTCTGGAACTTCAGTGACGGCCAGCCGATCGTCAACCACTATCGGTCGATCGCGGAGGTACCTGCCACCACGGCCCTGTCCGATACGATCAGCAAGGACATGAAACGGCGTGGGATACGGTTTTTCGGCTCAACCATCTGCTACGCACACCTGCAGGCGATGGGCGTGGTGAATGATCACCTCGTCGGCTGTTTCCGCCATGCGCAGCTCGCAGGCTGAGGTGACCCCGGCTGGTGGCGGGCGCCAGCGGCGATATGGCGGCGCCGAGCCAGCCGGCACCCCATCGACCGGCTCTGGATTTTAGATGATCCCCGGAACCTGAAACTCAGGCCTTCGACGCCCGCTTACGCTCGTTTTCGGTAAGCAGCTTCTTGCGCAGACGGATGCTCTTCGGCGTCACTTCCACCAGTTCGTCATTCTCGATGAACTCCAGAGCCTGCTCCAGGGTGTGGCGGACCGCGGGGGTCAGGATGAGGTTCTCGTCGGTACCGGACGCCCGGACATTGGTCAGCTGCTTGGCCTTGGTGGGGTTGACCGGCAGGTCGTTGCTGCGCGAGTGCAGACCGACTATCTGGCCTTCGTAGACGTTCTCACCGTGGCCGACGAACAGCCGGCCGCGCTCCTGAAGGCTGAACAGACCGTAGGCCAGGGTCTTGCCCTTGATCATCGATACCAGCACGCCATTCTGGCGCTTGGCGATGGCCCCCGTCTTGACCGGGCCGTAATGATCGAAAATGCTGGTCATGATCCCGGTGCCCTGGGTCAGCGTGAGGAACTGGGAGCGGAAGCCGATCAGTCCCCGCGACGGCACGATATAATCGAGGCGCACCCGGCCATTGCCGTCGGCCACCATGTTGCGCAGGTCGCCGCGGCGCAGGCCGAGCTCCTCCATCACGCCACCCTGGTGCTGTTCCTCGATGTCGATCACCACCTGCTCGTAGGGCTCCTGGATCTCGCCGTCCACTTCCTTCTGGATCACCTCGGGGCGGGACACGCCGAGCTCGTAGCCCTCGCGGCGCATGTTCTCGATCAACACCGAGAGGTGCAGCTCGCCGCGCCCCGAGACGATGAACTTCTCCGGGCTGTCGCCCTGACGGACCCGCAGGGCGACGTTGTGGATCAGTTCCTGCTCGAGGCGATCCTTGATATTGCGCGAGGTGACGTACTTGCCCTCCTGGCCGGCGAAGGGCGAGTCGTTGACCTGGAAGGTCATGCTCACCGTCGGCTCGTCCACGGTCAGCGGAGGCAGAGCCTCGGGCTTGTCCGGACTGCAGAGGGTGTCGGAAATCTTCAGTTCGTCGACACCGGTGATACACACGATGTCGCCGGCCTCGGCGCGCTCCACCGGCACCCGCTCGAGCCCGTGGTAGCCCATCACCTGGAGCACACGGGCGCGACGGGACTGGCCCTCCGCATCGATCACCACGATATTGTCGTTGCCCTTGAGGCCGCCGCGAGTGATGCGGCCGACGCCGATCACCCCCACGTAGCTGCTGTAATCGAGGGCGCTGATCTGCATCTGGAAGGGACCGCCGGCGTCCACCTGCGGAGGGGAAACCCTGTCGACGATCATCTGGAACAGAGGCGTCATGTCCTCCTCCAGGGCATCGGTCTCGTAGCCGGCGATACCGTTGAGGGCAGAGGCGTAGATGATGGGGAAATCCAGTTGCTCGTCGCTGGCGCCAAGGCTGTCGAACAGGTCGAAGACCTGATCGATCACCCAGTGGGGCCGGGCGCTCGCGCGGTCGACCTTGTTGATCACCACGATCGGCCTGAGTCCCCGCTCGAATGCCTTCTGGGTGACGAACCGGGTCTGCGGCATGGGGCCGTCCACGGCGTCGACCAGCAACAGTACCGAATCGACCATCGACAGTACGCGCTCGACTTCGCCGCCAAAGTCGGCGTGGCCGGGGGTGTCGACGATATTGATGCGATACCCGTTCCACTCGATGGCGGTATTTTTGGCGAGGATGGTTATGCCGCGCTCCCGCTCCTGATCACTGGAATCCATGACGCGCTCCGCGCCCTGGTCCTTGCGGCCGAGGGTGCCGGACTGCTGGAGAAGCTTGTCCACCAGAGTGGTTTTGCCATGGTCTACGTGGGCAATAATGGCAATATTGCGGAGGTTCTCGATGGTCATGGGAGGGCAGGCCGCAAAAATGAGGCCGCATTATAGAGATGCGCCCCTCCGAAGTCACTTGATTATTCCTTGGCCGGCCCCCGGCGCGCCCGCCTCCGGCCCGGTTCAGACCGGGCGATAGACCCCGATATTGCTGTGTCCCTTGTCACTGAGCAGCTCGGCGTGCAGGCGGCTCATCACTCCGCGATCGCAGTACAGCAGGTAGCGCCGGGCCGGATCGAAATCGGCAGCGGCCTTGTCGAGGCTGAAAAAAGGAATCGCCACCACCTCGGCCCGGCCCGCCTGGAGGGCCTTGCGCGCAACCTCATCAGGGTGGCGGATATCAATGATGGTACTGCCGGGCTGCGGAGTGGCGTGGATCTCGACCCCTGCGCTGGCAGGGTCCAGGTCCTCGACCAGCAGCGCATCGATATTTTCGGTCTTGCGGCTGGCAATGGCCCGCTCGAGCACGGCGAAATCGAAGTTTTCTTCCTCCCGCATCACCCGCTCCCGCTTGGCCCGGGTTTTGGGCTTGACCGAGATCACACCGCAATACTCCGGCATGCTGGCGGCAAATGCCTCGGTTCCGATAGCCCTGGCCACATCGATGATCGCACCTTTGTCCATTACCGCCAGAGGCCTCAAGGTGAGCATGTCGGACACTTCATCGATCACCCCGAGATTGACCAGGGTCTGGCTCGACACCTGGGCGACACTTTCGCCGGTGACGATGGCGCCCGCTTCCAGCGCCACCGCGACCCGGTTGGCGGCGCGGATCATCATCCGCTTCAACACCACCCCCATGTAGCCGTTGTCGACCTGGTTGAGAATCTCGTTCACCACTCCCTCGAACGGCACAGTGACAAATACCACCCGATGGCTGGCGCCAAACTTGCGCCACAGATACTGGGCCACTTCCTTGACACCCAGCTCATGGGCACGGCCACCCAGATTGAAAAAGCAGAAATGCGTCAACAGGCCGCGCTTCATCGTCAGATAACTGGCAACCGTGGAATCGAAGCCCCCTGAAATGAGCGATACCACACTGTCCTGGCTGCCGAGGGGGAACCCCCCCAGCCCCTGGCGGGTCTCCTGCAGCAGGAACACCTTGTCGGCACGGATTTCGATGGGCACCACCAGGTCCGGATTGCGCAGCCTCACCCCGGCGCCGACGCCGAGCTCGTAGAGGCCGGCGCCGACGTGTCGCTCCACATCCATGGAACTGAAATCGTGGCTGCCGGTGCGCTTGACCCGCACGCAGAAGGTCTTGCCGGCAAGCCGCGGCCCCCAACTGGCGACGACCCGGTCGCGGAGATCGTCGAGGCTCACCAGCGGTAGCGCCTCGACCCGCGAGAACTTGGCGATACCCGGTGTGGTCGCCAGTACTTCGGCGATGTCCCCGGCCAGATCATCGCGGTCGTCGGGCACCACGATATCGAGCTTTTCCCAATCGCGCTGCACGTCGATCCGCTCATCCAATGGCCGCAGCAAACGACGCACATTGTCGCGCACCTGACGGGTGAGGCGCTTGCGCACCGGGCTGCTTTTGATGGTGATCTCGGGAAACAACTTGACGATAAAATGCATGAAGCGGCTAATCACATGGATTGACTGGTCTGCCGATTATACCCTTCCGGACCGGGCCGTGGCGCGGGGAGAATCGCGAATCGCTCCACCGCCGCGAACATCGGCCATCTGTACGGAATCGCGGCATTGAGGCACAATTGACACCGCCAGAAAGATGGATGCACCAAACCAGAGCGCCCGAGAGAGAAATGCTCTTTTTTGGTGCGATTTCACCTGCCGAGACTGAGATGCCTGCACTTTCTCCAGGACAAACCCAGCAGTCATCGCCATGGCACAGCATTTGCTTTATCTGCTGCGAGCTTCAACTGCCGTTGCTACCGGCTGTTACTTAATAGAACGCGTAAACACCGAATCCCTATTTGGAGAAACCACATGGCACAAAACACGTTGTCGCTGATCAAAGATAACGAGGCTCGCTGGGTAGACCTGCGCTTTACCGATACTAAAGGCAAGGAACAACACGTCACCATTCCGGCGCGCTATATCGATGAAGATTTCTTCGCCAGCGGACAGATGTTCGACGGCTCCTCGATCGCCGGTTGGAAAGGCATCAACGAATCCGACATGATCCTGATGCCCGACGACGCGACCGCTATCCTCGATCCCTTTACCGACGAATCAACGGTCATCCTGCGCTGCAATATCGTCGATCCGGCAACCATGCAGGGTTACGACCGCGATCCCCGCTCCATCGCCTTCCGCGCCGAGGAATACCTGAAGTCCACAGGACTTGGCGACACCGCCTTCTTCGGCCCCGAGCCGGAGTTCTTCATCTTCGACGAGATCCACTTCGGGTCCGACATGTCCGGCTCCTTCGTCAAGATCAGCTCCCAGGAAGCGGCGTGGTCCTCCGGCGAGAAATTCGTCGATGGCAACCTCGGCCACCGCCCCCGGGTCAAGGGTGGCTATTTCCCCGTTCCGCCGGTGGACTCGCTGCACGACCTGCGCGGCGCGATGTGTGCCGCCATGGAACAGATGGGCCTTGATGTGGAAGTACACCACCACGAAGTCGCCACCGCCGGACAGTGCGAAATCGGCGTCAAGTTCAACACCCTGGTGAAGAAAGCCGACGAGGTGCAGATCCTCAAGTACTGCGTCCACAACGTCGCCCACGCCTATGGCAAGACGGCCACCTTCATGCCCAAGCCGATCGTCGGCGACAACGGCTCCGGCATGCACTGTCACCAGTCCTTCTGGAAAGATGGCGTCAACCAGTTCGCCGGTGACGGCTATGCCGGCCTGAGCGAAACCGCGCTGTACTACATCGGCGGCATCATCAAGCACGCCAAGGCCCTCAACGCCTTCACCAACCCCGGCACCAACTCCTACAAGCGCCTGATCCCCGGCTTCGAGGCGCCGGTCATGCTGGCCTACTCCGCTCGCAACCGCTCGGCATCGATCCGCATTCCCTACGTGGCTTCCCCCAAGGGCAAACGTATCGAAGCCCGCTTCCCCGATCCGATCGCCAACCCCTACCTGGCCTTCGCCGCCATGCTGATGGCCGGCCTCGACGGTGTCCAGAACAAGATCCACCCCGGCGACGCCGCCGACAAGGACCTCTACGATCTGCCCGCGGAAGAAGCCGCTGCCATCCCGCAAGTGTGCGGCAGCCTGCGCGAAGCCCTGAGCAACCTCGACAAGGATCGCGAGTTCCTGACCCGTGGCGGCGTGTTCAGCGACGATTACATCGATGCCTACATCGAGCTGAAGATGGCCGAAGTCTACAAGGTTGAACACACCACCCATCCGCTGGAGTTCGAGCTCTACTACAGCGTGTAGGCCCCCGTCGACACCGGGCCCGCCATTCCACGGATGGCGGGCTTTTTTTTGTGTCGAACAGATATACTTGTGGCGTCATATCCACGGAAAGGGCCCATGAGACATCCTCCTTCCCTGGCCGCGCTGCTGCTGATGCTCGGCCTCATTGCCGCAACGGCGACCGCTTACGCCGCCGTCTACAGGATCGTCGATGAAACCGGCAGGGTGACCTATACCGACAAGCCCCCCGCAGGCAACAAAGGAGAAAAAGTCGATCTGCCGGCGATCAATACCCAGCCCGGTATCGATGCGCCGGCACCGGCCGCCGCAAATGATGACCAGGCAACGGTCGCCCGCTACCGGCGCATCGAGATCCTCCAGCCCAGCGACGGGTCCACCATCCCCTCCGGACAGCTCGACCTGCTCGTTCAGGTAGGCATCGAACCGGATTTGCAAGCCGGGCACCTGATCACCGTATTGCTGGACGGGAAACCCGTGGCGCGCCCGGCCGCCGCCACCAGCCTCCGCCTCGACAACCTGGAACGCGGC
>Ga0265293_10010803_pt1 | contig 12645 bp, 9 predicted proteins | sample Munlanlewell138R_FD_192505 | JGI IMG/M metagenome (GOLD analysis project Ga0265293, IMG submission 192505) | Leachate microbial communities from a municipal landfill in Southern Ontario, Canada - Leachate well 138R | ecosystem: Engineered > Solid waste > Landfill > Unclassified | place: Canada... | reverse complement strand
AAAGAAATGCCAGGCTTGATGGCTTTAAGAGAAAAATATGGTAAAGATAAACCACTAAAAGGTGCAAAAATTACAGGTAGTTTGCATATGACTATACAGACTGCAATCTTGATCGAGACATTGGTTGAGCTTGGTGCTGAAGTGCGATGGGCAAGCTGTAATATATTTTCTACACAAGATCATGCTGCCGCAGCAATTGTTAAAACAGGCGTGCCTGTTTTTGCATGGAAAGGTGAAACGTTAGAAGAATATTGGTGGTGCACAAAACAAGCTCTTTTGCATGGCGAAGAAGTTGGTCCAGATTTGATTGTCGATGATGGTGGAGATGCGACTTTGATGGTGCACGAAGGCTATCGTCTTGAAAAAGAATATGAAAAAACAGGTAAATTACCTATTGTAAGCACAAAAAATAAAGAGTTTGCTATTATGCAGAAAACAGTGCTTGAAGATATGGAAAAGTATCCAAAACGCTGGCATAAAGTTGCAGAAAATATAAAAGGTGTGAGTGAAGAAACAACAACTGGCGTGCTTAGATTGTATCAGATGATGGAAAATAAGTCATTGTTATTCCCTGCTGTAAACGTCAACGACTCAGTTACAAAATCAAAGTTTGATAACCTCTATGGCTGTCGTGAATCTCTTGCTGACGGTATTAAACGCGGTACAGATACGATGGTGGCAGGCAAAGTTGTTGTGGTGTGCGGTTATGGTGACGTTGGCAAAGGCTGTGCACAATCAATGAGAGGCTTTGGTGCACGCGTAATAGTAACCGAGATTGACCCAATTTGTGCCCTGCAGGCAGCGATGGAAGGATATGAAGTAAAAACACTTGAAGATGCCCTTTCTTATGCAGATATCTTTGTTACCGCAACAGGAAATAAAGACGTTATCAAAGTTGAACACATGGAACAAATGAAAGATCAAGCAATCGTCTGCAATATAGGGCACTTTGACAATGAGATTCAAGTAGAAAAGCTTTATGAATTGCCCGGCATAGTAAAAGAAAATATAAAGCCACAAGTAGATAAGATTATATTCCCAGATAAGCATTCAATTATTTTGCTATCAGAGGGACGTTTGGTGAATTTGGGTAATGCAACAGGGCACCCATCTTTTGTGATGAGTAATTCGTTTACAAATCAGGTGCTGGCACAGCTTAAGTTATGGCAAGAAAAGCATGAATTAGGCGTTTATCTGTTGCCTAAAGAGCTTGATGAGGAAGTAGCTCGCTTGCATTTAGAAAAGCTTGGCGTAAAGCTTACAAAACTTACTGAAGATCAAGCAGAATATATTGGTGTGAAAGTAAATGGACCATATAAATCAGAACATTATAAATATTAAATTGTTGTTTAAAGAGGTAGTATGAAACAATCAATTAATTTAGCAGAGAAAATTAAGAACAGAGAATCATCTGTAGCTGTTATTGGCTTAGGTTATGTTGGTTTACCATTGGCAGTAACAGTTGCAAAAAAAGGTTTTAAGGTAATCGGTATCGATGTGAACAAGAATAATATTCAAAGAATTAATTCTGGTGAAAATTATATTGGCGATGTTGATGACAGTGATTTAGTAAATGTTGTAAATAGTGGCAATCTAATAGCAAGCAATGATTATTCTTTAATCAAAGATGTGGATGTGATTGCAATAGCAGTACCATCACCGTTGGACAAGCATCATCAACCAGATATGAGGTATATTCAAAGTGCTATTGATTCAATTGTAGAACACCTTTCTGAAAATACTTTAGTTGTGCTTGAGTCAACCACTTACCCTGGTACAACGCAAGAAGTAATTGTGCCGCCAATTGAGGAAAAAGGCTTTGTAATTGGTAAAACTGCATATGTAGCTTTTTCACCAGAGCGTGTTGATCCTGGTAATAAAGATTTTAAAACTAATAATACCCCAAAAGTAGTCGGAGGCGTGACAGATAATTGTAATATTGTGGCAAAAGCCTTTTACGAAAATGTACTTGACTCAAGTGTGTATTTAGCATCATCTCCTGTTATAGCTGAGATGGAAAAGATCTTTGAAAATACCTTTAGGAATATCAATATCGCTTTAGTAAATGAAATGACAATATTGTGCGAACGTATGGGAATTAATTTCTGGGAAGTAATAGATGCTGCAAAGACAAAGCCTTATGGCTTTATGGCTTTCTATCCTGGTCCTGGTGTTGGTGGGCATTGTATACCTATTGACCCATTTTATTTGACTTGGAAAGCTCGTGAATATGACTATCATACACGAATGATCGAGCTGGCAGGTGAGATTAATATGGGAATGCCCGAATTTGTGCTCAATAAAGCATCAAGGATTCTCAATAAATCGGGGATAGCAATTTCTGAATCAAAAATACTATTGCTTGGTGCATCGTATAAAAAGGATATTGAAGATGTAAGAGAGTCCCCTATTCAAAATTTAATACTCTTGTTGGAAGACTGGAATGCAAACTTTGATTATTATGACCCATGGGTCGCAAGCTTTACAAACCACTTGAACAACAAGAAATACACAAGCACAAAGCAAGCAAACCCACAAGATTATGACCTTGTAATCATTATGACTGATCACTCTGACTTTGATTATCAAGATATTGTTGGCAATGCAAAAGCTGTTTTAGATACCAGAAATGCTGCAAAGAACATAAAGTCAGATAAGATTACACTTTTATAATTAAGATGAATAAGACAAGATCAAATCAACCCGTTTATGTAGATGAGTTATTTGGTAGTTTAGATCTATCAGATGATGGGAAAAAGTGGCATGTGATTTATACCAAGCCACAGCATGAAAAAAAGCTTGCACGGTGGTCTCAAGATTATGGGATTGACTACTATCTGCCTCAAAATGAGGCAGAAAGAGCATATGCTTACAAAAAGGTAGTTTTTACAAAGCCACTTTTTCCTGGTTATTTCTTTTCTAAATGCACTCTAAAAGAAAAAGAAGTATTGATACGTTCAGGTTGTATTGTGAATTTTTTAAGAGTTGATGTACAAGAAGAGCTAATCAGAGACTTGAAAAGAATTCTTATAGCAAGATCATCCAATATACCAATTGAACAGCATATTTATCTTGAAAAAGGAATGCGTGTATGCTTTATGGCTGGACCCTTGAAGGGTGAAGAAGGGATTGTGGAAAACACTGATAATATGGAGAAAGTAATACTCAATGTCAATGTAATGAAAAGTGCTGTTGCAATCACTGTTAATGCTGCTGATTTAAAAGTCATAGGACCTTATGATCCTGACGAGGATTAACTAAAAGCCAAGCTTTTTATATGAGCAAATCTCATGAATATTGGATGGCTTTGGCTATCAAAGAAGCAAAGAAAGCAACTCTTGAAGACGAGATACCCGTTGCTGCTATCGCTGTGTGTAATAATGAATTAATATATGCAGAACATAATAAGACCAGGCAGACACAAAACCCTCTTGCACATGCTGAAAAATTGGTAATTGACGAGCTTTTAAAAACAAATAAATATCTCTATGACTATACACTTTATATAACTCTTGAGCCTTGCATGATGTGTGCAGGGTCGATTATTTTGTCGCGGGTAGGCACCGTAGTTTATGGTGCTAAAGATGCAAAATCAGGGGTTTGTGGTTCGATTTACAACGTACTTCAAGACAAGAGGTTCAATCACGAGCCAAAGCTCATAAAAGGCATTTTAGAGGGTGAATGCTCAGAATTATTAAAAGAGTTTTTTGCACACAAAAGAAATTCATAAAAAGGACACTTCTAAAATAGTGAATTATTGCTAATTATTCTTGTATGCAATGTTAAAAGCCCTGTTTAGCGTAACACTATCTCTTAAGCACTCCTGCTACTTCCCTCCAGGTAGTAGTAGGAGTGTAGTAGGAGTGTAGTAGGAGTGGCTAAGAGATCTATGATAAAAAAGCGAGGGATTATTTGGTAAAAATGATTTTTGAAAACGATATATTTTAATTCATTCTTCTGAATCAATAATATTTTAAAATGCAAGTGATGAATGCTGACAAAAAACATTAAAGAACGATAAATTCGATATTTTAGCAAAAATCAGTTTATTTTACAAATATTCAAACCCTCCACAATAGCCGCATATAGAGCATATATTCAACGAATAGCAAAAAAAGTAAAATAAATTAAAAAAATACTTGCCATTAAATAGCTATTAATATAATCTTGTTTATATAGTGTGAAAAAGAAGGAAGAGACAGATTTATGCAAATAAAATTTCGTGATGTAAACTATGGTATAGTAGAGGCAAGAGCAGTAATACAGCTCGAAGGCGGATTGTTTTTAAATGAAATAACTATTTTGAGAAAGGATAATGAAATATTAGTCGAATTACCAGTCAAAAGCTTTAAAGCAAAAGACGGTAAGATTCACTCAATGGATATAATAACTTTCGAAAATGATGACAAAAAGACACTTTTTATATTAGAAGTCAAAAACGCATACATTGAATGGAGAAAGAAGCTTAGAAAAATAAGAGTTTATGATTCACAATAACGAGAAAAAAGATAAAGCATTTTTACTTTCTGCCAACGATACTCGTGAAAGAGTATTCTTAATTGGCTTACATAATAAAGACACCAAAAAAGATGATTATTTGGAGTCTATGGAAGAGTTGAGATTATTATCAAAGACTGCCGAATTTGTGCATGTTGACTCATTTGTGCAAATGCTTGATAAAGCAAACCCAGCCACTTGGATCGGTAAAGGCAAATTGCAAGAAATTGTTGATGAAGCAAAAAAACAGAACGTGAAAACTCTTATCTTTAATGATAATCTAAGCCCTGCTCAGACAAGGAATATTACAAATATTAGCAAATGTAGAATTATTGACCGAACAGAGCTTATTTTGGATATACTTTCACAACATGCAAAAACACGTGAGGCTAAGATTCAAGTAGAGGTTGCACAGCTTGAGTATAGCTATTCCAAACTAAAGAATATGTGGGAGCATTTTTCGCGTATAGATGGTGGAATGATTGGGGCGAGAGGTCCAGGAGAAAAGCAGCTTGAAAAGGATAGGCGATTAATAAAAGGCAGAATCGCACAACTGAAAAAGAAGTTGGATGATATTCGTAAGCATACAGAAGTAAAAAGAAAAAGACGAGATGATATATTGTCTATATCGTTGGTTGGCTATACAAATGCAGGCAAATCAACTCTCTTTAATAAGCTCACAAACGCTCAAATCTATACTGCAGATAAATTATTTGCAACGCTTGACGCCACAACAAGAGTGGTGAAAAATAAAAACAACGAAAAGATTTTAATTACAGATACAATCGGCTTTATAAATGAGCTGCCACCACTATTGATACAATCTTTTTATTCAACATTGTATGAGGTATTAGAAGCAGATCTTTTACTTCATGTCGTTGATGCATCGAGTGCAAGACTTTACGAGCTAATCGAGTCTGTTGATGCTGTTTTAAAAGATATTAACGCCGCAGATAAGAACATTTTGCTCGTCTTTAATAAATGGGATTTATGTAATTCCTTAACATCTTTATTTTTGAAAAAGCAATTAAAGGAGAAATATCCAGACTCTGTATTTATCTCTGCAAAAACTGGTCTAAATATTGATACTCTTTATGAAAAAATAAATTATTATTTGAAGAAAAGAAAGATGCTTGTGAATTACAAGATTCCTATGGAGAATGTGGCTTTGATAAACTTTCTTCACCAAAATGGCACTGTAACAGAAATAGAATATAATGAGTCAAATAATGAATACGATATAGCTTTAGAAATAGATTATAAGTATATTGAGCATATCGAGAGACAACTTCATGACTATTCAATACAAAAATACATAAATTCATAAATATAATTAAAGGAGGTTGCCATGATTAGCAACTTAAACGACATCTTTTCAACTAATTCCAAAGGTATGAAAAGATCTGCAATCAGAGAGCTTTTAAAGCTTACTCAGAGGCCTGAAGTTATTTCTTTTGCTGGTGGTTTGCCAGCGCCAGAATCATTTCCCGTAGAAGACTTAAAAGTTATTATTCAGGAAATGATGGAAAAAGAGCCTGCTCTTGCTCTTCAATACGGTGCAACAGAAGGCGATATGTTACTTAGAAAAGAGATTGTAAAAAAATATCAACAAGAAGGTTTTGATATCACTATTGATAACGTAATTATTGTTACTGCATCACAACAAGCTCTTGATTTAATAGCAAAAATCTTTATCAATCGCGGTGATTCTATTATCTGTGGTCTTCCATCATATTTAGGCGGATTGGGTGCATTTAATAGCTATGGTGCTCAAATGCACGGTATTCCATTGGATGAGCACGGTATGAGTGCAGAATTACTTGAGAAAAAATTAGAAGAACTAAAACAAAAGAATATTACTCCTAAGTTTATTTATACTATTCCCGATTTCCAAAACCCTGCTGGACTTACAATGCCAAAACAAAGAAGAGAAGAAATCTTGGCTATTGCAAAGAAATACAATGTATTGATCCTTGAAGATAGCCCATATCGTGAACTTCGCTTTGAAGGCGATCACGTGCCTACAATCTTCTCACTCGACAATACAGGCCATGTAATCAGCTTGGGTACATTCTCAAAGATATTTGCTCCAGGCTTTAGAATTGGCTGGGTAATCGCACATCCAGAAATTATCGATAAAATAGTCGTTGCAAAACAATCTACAGACCTTTGTACTCCTCCATTCACACAAAGAATCGCAGCAAGATATATGGAAAAAGGCTTGATTGATAAAAATATCAAAGGCATTGTTGACTCATATCGTGAAAAACGTGATGGTATGCTTGCAGCTCTTGAAGAGTTTATGCCAAAAGAAATTACTTGGACAAAGCCAGAAGGCGGATTGTTCCTATTTGTTACTTGCCCAGAATACATTGACACCAATGAATTGTTTAAAAAAGCAATTGAGAAAAACGTAGCATTCGTTAGTGGCACGTCATTTTACTGCGATGGCGGTGGTAAAAACACAATGAGATTAAACTTTTCTTTCTGTTCAAAAGAAACAAACTATGAAGGTATCAAACGCTTAGCTGAAGCTATTAAATCTGAATTAAGATAATATTTACTTTGGATGGTGGTTCGCCACCATCCAATATTTTATAATAAAGTATCAGGTTGGTAAATGAAGAAAATATTAGTTGCTGAAGATGAAAAAGTCATGAGATACATGATTAGAGATTTTCTGGAAAGCTTTGGATTTGAAGTAATTTTGGCTGATAACGGGCTGGAAGCATATGTTTTGTGGAAGCAATACAGCCCTGATTTAGTCTTAACAGATATTAATATGCCCAAAATGAATGGAATAGACTTATTAAAAAAAATAAAACACATTAAACCTGAATTCCCTGTGATTGTTATGACAGGTGTGACTATTGAAAAGTCAGTAAAACTTGCAGAAGAAAGCCAAGCAAATGCAATATTAGAAAAACCTTTTAAAATGAAAGATTTGGTGACAATAATTAATCAGAGTATAGTAATATGAAAAGAAAAAGTGTTTTAATACTTTTATTGCTGCTAATCGTTTGTGCTAACTCATTAGCATTTGAGCTGAATGATCTTGAGAAAAAACTATTAGCAGAAAGAAAAGTGTTTAAAATTCTCGTTTCACCAAATAATTACCCTTATGAATATCTTAATTCGAATGATGAGTTCGAGGGTATAAATATTGATGTATATCGTGCCTTATTTCATAAACTAAATAGAAAAGTGTCTTTTACACATGAAGACGAAAGTATATATGATATCGATCTTGTAAGCTCTTTTGTGACTAATCAAAGATTTCAAGATCTATCCACAAACTCTTTTTTTACTGTCTATTATTATGCACTGAGTACAAATCTTAATATTAGTAGCACAAAACAACACAATATCTATATGATAAAGCAGGACTTAAGCAAGACAATTTTGCCCGAATTTGCAAGCAATAAACAATTCATCTATTCTGATATTAGTCTTGCTTATCATGATTTTACAAATGATAGAAACGGTTTATTATTAGTTGACAATTTCCATAAAACTATTGTTGATGAGCTGATGCAGATGTCCAATAAGTCTTTTTCAAATAAGAGATTAAACACAGAAATTGATGCCAAACTTTGGCTTAAAAATGAAGATAGAACTCTTTATTTAATTATCACAAAAGTGCTCAATGAAATGCTGTACAATAATGAGATTACTTGCATCGTATCCAACTGGGAAAAGAAAAGTAATAAAAAGGTTTTATTTGAAAGAAACTACGAACAATTTTATGTTATTTCGTTTTTCTTTACTATTCTATTTATAGCTGTCATTATTTTGCTTTATTATTATAATGTTATGAAAAAAGATTTGATTTTAAACTCTTACGATACTATTAGCCGAAATAAAGAGCTAATGCTGCATAACCATGATTTGAAGTTGATAATCTCGCAAATGGAGCAAGAAAATGTAACTGTTTTAAACAATTTGAGCAATATTGCTTTAACTATCGATTTAAAAGGAACAATTAGGTTTGTAAACAAGAGTTTTTCTGATATCTTAGGCTATAATAATCATACAATTATTGGCACAAATATTGATGATATATTGCAGCATGGAGACACAGTAAAGCTGTTAAGCTTAAACCCTGATTCATCCCAAAAACAAGAAAATGAAATTGTTATCAAATCTGCTGAAGGCTTTTATAAAACTTTTATTTATAATACAAACTTTAGTAAAACAGTAGATGGTGAGACTAATATAAACTGTATTTTGCAAGATATTTCAGAGAGGATTTCTCTGGATAATAGGCTTGAAGCATATACCACACACTTAGAAGAATTGATAAAGCAAAGAACGCAAGTATTAAAACAATCTGAAGAGCAATTTAGGTTCATTGTTGAGCATGCCTACGATGGTATAGTTTTAATGCAAAACTTCAAAATACAGCTGGCAAATCAAGCATTTTACCAAATAGTTGGTGTTGATTCTGATAAAGAAAGTTTGGACAACACTTCTTTTCTAAATGTCATCCCACAAGACGAGCATAAAGAGTTTTTGGAAACCTTTAATAATGCAACTAATAATAAAGAAGAATCGTTTATTATTGTGCACAAGGTATCTGTGAGTGGCAATAAAACTATTGATGTAGAGACTCACTTTACCAGCATTAATTACTCAGATAAAATTCTGGAATTGGCTATATTGCATAATATTGAAGAAAAAAAGGCAAAAGAAAGAGAATTAATTGAGCATGAAAAGTTTTTGACTGTTTCGTCATTTGCAATAACCGCTAACGATAAAATAAACTCGCCATTAAATGCTATCTTAGGATATACTGAACTTTTAGATGTGCAAACAGAGAAAAAGACAAAAACACAAAGGAATGCATTTGATAATATTTATGAAAGTATAGGAATTATTCAAAAAATCTTAAACCAATTAAAATCTATGACCAAAGTTACTATGGAAAACTATAATTTTGATAATCAAAAAATGCTGAAAATTGATGACGAATATACTGATGAACATAAATAAACATAAAAATGTATACAGTTATGAAAGGGCTATAATATGACTGATAACAAACTTTATGAATTGGAAAAATGGGCAAAATATGGCAAGCTTATGTCTGGTTTAATACATAATCTGAACACTCCTTTGATGGGCTTGTCTGGCAGAATTGAACTGCTTGAAATGAAATATCCTGATATTAAGGGCATAGAAAACCTGACAAAGCATGTTGACACATTGTCAAACATGCTAAAAGCATCTGCATATTTTACAGATAAAGATGCAAACGATAAGGAATATGATACAGATTTACATGAGTTTATCGAACGTTTTGATATGTTTATGAAAGCACATATGAAGTATAAACATGGTTTGTTTGTAGAAAAAGAATTAATTGATGTTAATATCTTGATGAATCCGCAAAGATACTTTAATGCAATGTATATTATAATTGATTATATTTTAGATTTTACAGGAGAAGAAGACACTCTTACATATAAAAATGATGATAAACAGCTGTCTTTAGTTTTCAATAGTGGTAGCGGAGTTTATAGCATTAACAATAACGATTTTGAACCGATATTCCAAACAGCTTCTAAACTTTTAGAAGAAATAGGAAAAACAATAAAGTATAAGATAGATCAGGAAAGTCTCGAAATAGTATTTGACTTGTAAACAAGATAAATTGAACAATAGTCTGCTATTCAAACATCCAAATAAATCGAACTCAAATGAGATTATTCGAGATAAAATGCAATATTTAAGAAGATTAGATAAACAGTAAGATAATATATAATCAGGCATAAAAAAATAGCTTTCTTGGGAGTGTTCCAAAAACATGTCTGAACCGTCAAAAAGACTTCAAATTCCTCTATATGATACTAATTAAATTCATGAGTTTTTTGTAAAGCTTTATTATATTCCTCCTTCTGAGTTAAGTGTTTAGCTTGTACTAATGGAATTATACCGTGATTTTAAGTCAAGTTGGAAACTTGTCTTTACGGGTAGCCTCTACGAGACCTCCACAACATCAAATTTTGGGGACGGCCTCCAGCATACATAATTTAAAAAAGCATAAAAAAGCCCAACTTTTGTATAAAAAACATCTCTATATGTAAAATGGAGAGCTATGCAGTGAAAATTACTCATTTATAAAGTACAAAAATACAAACAATTATAAACTATTGTTATAATGAAGTATTTTTTCCTTGACAGGAATTATAATATCTGTAAATTAAGTAACAGAAATTATAAGGAGTTTTCCTTGTACTGAAACGGGGGAAAGCTCTGTTGAAGGAGGAAAAATGAAAGCAAGAATATTGCTTATGTGTACAATAGTACTTATGTTTTTTGTAGGACTGAATGCAGATCCGATCTCTAACGAAGTTTTTGTGGGTGGTGGAGATTATACTACCATTCAAGGCGCTGTTGACAGTATTGCAGCAAACGGTATATTTAACGATATTAATGTGATTATTACAAATGCTTATGAACCAGTTAATGAAACTTTCCCGATTACTATTGGATCAGACTTTAACACCAGTGAGTTTATTGTTACTTTTAAAGTAAATGACGAGATTACTATAGAATGTAACGAAGAAGCAGCTATGATCGTCTTCGATGGCTGTAAAAACGTGGTGTTTGATGGTGGGACAGACGATGAAAATAGTAGGATGTTGACTTTTATAAATCCAAATACAAAAGGCCGTGTGTTTGAGTTTAAAAATGGGGCTCAGAATATTGTGCTGAGATATTTAAATATATTGAGTTCTGGAATATCTATTAATAAAGGAATTATTTATTTTGCTGAGTCTGTTGGTGATCAGGGTAATAACGATAATATTATAGAGTATTGCAATATTTCAAAAATTTATGGTGCTGTATCAGCGACTTCACCTGGCACCTGGATCCGTTCAAATGGAACAGAAACAAGGCCTAATGAAAATAATACAATCAGACATAACTTGTTTTCTGGACTCAAATCTATCGTTACAGACCATTTAGCAGGTTTGTATCTTGAAGACTATAATAACAACTGGCAAATCGATCAGAACCGTTTTTATTGTGAAAATGAAATTTTTTTAAATAAAAATTTCGCTTTTATCTTAATTGAAAATAATTCAAATAACAATACAATATCTAATAACATTATAGGTGGCTCGAATGAGAACAATACAGGTGTTTGTAAATTAAACTATCGTAATATTAATGCTCTTGAGTTCAATGCAATAATGGTAAAGACTGCCCTCAATAAGCATAATACCATAATAGGAAATTCTATTAAAAACATTGAAATTACTAAATCAATAGATAAGCCCATTAGTGCTTTTATGATAAGTGTAGAGTCAAATTGTTTAGTAAAAGATAACAATATTTCAGATATTTACGTAACCCAATTAAAAAGATCAGCTGCTCATGATTATATAGGTGGGATTCGTTTAGAGATTGACTTTAACGCCGATATGGAAGGATTAGTGACTGTTGATAATAATTCCATTTATAACTTTATAGCGGATATAGACTTAACCGAACTAACTTGTAGACTAAATTTTTGCGGAATATATAATAACTGGAGAGAAAAAGCAATAATCAAAAATAATAAAATCAGAGATATCTCATTTGTTCCAAACGATAAATTGGATATTAAAATTTATGGTATTTTTCAAGACTGTTCAAATCGTGGAACAGAAAATTCTTTGGTTTATAATAATATGATTAGTCTTAAGTGTATTAATAGTGACTCTTTCCATGGTATATATCATGGAAGAATGAAAGCGAAATATTACTTTAATACTATTCATCTTTTTAGCGATGAACCAGTCAGTAATGATTCCTATTGTTATTACAGTAAGGGTGATAACCTGAGTTATGTAGGGATATTGAATAACAATATTTTTTCAAACACAGTTCAAGGTGACGGTAATCATTATGCTGTTTACATAAATGATAATTATCAAAACCATGAATTGGATTATAATATATATAATGCTCAGGCTTTAGGGTACATAAACAGCGGCGGAGATCTGGACAACGTATTGGGTTTGGGGGACGAAGGCCATTCCAAGATCTTAGCCGTTGATTTTCTTAGTGATACTGACTTGCATCTTAATTTAGCATCAGTAAATGATGGGTATTTCGGCATACCGATAGAGGGAATTGAGACTGATATCGATGGAGATG
>Ga0265293_10010799_pt1 | contig 12647 bp, 12 predicted proteins | sample Munlanlewell138R_FD_192505 | JGI IMG/M metagenome (GOLD analysis project Ga0265293, IMG submission 192505) | Leachate microbial communities from a municipal landfill in Southern Ontario, Canada - Leachate well 138R | ecosystem: Engineered > Solid waste > Landfill > Unclassified | place: Canada... | reverse complement strand
TAGATGGGTTTAATTCATCATTAAATATAGTTTTTGTTGAAAATATTATTATTTGGCCCTATCGTCTAACGGTTAGGACATCGCCTTCTCAAGGCGGTAATCAGAGTTCGATTCTCTGTAGGGTCACCTTCAAGAGCTAGCACGAGAAGGCTATAAAATTTAGCCTGATTGCATTTTTGTTTAAAAAAATATATTCTTAGTTTTATGAACAAATATCCAAAAATTATAATTACTAAACAAGATGTTATTTCGTATATCTACTTTGTTTGTTCTATGGCCCAGCGAGGCAGAATGTATGGAGGTCTTAGTGGAAAAAGTGATTATATTGGAGGCATATTTGATCGTTGGATTAACATCATCCCTGAAAGCGTAATTTTTAATAAGTATTTTCTTCCTCAAATAGCGAAGAAATTAGAAGTTATATCTGATTATTATGAGTATGACCCAAAAAAATCTGGAATAGCTCCAGATGTTTTGGGTATAAAAGTTGGGACAAAAGCAATACCATTTGTTGAGTATGTAAATAAATGGTGTGTATTAAAAAATGCTCCTCAAATTGAAGTTAAATCATTCAAAAAGGGACAGTACATGGTTAGTTTAAGAAACCAAGGTTATGATAAGAAATATCTTGTGATGGTGGAAACAAATCTTGATAGTGATTATTTATTACCATTTTTTGAACAAACAGTCATTGGAGAAGATGTTTATAATAAATTAAAAATGGATGATAACATTTTTATAAAAGAAAATTCAAATAAAGATTTATCATCAGTTACAAAAATTAAACGTGAAAATACCGATTTAGGATCACTTAGTCTTATTACAGTTTGTCTAGCAGGTGATTTTATGAAATATTCAAACTTATGTAATGGAGAAGAAAGTCCATTTTATGTAAAAGAAATAAATGAAGCTCGAACACCAAAGACATTGCCGCAATCAATTCCTCTTTCAGATTGGCTAAACAAAAAAATAAATAATTTATATAGTTGGAAAGAAAATAAATTAGATAATAATAAAAAGCATAAATTACTTGATATATATGTTGAAAATTTAAATAAAATTAAAATCCTAAATAATAGTAAAAGTTCAATTAAAATATATACGACAGGTAAAGTAAAAATAAATGATGCAGAATTAGAAGCAAATAAAACTTATATTATAAAGTTTCAACTATTAGATAGATCTAGTTCAAAGAGTGGTGAATATTTTATGAATAAATCTATTATAGATAAAATACCAAACAAGGAGGATATTATGCTTAATGATATAAAGAAATATATTAAGTGATTATTCCATTGCTTTCATCATTTGTTTTGCAACAGCTTCAACAACTGGAACACTAACTGAGTTCCCAAATTGTTTATATAGTGCTGAATCTGCTAAATCAGGTAATTTAAAGTCATCAGGGAATCCCTGTATTCTTGCACACTCACGAGGTGTAAGTTTCCTTATTCCTTTCTTATCTTTTATTATTGGAACATTATGCCCACCCATACCCATATTGGCTGTTAATGTAGGACATACTCCACTTTTATTTTCTCTGACATATTGTCTTCTCCATTGGTATACTTTTCCTTCCTCTTTTACATCTTTTTTAAGTTTTTCAAAAAGAGGTTTGCCATTATAGTAATATTTTTCAGGAACATTTTTCTCTAGTAAATCTGTTATCTTTTTTGTTAGTTTAACTGGTTGTGGAAATTCAAATTTATTATAATAATCTTCGTTTTTAAATCCGACTATATAAATACGTTCACGATTTTGAGGAACATTACCATATTCCATAGTATTTAATACTTTTGCTTTAACGTGATAACCCAAGTCGTGCAATGTTTCTTCTATAACTTTAAAAGTATTACCACCATCATGACTTTTCAAATTTTTTACATTCTCAAGCATAAAACCTTCTGGATTTTTAGCTTTGATTATTTTTGCTATATCAAAAAATAGATTTCCTCTATTTTTAGGATCATCAAATCCCTTACGATATCCTGCAATTGAAAATGCCTGACAAGGAAAACCACCGAGAATAAAATCAAACTCTGGTAAATCATCAATACCTACTTTTCTAATATCTTCAACTACAAGTTTTGAAGTTTTAAAATTAAGATCATATGTTCTTTTACATGGTGCATCAAAATCATTTGCAAAAGCTGTTTTAAAACCTGCTTTTTCAAAACCCATTCTAATTCCACCAATACCTGCAAATAAATCAATTGTTTTAAAACCATGCTTAGTTTTCTTTAGTAGCTTCTTCTCTTCTTCTATTTTTGGACTACTAATAATTTGAACTACAACACCTCTTATTTCAACTTCTTTTCTAAAGAAAGGAAGCATCGATTGATTTCTAGGTTCTAATCTAAATCTATCTTTTTCTCTATATAGTTTCTTTAATGTTGCTTCATTGTCATCAATTACAGCTACTACTGTCTGCCCATTTTCAGCAACAGACTGTTTCTTTATTATTACAAGATCTCCATCAAATATTCCTTCTTCAATCATACTATCTCCTTGAACTCTTAAGGCGTAAAAATCTTTCAGATTATTAATATTTGGATTAACTATTGAAATAGTATCTTGTCGATCTTCTATTGCTTCTATGGGTTGCCCCGCAGCAATAGTTCCCATAATTGGTATTTCTAAAATTCTAAGAGTACTTTGTTTATTTGTTTCAATACTTCTGGATTGATTTTCGGATTTCGAAATGTAACCCTTCTCCTTTAATGCATTTATATGCTCGTGAACAGTAGATATTGCTTTTAATTTAAACTTTTTGCGTATCTCATCATTAGTAGGAGATATGCCATTTTCGTTGATGTATGAATTAATAAAATCTAATATAATTTTTTGTTTTTTTGTTAATGTTTGCATATTTAATAAAATATCTTATTTTGCTACATTTATATTATATCCGAAAGAAACCCGAAAGTCCAAGCAAGATATCAACAATTAGTGTTTTGTTTATTTAAATTAAAAAGATTAGGTTTATTTCATAGATATCTTCTTATTACTCAATTTAATCTCACTTTTCAAATATCTCAAAAACTCTCGTTTTTCATCCATAGACCCCTCTTGAAGTATGAACTTGGCATAATTACGTATATCAATATCTTTAATAATCACGGGAGTTTTTCTATTCAATAACATTTGTTCAAAGCTCTTAAATCTCTTAACCTCACTTGTGATCTTTTCTTTCATTGGGACTGTCTGTATTCCAAGATCATCAATAAGATTCTGTAATTGATTGATTAAATCGTCTTCGTTTATATAACCACTTTTACATTTTGAATCCTTAACTCTGGTACATTTGTAATAAACATAACGACTAGATGTTCCATCCTTGTGATGTTTAAATTTTTCATCTGCCGTAATTCCAGAACCACACAATCCGCAAGTCATAATTCTAGTGAATGCAAATTCTTTTTGCTTTGATCTTGGTTCCATTATCTGACTTTTAATTTGTACCTGGACTAAATCAAACAGTTCTTTTGAAATAATTGGCTCGTGTGCTCCGTTATACCAATTACCTGATTCTTTTGGAAATTCAAATCGTCCATAGTAAAAATGATTTTCAAGTATTTTGTATAAATTACCAAGACTAAGATGTATATTATTTTCGGTTCTAAAATTAATATCATGTTTTAACCAATGATATACTTTTACCGCTCCAATTTTGATAGCCAACTTTCTCAAATATTTGTTTAATAATTGGTGCTCGTTCTTTATCAATTATTGATTCACATTTTTGATCCATTCTTTTAAATTTTGTATAACCAGTTGGTGGACGACAGGGCCACAATCCCATTTCCACTCTCGCTCTAAGTCCACGCTTAACATTTATACTTTTATTATCATTCTCAAGCTTTGCTTGAGAACATAAAATCATTAAAAGAAATTTTTCATTAGGTGAATTAGAAAAAGTTTGCCCAAATGTTTGTATATGTATTAATTTCTTTTCATCCATAAGATCAACAACAGTTCCAAGATCTCCTGCATTTCTTGAAAGCCCATCTGGTGCCCACGTGAGTATTCCGTTATAGATACCTTTGCTAATTTCTTCTAATAATTCTTTAAATATAGGTCTTTGTCCTGAAGCTTTAGCCGAATGAGACTCTCTTTTAATTGCCACCACATTAAGCTTTAAACGCTCTGCAATAGAGGTCATTTCCTTAATTTGAGAAAATCTATCGACAATGCTTGTTGCTCGTCGGATTCGGTCGATTTACGTGCATACAACACATATCTAATCCTTGTTTCGGTAGCTATTATTGGGTTGTATATTAGTCCTATATTACTTGTTTCCATACCTAATGATGTCAGAGTTTTAGTCTTTTGCTAAGCTCTGGACTGTTGGTAACATGTCGACAACTTCCTCTGTGATTTCAAAGATCTGCGATACAATGGTTAGTTAAAAACTAAAACACTCTTTTAAAAGAGTGTTTTAGTTTTTAGTTTAATTTTTTATTTTTACTGTAATTTAAAAAACTTTGTTTCTTCTCCGTTAATAATTATCACTTCCCCGTCACTTAATGTTTTATAAGGTATATTATTTTTTTCACAATATTCAATTTCTTTATCTATGTCAGCTGATTCAGAGTGATCTGATTTATAGTGAACAGCTACATGGTAATCTAAAATTCCTAATCCATCCCAACTAAAATCTGATTTATACCCTTCTGGAACTATATTGGGGTCATCTACTATTTCTAATCCTTTCATTGATTTAGAAAGAATTACGACTCCAGCACTAAAACCAGCATATACAATTTCATCTTTCAAAATCATATCTTTTATTATTTCACCAAAGCCACTCTGCTCATAAGCTCTCTTGAGTACAAAAGTATTACCTCCATAAACCCAAACCATACCAAAATTAGCAAGAAGACTTTTCAATTCTTCTGATTTTCTAAAATAATTTCTTAAATCAATCTGTTCTGGATCAAAACCCAAAGATTTCAAAACATCCATTTGATCATTCAGGCTCTTGGTGACTCTCTCTTTATCGTCACTCCAATCTACTGCATTCATAATTACCCCAACCTTTTTATTATCAAGGCTAAGCTTTACTAATTCTTCTGTATAATTTCCAAATTTATATGATGATAAATATAATTTCATATGTTTATTATATAACTTTTATAATAATAACTAAAGTATCAACCTTTAATTCAAATGTTTCCATTTAACAAAATACCTTTCTAAAATTTCTACTATTATAATTCCAAGGAGGCTGGCAACTATGATTAAAAATAGTGACGCATAAAGTAAACCAGGTTTTAATTGATATAGAGATATTGTTATAATTTGCCCTATTCCATTTCTTGCACCTAACCATTCCCCCATTGTTGCCCCAATTATACTACCCGGAATAGCTAATTTCATTGCTAAAAATAAATAAGGTAAAGACTGAGGAAGCCTTATATAACGTACAATTTGCCACCTAGAAGCATTCATAACACGCATTAAGTCTAGAATATCCTTATCAATATTATTAAAAGCTGTATCTAACGTTATCAATGTGGGGAAATAACATATCAGAGCTGATATGAAAATGATTGAAAAGGAAGACCCTTGTCCAAATGCCAAAATAATAGCTGGAGCTAGACCAACTATTGGAAATGAATTTACCCCAAATAAAATTGGTAATGCTACTTTTCTTAAAAATGGAAATAGTAAAAACACAAATGCCATAAAAATAGCAAAAACAACTCCTACCCCAAAACCAATCATTGCTTTACTAAAAGTATACATTGACTGAGTAATTATCAAACTACCACTTTCACCATAAGTATGAAGTATAGTTATGGGTGAAGGAATGAATGCCTCTAATCCAGTTTCATTATTAGCTAAGCGGTTTGTATTTATAACATTCTCTGCGACCTGCCAACATAAAATTACAAAAAATACTAAAAATAAACTCAGTGCTATTTGTTTAAATTTACTCATTAGTTTTAATTAATTTTCTTATAATGTTAGTGGTAGAGAAAAACAATTCACTTGATCTAGTTTCAGGATTTCTTGCATCACCAAGAGGTATATTTACTTCACTGATAATACTTCCATTAACACCCGACATAACCAAAATACGATCAGACATAAAAACAGCTTCTTCTATATTATGAGTTACTAAAATCATAGAGCGTTTTAATATTTTATTTAATCTCAATAATTCTAGGTTAAATTTTTCACGAGATATTTCATCAACTGAAGCGAATGGTTCATCTAATAATAGTAAATCTGGATTTAATACTAACGCTCTAGCAATTGACACTTTTTGTTTCATTCCACCAGATATTTGACTAGGATAATGATCTTTATATTCACTAAGCCCCATAAGGTCAACTAAATCTAATGCCTTCTGAAAATCTTTCTTACCATTAATCTCCAATGGTAAAGTTATATTTTCAAAAACAGTACGATTAGGTAATAGCGTATGATTTTGAGGAACATAACCTATGGAATGATTTATTTTAGATTTTAATATTTTTTTACCATTAAATAATATTTCACCAGAATCAACATCTAATAGATTTGCTATAATTTTTAGTACAGTTGTTTTTCCACAGCCAGAAGGACCAACAATAGAAATAACTTCATTATAATTTATATCAAAACTTATATTATTAATGACAGGATTTAGTTTCTTTTTAACTAAAAATCCTTTATTAATTTTATTAAGACTGATTAATGCGGTCATTATTTTATATTATATACTTTATTTAATATTGAATAATCAATTAAATCATTTTGACTAGGCATAGATGGTATTTGTCCTAATTTTCTATATCCTTCTGCGAACCCCATAACTTGATCACTATATATCCAACCAATTTTATTCTGGTCTAACAAAGGAAGGGATTGTTTTATTAACCAACTTTCTTGTTCTATATCAAATGAAGGACCACCGCATCTTGAATCAAGAATTTGTTTAGCAGATTCTTCTGGGTTTTGTTGGTTAAACTTAGAACCATCAATAGTAGCCTCTAACCATTTAGCTAACATTTCTGGTTTTTCAGATAAAGTTCTGTTTGTAGCGAGAGCCACTTGGGAAGGCTGATTAAATCCTGGTATTTCTTGCACACCAATAAATTTATAATCTATGCCTGCTTTTTGAACTGCATAAGCTTGGGTTGTCCAATAAGCTTGTAATATATCAACTTCTCCTGTTAAAAAAGGAGTGGCATCATAGCCGACTATGACTACATTTAGGTCACTTTCAGATACACCTAAATAGGAGGCTATGGCTTGAGGTAAAATTGAATCAGAAGTTACACCTATCTTATATTTCTGTCCATTCTTTTTTACTTTTATAAAATCTTTTACACTATTTATTTCAGAGTCAGATTTGACAATAAAACCCAGAGGACTCTTTTCCCAAAAAGCAGCGAAGGCTTTAGCTTTTATTTGTTCGTTTGGATTTTCTTTTGTAACTCCCCTAACCAAGGGAACAAAATCTCCATCTATAGCAATATCAACACTTGAATCCTGTGCTAGCGTATTAGTTGCAATAATAAACGAAGCACCAGTTGGTCCACCCGGCCTAAGTTCGACCTCTAATCCTTTCTTGTCATAATACCCATTAACAATTGCAGAACAAACATTAGCAAATTCCCCATTAAGTAACCAACCAGCCTGAACAACAACCTTTTCTTTATCTGTGTTTTTTGCCACTAGCTTAGAATCCTTATTAATTACCACCATTAAAATAACACTTATTACAATAAGAACAAATAAAATAATTAACCCTAAGTGCTTTTTCTTGCTCATTTTTTTATGTTTGTCAATTTAATAATTTTTTCCAAAACTTAAAATAAACATCGACATGTTTATTTAAAAAACCTTTAACTTCTTTTTTATCAGGAGTTGGTTCAACGACCCATTTTGCTGCTTGAATAAAAAGGGGTTCAAATTGAGGATATCTTTTTGCCATTTTTTTTGAAATATATCTTATATCATTTGTATATTCTTTTTCGTTTAACATTAATATCCCCATCCCCGAACGGGATAGTACTCTCATAATCCAACTGCACCAAAAAGAAGAGTCTCTTGATTTACCCAAATAACTTTTTTCTTTGTTTGATAAAAAATACTTTTTCAAATCAACATATTCACTATAAGCATAATCAAACATCCTTTTTGAAAATTGCCTATTTAATATAACCCTCGGCAAAAAAATCCTTATATCTTTTCCGGCAATAAGAACTGAATTAGTTTTTAGATTAACCCTCAAGTTAAAATAATTTTTATCTTTTATTAATTTGTTAAAAGAAATAGTAGCTAATTCAAAACCATTAACAAATTTATATTTATTTTGTAAATACTCTGAGTACATAAAAAATCTGATTTCTTGTTTTTTGCTTACTCCTCTTTTCGTAACAATAACAATATCTAAATCTGAAAACTTTGTATCTTTTCCTGAGCTTATACTGCCTCTAATATAAAAACTTTCAAAATTCACCCCCAATTCTTTACTAGAAAAGGCCTCAACCTCTTGTATTATGGGAAGATATTTATCTTTAATATTGTCTAGTCTACCTATATTAAAAACTTCAATTGAATTATTATCTTGATTGAAAATCATTTTTACAAAAAGATAAAATAAATTATTACTTTATAAGTATATGTATAATTCGTATAGTTGTCAAAACAACAAAAGGCCATTTGGGGAAGTATATTCCCAAATGGCCTTTTCGTTAAAAATTAGTTAGACAGGCTTTAAAATCAGTCAGAGTAATTCCTTCCTTTTGTAAAACAAATTCTCCGTTGCTGTTGAATAGATCGAAAGATATTTTACTTAAATCGTTGAAAGATATCAAATTGATTAAACCAGAATAACTTTTAAGTTTTAGATAATTTAATCTCTGCTTAAATTTTCTTTTTATTGTCTCAACTTCTATAATTAATCCATCAGAACGGAGAGAATTGAGCAGTCCGTAAAGTTCTGGGGTTAAAGTATTATTAACACAAAAAAGAAAACTCTTTGGTTTATCAAACCTAATCAGACCATTTGTTGGAATTAAGGTTATCAACCGAGAAAGACTAATTCCAAGCCCCGTAGCAGGAATTTGTATTCCACCAAGATCTTTAACAAAAGAATCATATCTACCTCCGTCAGCAATATTTTTCTTTATTACTTCAGAATAAATCCTATATGTTAATCCAGAGTAAAAACCTATGCCATGCAAATTAGAAAAATTAAATCTTCTATTAAAGAAACCATTTTCTCCTAAAAGATTATCGAACTCTATCAAAACTTGAAGCTGTTTCTCAACAAACGATTTCCACGGAGATAAATTTAACAAAGAGACAAATTCTAACAAAGTGCCTGTTTCGTACATTAAGCGACAAAAGAAATCTATCTCATCTTTCGGTAAAAAACTTAATATTTCTATTGTTTTCTGTTTATTATCAGAAAGAGATAACTGATGTAAAATATCTTCTTCGTCTATGACCAATTGATAGCTTTTGATAAGACCCTTTAAATAATCATTATAGATTTTTAGATTACCAAATTCAATCATATAATCTTTTATTCCTAGTCTTTCCAAAATTTCTTTTAAGAGTAGTAGAATTTCAATTTCTGCTTCTAAACCAGGAATTCCATAGCTTTCTATGCCAAGCATTTTAAACTCTCTAGATATGTGATGTCTATATCTGTAAACATTGCCACAAAAGAAAAGTTTAGCCGGAATAGGAACCGAGGAAAGATTGCTGACCAATGCTCTACTTATGGGAGCGTTAATATCAGGTCTAAGCACCAATTCTCGTTCTGCTTTATCTTTAAGAATATAGCATTTTTCACGATTAATTCGTGATGTTGAGTCAAAAACTTCGAGATGTTCAAACACGGGAGTTTCAATTCTTTGAAAACCAAAACCTCGTGCTACTTGAAAAATCAAAGCTTCTACTTTTTCTTGAACAAAAAGTTCTGAATCAAATAAGTCTTTTGTCCCTTTTGGAGTTCTAAGCTTATTTTCGGTTGTTCTCATTTTAAGCCTCCTTTTTCAATAGTTGTTTTATCTCATTTACAAGTTCTGTCCGCAAACACTTAAATTGATTTTGATTCTCCATGTCTTTTAAAGTAACAGTGCCAGAAGAAATTTCATCTTCCCCAAGCATTAGAGTCACTCTGACTGAATTTACATTGGCCGATTTAAATTGTTTTGATATTTTTACAGCTTTCGGATAAACCAACGAAGAAATACCAAAATCTCTAAGTTCGTTTGCTAGGGATACATAATCTGGTAATTTTGATTCGTCAAAATTAATGATCATAACATCTGTACCAATATCAATCCTTGGAAGTATTTTTTGATCCTCCATCGCTGAAAAAATACGATCTACACCAAACCCCACTCCTACAGTAGGAACAGATTCTCCGTTTGGCATTTCTATCATTTTGTCATATCGTCCACCAGAACAAACACTACCAAAACCAGGATCTAGTAGAAATTTGGTTTCATAAATTAAACCAGTGTAATAATCCAATCCTCTAGCTATGCTCAAATCTATACTACACACAGACTGGTCAAAACCAGATTTAATTAAAATATCTGATATTTGTTTCATTCTTTCTATTCCTTCTGGATTAATACCGTTTGAAATAAAAAGTTTTTCTAAAGATGAAATAATTTCTTGATTATTTCCACGAATAGACAAGTATTTTTCAATAACAGAAACTACGCGGTCTTCAAACCCAGCTTCTTTAAACATCAGTAGGACATTATCTTTACCAACCTTGTCATACTTATCAAGAATTCGAAGTAAAATTTTCCCCTTCTCTTGATTAAGGCCACAAGCTTTTATTAGAGAGCTAAGAATTTCTCTGCTATTAAAACGAACCTGTGCAGGAAATTTAAGTTTCTTCATGATAACAATAACGATAATTAGAACTTCTGCGTCCGAAAGAACTGAATCATCTCCGATGATATCTGCATCAAATTGCAAGAACTCACGAAATCTTCCTTTACCAGGGCTATCAGCTCTCCAAACAGTACCTAACTGACAACGACGATATGGGAATTTTAGTTCGTTGGAATAAGAACCAATTATTCTAACCAAGGGAACAGTGAGATCATATCTTAAAACAACATCTCTGTCCCCATTGTCTTTAAAACGATAGATTAATTTTTCGTCTTCACCAATTTTATCACAAAGCAACTCAGCATATTCAATACACGGAGTCGATTGCATGACAAAACCAAAGGTTTCATAAACCGATTTAACGATTCTTACAATTTCCTCCCTTGAAGCCATCCTAGAAGGCATATAATCAAGGAAACCACTTAATAATTTTGCTTTTGTTTTCATTTTTATGTTTTGTTTTTAAATAACTATTATTACTATATAAGATAACAGTTTGATATAGTTTGTCAAGGCCTTATTATCATTTAAAAAACAACGCCATGTTTACTATTAATAAAATATACAACAAAAAACGAGAAGTAACAATCCGTTTCGTATTGCTAAATAATAGAACCCCCATAAGAAAAGCCACCTTGTTAGGTGGCCGTTCAAAATATTTTACTAAAAAAATAGCCGAGCTGGGGTCGCGAGCACTTACATATTTTACGAACACCTGGAGTAAAATATTTAGTGACTTGTGACCACATAGATTTTGCATGCGAAGCATACCACTAATCCTGTAAGGATCGATAAACGTACTCGCAACCCCGGTAGAGATCATATATTTTAAGAGCTTGTTTTGTATAAGCTATTTTAGACCCGAGGAGTTACAAACTCAATTAATAAATTAAAACAGATTTTTTAAATCTTCTAATTTTAAATTTTTAAAATCTGAGAAAATATAATCGGCCTTATTAAAATCTTCTCTTGGATGATTTTCAGTCACCAAAGCCACAGATTTCATATTTGCACTATTTGCTGCCTGAATTCCATTTACCGCATCTTCTATAACAACACAATTCTCAGGTAATACATTAATTCTTTTTGATGCCTCTAAAAAAATATCTGGATGTGGCTTATGGTTTTCTACATCTTCAGATGTAACTAGTGCGTCTAATTGATCTAAAATTCCAATTAAACCTAGAAGTTTTTCAGCTCTATATTTCAAACTTGAAGTAGCTACTGCAATTTTAATACCCGTTTCCTTTGCTTCTTTAATCAAATTTATAATTACTGTATTAGGTATTAGTTTTTCTTTCATAATTTCCAATTCATATTTGAATGCTTCTTGGCTAAATTGTTCCTCACTTAAATCTTTGGGTATTTGAGGGTTTTCATCTTTCATCATTTCTAATTGATCTCTCAAGGAACGCCCTAAAAATTTTTTCTTATTTTCAGGGTTTAATTTAGCCCCATACTTTTCCAGTACCATATTAAATGATTTAGCAATAGATTCTTCTGACTTAACAAGAACCCCATCCATATCAAATATAATTGTTTTTAACATAATAATTATTTTAACATAATTACACTGTTTTTTCTCTTAATTTCCCCAACTCTATTATATTCTCTACAATAGAGTTCCAATAAATTACTTGTGGGGTCACATGAGAAAAAAGCTTCGCAAGAAGCTTTTTTCTCATGTGACCCTAAGCGAGTGAACTTCTTCACTCGCGTCAGAGAATCGAACGACGGAATATAAAATTTTCAGCAGAAAATTTTTATGAGTCGGTGCCCAGACCAAA
>Ga0265293_10010797_pt1 | contig 12648 bp, 13 predicted proteins | sample Munlanlewell138R_FD_192505 | JGI IMG/M metagenome (GOLD analysis project Ga0265293, IMG submission 192505) | Leachate microbial communities from a municipal landfill in Southern Ontario, Canada - Leachate well 138R | ecosystem: Engineered > Solid waste > Landfill > Unclassified | place: Canada... | reverse complement strand
TGCAGGGATTTCGGTAGCCATGTCATAGGCTGCCTCACTGGCCAGTGCCATTACCTTAGCTCGAGCATTGTATGGGTTGGTGGCATTGCTGTATTCACTGATTGTGACCACGCTTGCTACAGCCAAACCTGCTTCCTCTGCGTAGAGATCGGCTTTCTGCCGAGCTTTTGCCACTGCGAGACGACGAGCCTGGGCAAGCCCCTCTTCCTTATTCTCCTTATCCAGGATAATCGAGGTAAGGGTGATATTGCTTACCTCGCCAATCTCATCGATGATCTTACCTAGATCAGAGAGGGTGCGCACCTTCACCGACAGGCTTTGGGAGGCGACTTGGCCATCGAGCTGCTGTCGGTTCTCAACCCAAACATAACTTGGTCGCAGGCTCAGCCCTGTTGTCTTCAGATCGCGCTCCTCGATCCCATTGGAGCGAAAGGTAGCAAGGACTTGGGCCATCTTCTCGTTGGCAAGTTGCTGCGCTTCCTTGGTGGTGTCGGCCTTCTCGCTGACCTGTACGCTAAAGGAAGCGATATCCGGCTCCAAGGTTACTTCAGCAGTCGCTGATACCTCGATGGTCCGCACCATCGCCTGGGAAGTGGCACATCCTGTAAGGAGCACAGCTACTGCTAATACGACTACAACCGCCGCACTGATTCGAATCTTCTTGTTCATATTAATTCCTTTCTCTTTGCTGCAAAAGCTCTGGGTGCTGTGCAGCGTGGCGCATGAAGAAGCCCAAGGCGATCATCATGATACCGTTGTCATAGATACCGGTGCCCATCTTTTGAACGACCGTACTCACCGGCACACTCACCACTTCCAACTGTTCGTTCTCATCAAGCTCTTGCTGGCGGGTATGTTCTACGTCCTCTACAAGGTAGAAGTGGGCTCGGTTATTCATAAATGCTGAGTTGGGGCTCACATCCCCCAGCTTGGTCACTCTCTTTCCGCTAATGCCACACTCTTCGCCCATCTCTCGCAGTCCGGCTTGACCCGGGTCTTCTCCATACTCGACTACTCCTGCGGGAAATTCACGGGTGACGGTGTTCGAGCCGTGGCGATACTGCTCTACCATCACAAACATGGGAACCCCTTCCTCGTTACGAAACCAGGGGATCACCGTTACCCAAGTGGGAGCTTCAACTTCAATAAAGGAGGAGACTCTGCCGTCAGTGGAAGTACGCTCTACCGACGAGACATCGAAGATAGGCCCTTCAAAAAGCTTCTTGCGCTCCCCGCTCTTCCATACAAGATGAGTAGCCGCCTCTTTTCCTCCATCCTTGAATGGATTGAACATCAGCTCTCCCCCTTGGTCGAAGAGACCGCTGTCCCCTCATCAATGATGCGGGCGATCTCTAGCATCGCTTTGGTAGCATGGCTCTCTGGGTTAAGGCCTAGGTAACTTCGTCCTGCATCTTCGGCTTCCATGAGGGGGACCTCCATCGGAACACGGCCAAGGAATGGCGCATCCATTTGGGCTGCCATCTTCTCTCCCCCTCCCTTGCCAAAGACCGGAATCTCGGTATCACAGTGAGGGCAGAAGAGGCCGCTCATGTTCTCCACGATGCCCAAAATTGCAACTCCCATAGAGCGGGAGAAGGCAACACTGCGCCTGGCATCGAGAATGGCAACCTCCTGGGGGGTGGTGACGATAATGGTGCCAGTCAGCTCCTTGATGGTCTGACAAATTGTCAGCTGCTCATCACCGGTGCCTGGAGGGGAGTCGATTAATAGGTAATCCAGCTCTCCCCAATTGGCTTGGGCGAGGAACTGGCGGATGGCGGCGGTCTTCATCGGCCCGCGCCAGACAATGGGACTGTCCTTCTCGCGAATAGCGAAGGCCAAGCTCATTACCTTCAAATTCGGCCGCGCCTCAACGGGAAAGAACTCATCCCCTTCTCCGTCGGTGGTGAGGATCCCATCCTCACAGCCGAGCATCTTGGCAACATTGGGTCCATGAAGGTCAACATCTAGAATGCCCGCCCGCTTGCCGCGATCGACCAGGGCATTGGCTAAATTCACGGTAACGGTGGTCTTACCCACTCCGCCTTTGCCGCTCATGATCAGGATCTTACGTCCGATTTTGTCCATGTGGGAGCGGATCGCCTTATCCTCGGCGATCCGTTTTGCGAAATCGATTCCCTCTGACATGTATATCACTTCCTTTGTGGTTGATGTGTCTTCCTCCAAGGTACAAAAACCGGTTCAACAAGTAAAGGTATCGACCGTCAACATCTCTCTGTGCCACTTCAATTTCTGTCAGATTGCGCCAAGTGTGTAGAGGCGCATCAAAGTGCAACAAAAGAGGGGTTTTCTTCTTCTGTTTTAGTTTGCTTAAGTTCGTGTATTGTCGTTACTTGATACGATTGTAAAGAATCTTGTATACTGATTTCCGTGCGTTTCTCGTAGCCTTTGGCTACCGTATCATATCTAAACATCTAGGAGTTCACATGACATTCTTAGCACAAATTCCGAAGGAGCAGCTCATAGTCCAGCTCGAGTATGGGGCAATTCTCATGCTTTTAGGACTTGCCACGGTGTTTGTATTCCTTACGTTGCTGGTCTTTTTGACCAAGGGTACCAGTGCCCTTGCCCGTAAGATTGCACCTCAGACAAAACCAGCCACTGCCGGCGCAGCCGCTGCAGTGACCGCAACATCCTCTGCGAGCGATGCAGAGGTGGCAGCAGCTATTGCAGTTGCATATGCCAGATCTAATGAATAACCAGCACCCACAGGAGACTATCAGATGAAAAAACCAGTTAAATTCATGGTTACCGCCTTCCGCGACGGATTCCAGTCAGTCTATGGAGCCCGTGTCTTTACCAAGGACTTCATGCCAGCAGTGGCTGCCGCCCGCGAAGCAGGGATCGACCACTTTGAAGCCGGTGGGGGCGCTCGCTTCCAATCCTTGTACTTCTACACCAACGAAGACGCTTTTGAGATGATGGATGAGTTTCGTCGCGTCGCAGGCCCAGATGCAGATTTGCAGACCCTCTCCAGGGGTGTGAACGTCGTTGGCCTCGATAGCCAGCCGCGTGACATCATCAACCTACACGCCAAGCTCTTCAAAAAGCATGGTATTTCTACCATTCGTAACTTCGACGCCCTCAATGATGTGAACAACCTCATCGACAGTGGTCAGGCGATCGTTGACGCAGGTCTGCGTCACGAAGTGGTTGTCACCATGATGAGCTTGCCCCCGGGCGTCAGTGGTGCACACGACCCAGACTTCTATGAAGCAACACTGCGCCAGATCCTTGATGCCGGCATCAAGTACGACTCGGTGTGTTTCAAGGATGCCAGTGGCACCAGTACTGCTGCCTACGTCTACGAGACCATTAAGCGCGCTCGTAAGCTTCTAGGCAAGGACATGAACATAGTCTTCCACAGCCACGACACTGCCGGTGTCTGTATCCAGCAGTACGTCAGCGCCCTTGAAGCTGGTGCCAACCAGGTTGACCTCTCCATGAGCCCGGTCAGCGGTGGTACTTGTCAGCCTGACATCATCACCATGTGGCACGCCCTCAGGCACACCGACTTCGACCTTGGCATCGACATCAAGAAGGTCCGTGAGGCCGAAGCTGTGTTCCAGGATTGTATGAAAGACTACATCATTCCCCCCGAGGCAATGACTGTTAGCCCTGAGATCACCTTCAGCCCACTACCCGGTGGCGCTCTGACCGCCAATACCCAGATGCTGCGCGACAACGGCATGATGGATAAGTATCCTGCCATCGTCGAGGCAATGGCCGAGACTGTCGAGAAGGGTGGATTCGGTACCTCGGTAACTCCTGTCAGCCAGTTCTACTTCCAGCAGGCGTTCAACAACGTAATGTTCGGACCATGGAAGCGGATTGCAGAAGGCTACGGCAAGATGGTGCTTGGCTACTTCGGTAAGACCCCTGTCGAGCCGGATAAGGACGTGGTGAAGGCATGTGCCGATGCCATGGGCCTTGAGCCGACCACCGAGAAGGTCGTTGATCTCAACGACAAGGATCCCTCTAAGGGCGTGAAGGCCGCCAAGGCCATGCTCGAAGCAGAGGGACTACCGACCACCGATGAGAACATCTTCATCGCCGCCTCCTGTAAGGAGAAGGGCATCCTCTACCTCACCGGCAAGGCACAGCCCAACGGTATCTACAAGTACGACCGTGAAGCTGAAGCTGCCAAGGCGAAGGGCGAGTACACCGTCAACGTCGGTGGCAAGGCCTATGGTGTCAAGTTGACCAATGGTAAGGCAACCGTCAATGGTGTTGAGTATCCAGTCAATGTTGACTTTGGCATCGACGAAGCTGCCATTGAGTCGACCAAGGGTGCAGAGAGTGCCGGTAGCGCAGTCGTCGCCTCCAATGCTGAAGCCACCCCGGTCAATGCTCCAATGCCTGGCTTGATCCTTCGCATCGACGTCAAGGAAGGCCAGCAGGTCACCAAGAACCAGCTCCTCCTGGTCATGGAAGCAATGAAGATGGAGAATGAGATCTACGCTCCCTGTGATGGCGTGGTAACCAAGATTTCTGTGACCCAGGGTCAGCAGATGCAGAGCGACGATCAGTTGCTTGTCATCGGCTAAAGGAGTCTTCAATGATTGGTTCCGCGTTTAATCAACTATGGCAGTCCACCGGACTTTTTGGATTCATGGGACTGGCCGAAGGCTTTGGCCTGGGCAACTTGCTCATGATCGTCGTTGGCTTGGTACTCTTGTACCTGGCCATCAGCAAGGGCTTTGAACCGCTCTTGCTCATTCCCATCGGTTTTGGATGTATCCTCTCTAACATTCCGCTGGCTTTTATCAGTGGTATTGACCCCAATAGCGGAAATGCTGGCTTCATTAAGCTACTCTTCGACACGGGTATTGAGACCGGACTCTTCCCGATTTTGATCTTCATGGGTGTAGGGGCTATGACCGACTTCGGTCCGCTCATTGCAAACCCGAAGACCCTCCTGCTTGGCGCAGCCGCTCAGCTGGGTATCTTCGTAGCAATGCTCGGCGCTCTCGCCCTCTCCTTCATCCCCGGTATCTCCTTTGACCTCTTCGCTGCAGGTTCGATTGGAATTATCGGAGGGGCAGATGGACCGACGGCCATCTATGTAACGAGTCGCCTCGCACCGGACCTCCTCGGCCCGATTGCTGTGGCAGCCTACTCCTACATGGCTCTTGTGCCGATCATCCAGCCCCCGATCATGAAGCTGCTCACCTCCGAAGAGGAGCGCAAGATCCGGATGGTACAGCTAAGGCCTGTCACCAAGCTCGAGAAGATCCTCTTCCCGATCACCGTCCTTGCAACTTGTGCGATTCTCCTTCCTTCGGCAACCCCGCTCATCGGTTCACTGATGTTCGGTAACCTTGCCCGTGAGGTTGGTGTGGTCGATCGCCTCAGCGACACGATGCAGAATGCACTGATGAACATTGTCACCATCTTCCTCGGCCTCGCCGTTGGTTCGAAGATGGAGGCTCAGCTCTTCCTCAACCTCAACACTCTGGGCATCCTGCTCTTGGGTATGGTGGCTTTCAGCATTGGGACTGCCGGAGGCGTTCTGATTGCAAAGCTGATGAACAAGCTCGATCCCAAGAACCCGGTCAACCCGTTGATCGGTAGCGCCGGTGTCTCGGCTGTCCCCATGGCAGCTAGGGTCTCCAGCAAGGTGGGCCAGGAGGCAGATCCTCAGAACTTCCTTCTCATGCACGCCATGGGACCGAACGTTGCTGGGGTTATCGGAAGTGCCGTAGCAGCAGGTGTCATGCTCGCTGTTATCCCCTTCATGATGGGCTAATATCCAACGTGATTGACTATCAGGCTGTCCAATTCGGGCAGCCTGTTCTTTTGAAGGTCAGAGCATCCTATACATCATAAAGAATGAAATATTCTCTCTTGAATCGATAAATCCAAAAACTGGACTTAATCACTTACTCTATTGCCAATTACGAGTCCATTCAAAAATGTTAACCGGACAGTCTTGGTTAGCTTTCGCCTCCTAACCAAGCAACCCCTTCACGAGTGAGAACGCAAGACTCTTCAGATCTTGAGCATCAGCGCCTAATAGGCACTCAAGACACTGGGTTGGTCGCAGTGCCGCTATCCAACGTGAAGGAATTACCGCCCCTCCGGCTATCGCACCGGCAAAAGCTCCATAGATTGCTGCATTGGTATCAGCATCTCCAGCGCGCATGATAATCTGAATAACCCCCTCTTCAAAGCTTTGAGCTTGTAATAACGTGTATAGAGAAAGATGCAGTGCGATGATAACCCACCCATGATCGCCTCTATCACAAGAGAGTGTCCCTTCCCTCTTTGCAGCTTCAATTGTGTCCAAAAGAAGTTGTTCTTCGGTGATACATGGTGCAATTTTGGCGATGTACTCATATACTTGGTGGGCGTTCATCCCCTCACAAATTGTCTTGGCAATTGCTAAGGCCCACAGCCCATTTGCATCCCGACAGATTGGATGGGCGTGGGTGATTGAACAATCTCGGTCACTATATTCAATGGTTGTCTTCTCACCTACTAAAGTTCTTGCAATACCGATAGGAACGACGCACATCAAAGCGCCATTGGCTTGGCTGGACAGGTTCATCACGCCATCACGCAGTGCTCCCAGAATTGTGGTTCCTACATCAGAGGGTGAGGCATCGAGCCATCTTAGGTAGCCGTTTCGAACATCTTCGATATCCACGGTCTTTTTAGCGATTATGCTCTGCGCCAACATGATTGCCATCTCACTGTCATCGGTGCTCATGCCTGCCTCACCAATATAACGAGGGCGACTATCCATCTCTTTGAATCCATCAGGATGTTCTCTCACTCTTCGCTCAGTGAGAAGCTCAGTCTGTGCCCCAAACGCATCGCCAGTGAACAACCCCGACAATGCACCGAGTGCTCGATTCTCACTATCTCTCAAGGCTTCTCCCCTCATCCCGATACCTGAACCCTACGTCACCGATTATTACCGATTTTTTTGACGGAATTTTACAAACACACGGAAAACTATCTTACAATTAGAATGATTATATACTTACAATTAAGCTGATTTTTATCTTCTATTTCATCGAATCTTTCTTCGCAACCGATCGAATAAGGCATACAATACCAGTGTCAATCAGTGTTTATACGAAGGAGAGCAAGGGATGCACTATTGGAGATTTACCGACAAAATTTTAGAAGAACGTCTTAAAACTGCTCCTGCACTGCTCATACAAGGACCTAAAGGTTGTGGCAAAACAGAGACTGCTATGCAACATGCATCTAGTATTGCCCGGATGGATAAAGACACGACAATACAGTACCAAATGACTCTTGACCCCAATCTTACCCTTGCGGGTGAAACTCCTCGGTTAATCGATGAATGGCAAACCTATCCTGAGATCTGGAATTATGTCCGCCATGAAGTTGATCGGCGAAAAGAAAAGGGCCAATTCATTCTCACTAGCTCCTCCACGGCAGAAGATGCAACTGTCCGACACTCTGGCGCAGGAAGATTTTCAATAGTCACAATGCGAACCATGTCTTCCTTTGAGCGAGGCTGGTCAGATGGGGGCCATCAGTCTTCGCAGCTCATTGCAAGGTGATGAGATTAGAAGTGGCGAAGTCGATTTTAGCCTTGAAAAGCTCATCGAACAACTTACTATCGGTGGATGGCCAATCCTTTTACAGGACGGTATTGCACAAGGAATCCAATACAGTAGAGACTATATTGATATAATTGCAGGAGTTGAAATCAAGGAATCTTCTGTGCAACTTCAACGGCCGCAAAAAATCTTACGACTTCTACGCTCCTATGCCCGAAATATATCACGTGAAGCTTCACTGAAAACTTTAGCTTTGGATACAGCAGGCACTGATTACGGTAGCACTTCTGAAACTATTTCAATCTATTTGGAATCGCTGAGAAGACAGTTCGTTATCAAAGACTTACCTGCTTGGATTACTCACATTAGAAGTAGCCACACCCTTCGCAAAAGTCCTAAAAGGCACTTTACCGATCCATCTTTGGCAATCGGAGCCTTACAACTTTCCAAAGAAGCTCTTATGGCGGACTTGCAATATACCGGACTACTCTTTGAGTCCATGGTCATTCGAGATTTACGGATTTATGCACAACTCTATGGTGGGAGAGTGTATCATTATCGAGATTCAGATGGCCTTGAAGTAAATGCAATCGTCGAGTTTCCGGATGGAAGTTGGGCAGCTTTTGAGATTAAGATGGGGTTCGGGGCTCAAGAGGACGGAGCCCGCAACCTACTTAAGCTCGCTGATCGCATCGATTATGCAAAACGGAAAAAACCATCACTTTTGGCTGTAATCACGGCCAATGGCTTTGCCTACCAGCGTAAGGATGGGGTCGCGGTCATTCCGATTAGCGTACTCACCGCTTAACCTAATGGCATTTATGTGCAATATTCCCATTTTTTCATGCAATTAGCAGTACTGACAAATATGAAAACTGTACCAATTATGGCCAGTAGTTTACTTGTCCACCAGCTATCAGAAAAATACACTGATACGTATGACAAACACAAGAGTCTTTCTCGCTCTCCTGCAGAGCCGATTCGAAGCCTATAGCCAGCGCCTTAGCCATATCAAATGGTCTGACGTCCAAGCTCGATTACTCGATAACCCTGAAAAACTCGCCTCACTTGGTCAGATGGAGGAGAGCGGCGGAGAAGTCTGTCTACTCGCCTGGGATGAAGAGAATGGTCGGTACCTCTTCTTTGATTGTGCTGCCGAGAGTCCATCGGGAAGACGTAGCATCTGCTACGATGAGAAGGCTCGGTTGAGTAGAAAGAATAACGCTCCTGCTACCAGCGCTGAATCGATGGCCATGGCCATGGGCGTTGAGCTTTTGGATGAAGAGCAGTATCGATTCTTACAGAGCTGGGGGCCATTTGACCAAAAGAGCTCGAGTTGGATCAAAACACCAGAGCATGTGCGGAGCCAAGGTGGCGCGCTTTTTGGTGACTGGCGCTATGGCCGGCTCTTCATTTACCACAATGGAGCCCAATCCTACTACAGCAGTCGAGGGTTTCGAACATTACTGCGAGTATAAATGCGTTCAAGGACTTGTGGAGACTGTAAAGATTAAGGTACCGACCCGTGTCCTTAGACAGGCCTCTTGCCAAACAACCTAAGCCATTGAGGACAGACAGAGTCTCTGGCAACGATAAGTGAGTAGCAATACCATCGTATTCTCCTTCACCCCTCCCCACTCTTAGGGTATACTTGCTTCTGTTATGGCAGTATTAATCATTATCCTTCTTCTTGTTCTCTTCATCCTCTGGAACACTACCCTCTTTGGGTATAAGGACCGCGTTGTCCACCCCATCGAAAGCGATGAAAGCCAGGTCTTTGGACCACAGGCCAAGCCCATTGTTCTCACCAAGGAAGGCAACACCACTGCCATCCTTCAGGTGCACGGTTTTCCCTCCACCCCCTCAATCTACTCCTATAGTAGTCAGCGCTTTTATGAGGCGGGAATGGATGTGTATGCGCCGCTTCTCCCAGGTTTCGGAACCGACCCTAAGGTCTTTGAAGAGACCACCTTCACCCAGTGGTTTGACTACCTCTGTCGTACCTATGAAAGATTGAGAGACCAATATGACCAGCTCTTTGTGCTGGGTATCAGCATGGGTGGAATGATGAGCCTCAAGCTCGGAGAGACCTATTGTGACACTCCCCTCACCCCCGATGCCATCGTCAGTATCGCAGCCCCGGTGGTCTACAACTCATTAAGAGATGGCATCGTCACCGATTGGAGGCAGTACTTCATGCGCACCCTTGCCCTCTTTAGAGCCTCTATTGGAGCTAAGGTAGTGCAAGGGGTAACCAACAGTGAAGATGGAGGAGAAGACTGGTATGGCTACGGAGGACTCTTCCTTCGCCCAGGCCTCAGCCTTGTCCATGCCATGAAGCAGGTCCGTAAGGACCTTCATAAGATTACCTGCCCCCTCTTTGTCATCCACGACAGGGGCGATCGTACCGTCCCCTTCGGGAATCTGAAGATTATCGCTCAGGGTCAGCGAAGCCGCGCCTTCAAGATCTTGGAGACCGAAATGCACCCCTACAACCATACCCGCCATGCCCTGCTCGCCTACCACTCGATACAAGCAGAGCTAACATCTACTATTATTACCTTCTTACAAGAGGAGAGAGACACACATGAAAAAGCGTAAAGATTACATCAGTTGGGACGAGTACTTCATGGGAGTGGCTGTCCTCTCATCGATGCGGAGCAAAGACCCCAATACCCAAGTGGGGGCGTGCATCGTCAACGAAGAGCAGAAGATTGTGGGGGTGGGTTACAATGGCCTGCCTATCGGCGTCAATGATGATCATGCTCCGTGGGATCGAGATGGTAACTGGCTAGAGACTAAGTACCCCTACGTCTGCCACGCCGAGCTCAATGCGATTCTTAATGCCACGGTCAAACTCAAGGGCTGCCGCATCTACGTAGGCCTCTTTCCCTGTAACGAGTGTGCCAAAGCGATTATTCAATCCGGAATCCGTGAGGTAATCTACCTCTCGGACAAGTATGCCCAAGAGGATAACACCAAGGCGAGCAAGTGGCTCTTCGATCAAAGTGGAGTCAGCTACCGCCAGCTCAAACCTACTCACAAAACCCTTACTCTGGAGCTTTCATGAAGATACTCTCTGTTTGTCTGAACCCGACCTTCCAATATACCCTCTGTATCCCCCGCCTCGACATCGGTGAGGTCAACCGAGCTACCGCCCACTACCTCGATGTCGCCGGTAAGGGGATGAACACTGCCCGCATTGCAACCCAACTGGGAGCAGAGGCGATGTGGCTCAGTCACCTCGGTGGCTCTCGGATTGATGAGATGCTCGCCCTCTGCAAAGCCGATGGCGTTGAGGTACTCTGGGCCGATGCCAAGAGCGAGATGCGCTCTTGCACCACCATCTTAAGCGAAGGCGCAACGACTGAGCTCGTCCAAGAGCCCCACCCCGTCGACCCTTCAGTAGAAGAGCCCATCAGAGAACTCTTTGCCCAACACTATAGAAGGTACGATGCCATGATTATCGCTGGCACCCGGGCCCCTGGCTACTCAAAGGATATCTACACTGACTTTGTCCGCATGGCCAAAGAAGCCGGTCTTTTTGTATTGCTGGATATCAAGGGAGAGGACCTCAAGGCATGCCTGCCCTATGGCGTTGATGTCATCAAGCCAAACCTCAGTGAAGCGGCCCATACCTTTCTGGACCTCGAAGTCGGAGAGACTGAGGACACCTCAGACCTTCGTAGCCATATGGAGCCCTTCATGCAGCAAATCTGGGACCAGCACAACACAGCCAGTGTCTTTACCCGCGGCAAGTTCGACATCTGGGCTTATGGCCCCTCCTTTTTCACTTCCCCCGTGCAAGAGGTAGAGGCGATCAATACTATCGGCAGTGGCGATAGTTTTAACGCTGCCCTCACTGTCTCCCTGCTCAAAGGCTCTTCCCTTGAGGAGGCAGTTGCGAGTGCTGCAGAGGTGGCCATTCGTAACGCAAAAACCCTCCGCCCTGGGACTATTCTAGAGAGCGGGGAACGCTGCCTCCCCTAGTATAGAAGCGCCATATTTCTTCTCTGAATCTCCAGGCAACATTCCTATTATTACACTTTTACATTTTGTGTCATTGTGTTATATTAAAGGTGTTATATCCAGGAGGACCCGGATGGAGAGAGTGAATATAGCGGCGGTCGCAAGCCGCCTGAAGAAAGAGATAGTGGGATGTAAAGAACTTCTTCCGCTGAAGAAGAGTATCAAGAAATTGACCGGTAGTCGCAAAAGTTGGCCACCATTGGTCATCGGAGACCTCGTGGTTCCCACCCCCATCATCCAAGGAGGCATGGGGGTAGGTATCTCACTTAGCGGCCTGGCAAGCGCTGTCACCAATGCCGGTGGTATTGGTGTGATTGCAGCAAATGGCATTGGCCTGTTGGAGAAAGGGTACTTTCAGGATGGAGAGGCTGCCAATATCAGAGCGCTGCGTAAAGAGATCCAGCGAGCTCGCACGCTCACCGATGGCCCCATTGGAGTGAACATCATGGTGGCGATCAGTGATTTCACCAAACTGCTCACCGTCTGCATTGAAGAGAAGGTAGAGCTACTCTTCTTAGGAGCAGGGCTGCCGATCAAGGGAATTGATGTGCCTGCCATCAGAGAGGCTCATATCAAGGTGGTGCCGATTGTCAGTGGCGAGCGAGCCGCTGCAATGATCTGGCGCATGTGGGAGAAGCTGTATAACGACACCCCCGATGCGGTGGTTGTTGAAGGGCCGAAAGCCGGAGGACACCTGGGCTTTAGTGCTGAGCAGATTGAGGATCCCTCTCACCAATTGGAAGCGATCATCCCCAGAGTGAAAGCGGCTCTCTCACCCTTTGAGGTATCACATCTGTGTGGTAGCCTAGAAATCCCTAAAATGATCGTGAGTATTTCCCTATTCTGGTCGTAATAGGAAAGGGACACTTGCAACATGTGTCCCATCGAACCTATCTTCTTGTCAACACAACAGACAAGGAGTTCAACGGAGAATGTTGAAAATGTCCCAGATAGAGAATATCAAGAACATGTACAGAGAAGGAAGTACCGTAGCCGAGATCAAGGAAGTGACTGGCTATGATCGCAAGACGATAGACAAATACATCAAAAAAGATGA
>Ga0265293_10010796_pt1 | contig 12649 bp, 9 predicted proteins | sample Munlanlewell138R_FD_192505 | JGI IMG/M metagenome (GOLD analysis project Ga0265293, IMG submission 192505) | Leachate microbial communities from a municipal landfill in Southern Ontario, Canada - Leachate well 138R | ecosystem: Engineered > Solid waste > Landfill > Unclassified | place: Canada... | reverse complement strand
GAGGGTTGATTGCTTTTAACGGCTACTCAATTGTTGTGGCGGTCATTGCCGGACTCTTAGTTGGGGTTATAGTGGGGGCTGCCAACGGCTTTTTGATTTCAAAAACCACTATCCCTCCCTTCATTGTAACCCTCTCCACGATGAATATCGTAAGGGGGGCCAGTTACGTCTACACCGGGGGCCAGCCAATTAGGGTCATGAGTGATTCGTTCAATTTTATCGGAGCCGGTTATGTAAAAGGTTTTCCTGTACCGATTATCTACTTGATTATCATTGTCATCATTTCGGTCCTAATCATGTCTAAGTCGAAGTTAGGACGCCATATCTACGCTGTTGGGGGCAACCCGGTAGCCGCCCGTTTCTCGGGAATAAAAAACAACCGAGTCCTCTTTTTTGCCTACCTTTTTTCGGGAATAATGTCGGCCATCGCCGGAATCGTCTTAGCCTCCCGTATGTTTAGTGGTCAGCCGACCGCCGGTCAGGGGGCAGAGATGGATGCAATTGCCGCCGTTGTCCTAGGGGGAACCAGTATGAGTGGGGGCGTGGGTAAAATTGGGGGGACTGTAATTGGGGCTCTCATCATTGGTGTACTCAGCAACGGCTTAAACCTCCTCGGCATAAACTCTTTCTGGCAGTACATCGTTAAAGGTGTTGTCATCTTGATTGCCGTCTATGCAGACTTCTTAAAGAAGCGCAAAGAGGGCTCTAACTAAGCGCAGAGGGCTCCCTCGGGAGCCCCTTACGTTAAAGTAAAATCTTTTCGACTATCTCGCGGTAACGCATTTGGAGTCGCTTGTAGATCTCAGCATGCGCCTGGTTAGGCACAAAGTCTTTTTCGGTCCCTTTAAAAGCGGCTACCCCCTCTTCTACACTCTTGTAAATACCAATCGCCAAACCGGCGGCAATCGCTGCTCCGGCGGTCCCTGATTCACGGTAACGGGCCCTTCTCACTGGGCGATGAAGCATGTCGGCCTTTATTTGGAGCCAAAGGTCTGAGCGGCTACCCCCTCCTGTTGCTAAGATATCGGTGATGAGGATCCCGTGGGCCTCTAATTTTTCAAAAGCTTCAAGGAAGAACATCGTCTCCCCCTCTAAAAGGGCTCTGTAGAGCTCTCCTCGGCCTGTGGTTGCCTCCATTCCTAAGAAGAGACCGTTGCCTGCCGGAAGGAAGAGAGGGGCTCCGGAAGGTTCCACAAAGGGGAAGAACAGGAGATTACTTGGTGAAGGGGGAGCTTCATCTGTTAAGAGCGTCAGTATGGCGCTTTCACTCATTCCTTGCCGCTGTAAATCACTGGTAAAGGCCTTCATAAACCAAGTTTGTAAAGCGCCCGCCTGGTTATGAATAAAAGCAACGTACTTACCCGGCACCACGTGGTGCTCTACCCCTAAGTTTAGTTGCAACATCGTTTGCGCATCGGGAATTGAATCAAAGATAACGGTTGTGCATTCAACCGTACCAATACCTGTTACCGAGTCTCCCCCTTTGACGGCCCCTGCTCCCAAGGCATTAATACATTGGTCGTGCCCCCCAACGATAATCTTCACATCCCGCTTAAGATTTAAAGTCCTAGCCATTTCAGGTAAGATTGTTCCCGTCACGGTTCCCGGTGGGATAGTATCTGCCAGAATTCTTCCGTCAAGGCCACCGGCTTCAAGTAACTCCTGTGACCACTGCTCTTTCCAGAGGTCAAATAGGAGGGTGCGGTTGGCGTGGCAGTAGTTAGTCGCAGCCACCCCACTCAGGCGATAGACTAAAAAATCGGCCCAAGAGAGGACTTTCCAAATTTTGTTGTGCATCTCCGGTTGGTCTTCTTGGTACCAGACTAATTTGGGATAGGTATATGAGTAGCCCAAAATATTGCCGTTAATTCGATAGAAAGCCTCTGCTCCCAATGCTTCGAAGCGTGCAATTGAGTCCTTGCGTCGCTGGTCGTGGCTAAAGATTGAGGGACCCAAAATATTGCCCTCTTTGTCGAGGGGGACCATCGCCTCTCCAAAAGAGCCAACCGAGATAGCTTCGACAGGGTCGCTTTGAAACTTATTTTCCCATTGGCAAGTATCGGCTGCCGCCTTAATTGTTTTGTAGAGAGCCCTCTCCACCTCGAAACAATCGAGTTCGAATCGACCGGCTTCCCCCCTTAAAACGTCGTAAGAAGCTTCCGCAGAGGTTATGAAATCACCGCCGGAAGTATAAACAGAGACTTTACACCCCGATGAACCAATATCTACACCCATTAGACTCATGTTAACCCCCTAGTTTTGCAGCGCTATTGCCAATTCCCAGTTCCTCTACTATCTCCAGAACTCGTTTATAGACAGCAGCTTGGGCCTCTTCAATCGATTTCTCAACATTAGTCTCGTAGGCTTGGCGGATATCGGTACCGATATTAAGCTTGGCAATCCCCTCTTTAAAGGCCTCATGCAGATAGGAGAGAGCTATGCCTGATCCTCCATGGAGCACCAAAGGTATCCTAAGGCTTGAGTTGAGCGCTTTGAGGTGTTCAATGTCGAGGCGTGCTGTTACCTTTTTCTTGTCACGGGAGGCTTGACTGATAGCGCCATGCACCGATCCAACGGCCACACTTAGCCAATCTACTTGGCTCTCTTGGACAAACTTTGTAGCTTCTGTGACCGCCGTGAACCCTTTCTTGGAAGCAAACAGCTCCTCATAACTGGGCATAGGTCCCTCTTCGTGCCCCATAACGGCGCCCAGTTCAGCTTCCACCGGTACCCCTTTACCATGGGCATAATCGACCACTTCCTTAGTTACCCTGATATTATCCTCAAGGGGTAACCGCGAGCCATCAACCATCACCGATTGGAAACCGACACTGATGGCCTCTTTTATGTCGCGCATGTAATCGACCTGCAAGTGATCTTCATCAATCACGGGGATGTGGTCTAAATGGAGACGGGTGACACTACTGTCCCCCCATTTCGCATACTCGTTAGCCACTGCCGCAATACTCTGGGAGGAGAATTTCAGCCACTCAAGACGCGCCACAGCTATCAAACCAAAAGTATTGGCCTCTCTAAGGGCCTCAACCACCGGCTTCATAATCGGCAGGTGGGGCATATTAAAAGCAGGAATGACAATCTTTTCCTGGTAGGCTTTCTCCATAATAGCAGCGATGTCGTTCATTTTAGACTCCTTTGTAATCAACAATTTTTTTTAACTATATTTTTCGTCACGTTCCACTAAAAAGGTCTCTAAGACAACCATATGAGGCCCTTTTTGGTAGTTTTTAATTTGTTCAAAAAGCATCTCAACAATGGCTTCGGCCTCTTTGGCCTTACAGATACCCACCGAGGTTAACGGCATAGGGAAATTGAGGTCACTTAAAATGTCGTCAACACCAACGATGGGCACTTTGAGGCCTATGCGGGCTAAAGTATCGATGGCCGCCAGTGCAATAAAATCAGAAAAGGCAAAGATCGCATCAAATTCTCCCTTCAAGTCGGCAATCGTTGAGACGTGGTTGCTATCGGCGCGAGGGGTAATTTCTGCCTCTACCACTAGCCTTTTGTTAAACGGGATACCGTAGCGTTTCAAGCACTTCTTATAACCCGCTAAGCGATCGTTGGAAGAGGAGATGTGGGGAGGTCCATTCAGGTAGAGAATCTGCTTTTTTCCCATTTTGACCAGATGTTCGGTTGCCAGAAAGCCGGCGCGCACATCGTCCCACAGGACTGTATAAAAGAGACGCCCCGCAAACTTTCTGCCGATAATAACATAGGGAATCCCATTGGCTAGCATGAGGTCGAAGATGGCGGTGCTTTTTTGAGTGGGACAGATGATAATCCCATCAACCTTACGACTAATGGCAGTGCGTACCGCCTCCATCTCAATGTCGCAGTTCTCATCGGTATTCATAATAAATGAGTTGTACCCATTTTTTCTCAGCACTTTGTCCATCTCGCGTACTTTAGCGGCAAAAAAGGGGTTGGCTATATCGGGGATAATAATAGCTAGGGTATGGGTCACCCCTAGGCGCATACTGGCTGCCAACATATTGGTCAAATAGCCCATTTCAACAGCTTTTTGACGGATAATCTTCTTGGTCTCCTCTGAGATATCGTCCATATCTTTAAGGGCATGGCTAACGGTATTAACCGTAAAACCGGTTGCCTGCGCAATATCTTTCATCGTTACCCGTTTAGGCCTTTTTAAATTTGACACCGGTAGACTCCTCTATTTGCGCCGATTATACTCTAAAATTGCTTAGAAATCGAGTTCACTACGCTTAATTATGTGGTCTTGGTAGGCTTTATCGAGTTCTACGAAGTAACCACTCCATCCCCAAACCCTCACAATTAAGTTGCGGTACTTATCGGGATTCTTTTGAGCATCCAGCATCATCTCCCGGTTTACACCGTTGAGTTGGATTTGCATCCCTCCTAAATCCATGTAACTCTTCACCAAGAGGGCTACTTTGGCAGTACTTTCAGTGTTGCGGAACATAGAATCATCCAGTTCAATCGTTAAAGGTCCGCCATTGGCAACCCTAGTGAGGTTTGCCTTCGAGAACGACTTAATTAGAGAAATTGGGCCTTTTAAGTGGGTATGGAGGGCCGGTGAGAAGTTACAGGCAAACTCTTCCCCACGGCGTCTGCCATCGGGAGAGGCCCCCAAAGCACTACCATGCCAGAGGTAGAACATCGCGGAGCCGGTACCGGCTCTAAAGATTCCTCCCCGGTCGTTACGGTTACCTTCTAAAGAATCGGCAAACCAATCGAGGAGTTCAGTGGCTATTTCATCAACATAATCGTCATCGTTACCCATTTTGGGTCCCTCAAAGCGGAGTTTATGGTAGAGAGTCTCGGAACCGACAAAGTCGGCTTTTAAAGCCGCTATTAAGGTCTCTTTAGTGATGCTTTGCTCTTCAAAGATATACTTTTTTATGGCGGCCAACGAGTCGGCGGCACTTGAAAGGCCGGTGCCATGAATTCCATAGTTGTTGTAACGTGATCCCAAACTGATATCCCGGGCCTGCTCAACGCATCCCTTCATCATGAGTGACATCAAGGGAGCCTTCTCCATGTAGATACCGTTGGTATTGGCACAAATCTCAGAGGTTTGCTGACAGAGTTTATTTTTTACAACCTCACTAAATTCCGCATAAGTGTTACAACGCGCTAAAGCACTTAGCGCGTCTAAAACAGCCTTTAAGAAGGAGAGAGCGTCAATGTTTACGATATCCATGGCCACTTCAGGGATTATAAACTCCCAGCAAGCCGCTACTACATAGTTATAGGCGTCCTCTTGGGCATACCCCCACTGCTTAAGGGCCTTGATAACCACTTCGTCGTTGGAGTATTGGGGGAACCCCAGACCCTGTTTGGTCATCTGGCTGCCTAACTCGAGCACCTCCATGGAAGTCTTTTTATGGACACGTAGGTTAATCTTGGGGTCAATTAATTTTAGTTCTAGGGAGGCTAACATACAGAGCCTGGAGAGCTCGTTGAAAGCATCTGAGCCATCGCTATTTAAACCTCCCAGCATTAAAGATTGTCCATTATCTCCTTGCTGCATACCCGGATAGAGGTCACTGTCCTTGTTGAAGGTGATAAAAAACTCTTGTAATAGTTCAAGGGCACTCTCCTCATCAAGGGTGCCGTCAGCCATATCTCTAGCGTAGTAAGGGTACATGTACTGGTCAAAGCGCCCTATCGTGTTGTGGTAGTTAAAGCTTGCCCAGAGTCCGTAATGGAGAAGGCGGAAAAATTGGAGCGCCTGCAGGAGTGTTTGAGGTGGTTTTTGAGGTATTTGGGCAAAGCTCTCAGCTACAACGGCATTACCCGCTTCGACGGCAGCTACTCTATATCGGTGGCCAAACTCCTCTAGAAGGGTAAGGGTATTCAAGAGGGTATCTAAATAGGCCCGCTCTTTGGTGGCCCTATTTTGAGCAATTGAGGTTTTTATCTCATCCTTCACCACGTCAAACCCTTTGTTAATCAGAGTTGCGTAACCCGGACAAATATTTGAGACTTTGCCCTGTTCATGAATACGGTAGGAGCGTTTCAGAGCATCCCACTCATTTTCTGTATAGATTTCGGGGATAGTAGGCACAGTTCTCAAAAGGGCAATTTTTTCGTCCTTGAAAACTAACGGTTTTTCCTGCTCTAAGACCCATTTAAGGCGTTCATGGGCCCGTTGCACGTCATCTAAACCCCTTTTTGCGAACTCTTTTGCTAAATAAAAGGGGTCGACACCCTTTTGGCGATAGGCGTGATGCTCTTTCTTTTCAACATAAAACTCTCTCAATTTAACTATATGCTGTTTCATGGTTTCCTCTTTTACAAAATTGAGACCTCAATCCCTCGCCTTAAAAAAGGTTCTAAATTGAAATAAGGCTCTTTATTTTCTTCAAAATCTATTTTATATGGACGCCTTAGCATTGCATACTTGGCGCCTGCTGTCTTCTGGTAAGGTAAAAGCTCAACCTTTAAGAGGTTTTGACTGCCTTCTAGTAATTTTGCAGTAGCTTCAAAGTTCTCATCACTATCGTTAACGCTCGGGATGAGAGGTACCCTGATAACAAAGGGGGTCTCCCCTTTTTTGAGGTATTTTAGGTTCTCTAAAATAATCTTGTTACTGCCCTTACAGAAATAAGTGTGTTTTACATCGTCGACCATCTTAATGTCCATCATAACGTAGTTTACCCTATCGACAACCTTTTTAAACACTTTTTGGGAGGCAAAACCACTGGTTTCAATGGCTACGTGGAGGTTTTCTAACAGAGCCACTGTCTCTAGCAAGAAAGTGCTTTGCATCAACGGCTCTCCGCCTGAGAAGGTTACCCCGCCCCCATTCTTTGCCAGAATCTCTTTTTGTCGCAGTAGAAGGTTAGCCAACTCATTGGGGAAGTAGTATTGCCCCACCAGGCGACGTAGATTTAAAGGACAGACACTAGTGCACTGCCCACAGGCACTGCAACGGGCCACATCGGTGTCTGTTGGACAGACGCGCACACAAGCGCCGCAATTAAGGCAGGCGCTACTTTTCACCATCAATTCGATATCACCGGAGATGCCCTCGGGGTTGTGGCACCACTGGCACCTTAGGGGACACCCTTTTAAGAAAACAGTGGTGCGAATACCCGGGCCATCAAAGACGGCCATCTCTTTGATATCGAAAATGAGTCCTTCCATACGCCTATAGAGTATAAGAGAGAATCTTCTCTTGTACAAAGTCTTCTTTAGCGGTTAACTCGGCAGCAATAGCGCCCCGCTTCATCACATAAATGCGGTCGCTCATCCCAATTATTTCAGGTAGCTCTGAACTTATCATGAGGATGGCTACCCCTTGTTTGGCCAATTCATCGATTATACGGTAAATTTCGCTTTTGGCATTAACATCGATGCCACGGGTCGGCTCATCCAAGATTAAAAGTTGCGGTGTGGTGAGTAGCCATTTGGCTAAGACAACCTTCTGTTGGTTCCCTCCACTGAGGGTGTTACAGAGCTGTTCTATTGAATTCGCCACGATGTTCAGCTTAGCGACGCTCTCACTGGCCACCTCGGCTTCACGGGCGAAGTTGATCTTGGTTTTGGGGTACATCCGCTTCAAAGAGGCCAAGGTAACATTATCTTTGAGGGACATTTCAAGGACCAGTCCTTCCAGTTTACGGTCTTCAGAGAGGTAAATTACCCCTTTTTCTATGAGGCGGTGGGGGTGCAGATGGCCGATTTCTTCCCCTTTGTAGAGAATTTGTCCGCCGTAATAGGGACGGCTACCAAAGATGGACTTAGCCAGCTCTGTGCGCCCCGCCCCTACTAAACCACTTAAACCGACCACTTCTCCGGAGCGCACTGTTAGATCAATGGGAGGTGTGTTACGGGCTATGGCGAGTCCCTTGACTTCCAAAATAACTTTGTCTTGGACTAGGTGGGTGCTTTTAAACATTGCTGTCAGTTTCCGCCCAACCATCATGCTAATAATTTTGTCGTAATCAAATTCGGCAATGTCAACACTCCCTATGTAGCGCCCGTCGCGGAGAACTGTAATGCGGTCCCCGATTTCGGTGAGTTCATCAAACCGGTGGGAGATGTAGATAATACTAATCCCATTTTTACGTAAATCGTGAATTATTGCGAAGAGCTTATCAATTTCACTTTTAGTCAAACTAGCCGTAGGCTCATCCATTATGATAACTCGGCACTCATAGGAGAGGACTTTGACAATCTCAACAATCTGTTGTTGCGCTGTGGAGAGCTCTCGCACCAATGTGTGGGGATTTATGTCAAACCCGAGGCGTAGGAGCATCTCTTTAGCCTTCTCGTACATCTCTGTTTTGTTGAGGAAGATCCCTTTTTGACTCTCACGACCAAGGAAAATATTTTGGGCTACATCGAGGTTGAGGCATAGGTTTAGCTCTTGATGGATAAATCCTATCCCATTGGCCAACGATTCACGGGGACCGCTAAAAGTGACCTCTTGACCATCGAGGAACATCTGCCCCCCATCGGCCGGAATAATCCCCCCAATAATTTTCATCAGTGTCGATTTACCGGCCCCGTTTTCACCCACTAAAACGTGAACTTCAGCCTCTTTAACATCGAAATGGACATCTTCTAAGATTTTGACAGTCGTTCCGCGCAGGGCTTGTCCATGCTCATCAAAGATATACTTCGTGATATTATCCATTTGAAGGATTGTTTTTTGCATTTCAGCGCCCCCTACAGCTTTCTATTTTTTACGTTTTCAAAGATGATTGCCAGAAGAATCACAATCCCTTGGAATGCCTGATAGGTATAATAGGAGACGTTTAACAGGTTTATGCAGTTCTCCAAAACTTTTATGATTAGAACGCCGAAAACGCTACCAATGACTGTCCCAATACCTCCAAAGAGGCTAGCACCCCCAATAATGGCGCCGGTAATAACTTCAAAGGTATAAACCCCTCCTCCCATGGTGGGTTGAGCACAGTTAACCCTAATCGTCAGCAGAATAGCTGCAATGGCCACTAAAAAAGAGCAAATCATGTAGACTAGGATGTTGAGAGCCTCACTACGGATGCCACTCATGCGGGCTGCTTTAGCATTGAAGCCAAAGGCTGCGAGGGCACGCCCAAAGGTGCTATGGTGAAGGAGGTAGTACATGATTAAACAGATTACCAAGGAGATTAAAACTGTGGTGTTTAATCCTAAGATGTTGGTCACTCCGATGGCCCTAAAAGAGGCCGGCAGGCGGTTAACATCGCTACCACTACTCACAATCTGGGCTATTCCAAAGATTATATAACCACTACCCAGAGTGACAATAAAGGCGGGGACCTTGACTACCTGTACCAGTGTTCCGTTAATCAGTCCCACTAGAAGCCCCACCAAGAGGGTCAAAACAATCGAGAGCCAGATGGGCAGACCCACAGTTTTCACAAAAAGTCCTACCGTTATGGAGCAAAGGCCCAAGGTGTAACCTAAAGAGAGGTCAATCCCCCCGGTCATTAAGACTAAAGTGATGCCCAAACAGGCTATGACGGGGATGGCTGCCTGTTTGATAATTGTCAAAAAGTTGTTGAGGGCAAAGAAGTTTTTGACGAAAAGAGAGGCCAGGAGTGCCAGGATTAGAAAAATTACCACACTGCCGTTGTTTTTGACAAATTTTCTGATCCTCTGTGAAAATAGTACTTGCGTGTTACCCATACTGCTTAATCCTAAAATATTTTACTTATTTCAATTGTGCGCCGTTTTTGGTGAATATTGATGGCCACAATTACAATTATGATGATTCCAACGAAGATGTTTTGGTAGAAGGGGTGAATCCCCAAGAGGTTAAGGACATTCCGTTGAACTCCAATGATTAAAGCTCCCACTAAAGCGAGGTAGACCTTCCCCTCGCCTCCCAGCATACTCACCCCACCAATCACGCAAGCTGCAATAGCATCCAATTGGTAAGGTTCCCCTTGGGTAGGGTGAACTGTGTCGAGTTGGCCCGAGAGGAGGATACCGGCCATGGCAATACAAAAGCCCGAAAAACCGTAGACAAAGTAGTTGATAGCGGCTGTACTGATGCCCTGCTGTTTAACCACCGTCTCGTTACCCCCCATCGCATAGATGTAGGTCCCCAGTCGGGTTTTACTCATCAAGAGGGAGGTGACGATGACGAAGAAGAACATGATGTAATTACTCACCGGCATCCCCAGTATAGTACCGTTACCCATAAAGACGTAGGCTGCCGGGAAGGCACCAATCGATTTACCGGCATTTAAAAGGAGGGCTAACCCCCCACCAACGTTGCCCACTACCAGTGTTGTAATAAAGGCCGGAATACCAAGTTTCTCAACCATCAGGCCGTTAAAGAGGCCCATAGCCGTACCCACCGCTAGCCCTACAAGCATCGCCAGTAAAATAGGCCACCCTTTTAAAAGCAGCAGCCCGTTGACCATGGCACAGAAACTCAGTACCCCGGTCACAGAGAGGTCAATCCCTTTTATGATAATCACCAGCGTCATGGCGCAAGCTGTGATTGCAATGATTGAACTCTGCCGGATTATGTTCATTAGGTTCCGCATTGAGAGAAATCCGGGCACTAAGGAGCCCAGAATAAAAAAGAGAGCTACCACTGACGCAATAATAAGTAGACTTTTTTTGCTAATTTTAAGGCCTTTCATAGGCTTCTCACTCCAATTTTAGTGGGGGCCAAAGCCCCCACCTATGCTGAAAATTTCTTATAATGATGCAGCGGTAATACAAGTTGTTCCGCTATCAATATACTTGGGAACACCACTCATATCTTTCCCGTTAATAGAATCCATGAGCAATTCAATAGCTTTGGTTCCCATTACGTCGGGGAACTGTGCCATTGAGCCGTAAACTTCCCCATCTTTAATCATCTCCTTAACGTCGTCTGAGCCATCAACTGAGAGGATTTTTACCGAATTTTTACCGGCGTTATCGAGGGCAGTCAGGATACCGTTCAACATCACATCACTGGCGGTGAAGAGCCCTTGGATATCGCTGTTGGCCTGAAGCATATTCTCAGTTACCTGCATTGCTTTGTCGTTAGCCCAGTCACCCGGTTGTTCACCGACTACCCGAATAGCGCTACCGGCAATACCGGCTTTGAAACCATCAACACGTTGGTCCCCTGCGGAGCTTCCATTGGCGCCTCTAACGATTAGGACGTTCCCTTGGCCTCCTAAGACTTCAGCTAAAGTCTCCCCTGCTACCACACCGGCGTTGAAGTTATCGGTCCCAATGTAGCTGATATAAAGGTCTTCGTTACCGTCTTCAATGGTTTGGTCAACCAGGACAACCGGAATGTTGGCTTCTTTGGCCTTCTTCAGCACGGGGATAACAGCCTTGCTGTCCATAGGAGAGAGGACAATACCGGCTACCCCTTTGGCAATGAGGTCTTCAACTTGGCTGACTTGCGTAGAAACAGCTGTTTGTTGTCCAGCAGTTACGAGGGTAAACTTTGCACCAGCTTTTTTGGCTGCAGCTTCGACTGAATCGGCAATTGCCTTTTGGAAAGCATCATTGGTAATTGTCTTTAGACTAAAGGCAATCTCCGGTCCTTGCGATTCAGCTTTACCGGCGGCAAAAAGGCCAAAACTGACGACTAGAGTTAACAAGATTACGATGATTTTTTTCATCATCACTCCTCCTTCTGCCTGCTTTGCAGGCGATAGTTTTTTATCCACTTAAGTGGTTAGACTACTCCATTAACGTTAATGTAACGGAGTAGAGATACACTCTTTTGAGTGGAGCCCTAATTACTTAGGGCAAATCCACTACTTCGTAACCGAGATAGGTTGTAAAAGCTTCTTTGAGAATATTGGCAACTGAGCCGTAGGTCGTGGCAACATGGTGCCGGAAACCGCTGCGACCAATTTTCACCAGTTTCTCTTGGAGATTTTCAATTTTCGCAATACCACAGGTACCAAAGAACTCTTTTTCAATCTCTTCAGGGGTTATCTCCCCCTCTCCAAAATAGACCTGGAATTTGCCATCTTCGGTTTTGCTACTGGCATAGGTGAATACTCCCGGTTTTAGGCGACTTTCGACTGGTCCCCAGCCACACCCCGGACCGTAACTCTTGGCAAACATTTTGTGCTCCACCATTTTGCCTTTATCGGTGAGCATCTTTGAAGGCACTGGTCCACAGTGGAAAAGGATACACTTCTCTTCATCGTCTGCGGCATTGTTATTCCAGTCTAACAAAGTGGAAGGGGTGTCGCTGGCAAGGTTCAGAGCGTACATCATAATGGCATTGCACACATCTACTTCACAGGCCACCGGGATTCCCATATCCCCCAGCATCCCGGCTAGCGTACAGGGGGCACAGCCGTAGTAGACTTCCAGTTCATGCCAACAACGAATGGCAATCATATCTAGGTCCAAGAGTTTGATATACTCATCGATCACTACCCGCAATTTCCCCATTTTGACAAGGGCTTCGGTGGGGGCTTGTGAAGCATCGGTAAACTCTTTTATAGCTTTAACAGCTTCGAGAACTTTAGCATCGTCATCTTTAAGGAGTTCAATTTTCCCGAAAACTTCACTTAAATCGACAGTCTCAACGGTGATTCCATATTTCTGCAGGGCAATTTCATCGTAGCGGACAGTTTTAAAAGCACTGGTACGGGCTCCAATCGCCCCTACGGTACAGCGCCGCATCCCATTAACTACCCGGCAAATTCCACCG
>Ga0265293_10010794_pt1 | contig 12650 bp, 9 predicted proteins | sample Munlanlewell138R_FD_192505 | JGI IMG/M metagenome (GOLD analysis project Ga0265293, IMG submission 192505) | Leachate microbial communities from a municipal landfill in Southern Ontario, Canada - Leachate well 138R | ecosystem: Engineered > Solid waste > Landfill > Unclassified | place: Canada... | reverse complement strand
TGGCGTCCGTTACTACTCCCACGACCTTACCGGTAGCTTGCGCAAATATGCAAATCGGTAAAATCATGAGAATAGCTAATACGGTCACAACAAGCTTCTTCATAAATAACCTCCTTTAGTTATTAACCTTAGCTATTTCTTTTTTAACGACTTCTTTTCCTTCATTGGTCATGCATCAGCTAAATTTTAGCGATATAATTTTTTAAGAACAAGGTATTTTTATGCGAAATATTGAAAAAATGACAAAATTTGCCTTTTCCATGGGGTTTTTATCGGTTTTAGGGTGAAATAACGGGCGTTTTTCGAAAAAATATTCGTCACTTTATTGATGTTTTTAAAGCCTTTTAATATGTTTTAAGGCCCGATATTTGCATTTATACATTTTGAACGCATTCAACAGCGTATCCTGGCCGTCAAAAATGCGGGCATATTTTCGGAAAATATCTCTTCCCGTCAGACGGTACAGCATTTCCAGCTGTGTGACATGCAGTCGCTGATAGCCAATGGTGGCCGGATCGACTTCCGGATACCAGTCCGCCCTGCACAGATTGTACCGCGACCAGTAACCCAGGTCATATCGGGGAAGGATCTTTTCGAGCGTCAGAATGCCGGCGTCAAAAATTGCGGCTGCTCCGGCATGTTCCGGGAATACGCGGACAAAATCATACACCCCGCATAAGGCAAAGATCATGCCGTTCAGCACCAGTGTCGGAACGGAGGCTGTGTATTCTTCATAAAAAGGTCCGTATTCTGTAAAACGGGTAACGCCGCCCTCCGAAACGGGCACGAGAAAACTTTTTAACCCCTGCGTCGCCTTTTCGGCCCAGTCTTTGTTTCCCGTCAACTGGTACCCGCGCAGCAAAACGGATATACCACGGCTCTGCGCAAAGGCGGACTGCCAGTGACCGGGATTCTGATACTGCGGCAGCGGCACCCGGGTCAGCCAGCGAATGCCGCATTTTTCCTGCTCATCGTAATTCTGCGGTTCGGCAAACCATTCGGCATATTTTAGAAAGCGCTGCCTGTCCTCCTCCCGCCCTGTTTTCAGATACGTCTGAAAAACAGCCAGCGCCAGCTGCCCGATGGAAATTGGAAAATAGACGTATTCCTGTTCCCGTACATCAACATAGGTTTTATTGACGGGAATGCCGTTCTCATCGAATTTGCTGATCAGCGGCTGATCCGGACCGCCGGCAACGCGGGCTTCTTCAAAGATAAAATAGTAATCTTTAAGCTGCCGGGAATGCAGGTCTTCGGCAATCGCATAGCGCGGGCGCGGCGCACGCATATCCCGACGAAACTTTTTCAGCATAAAGATAATGTTTTGCAGTTTTTTCATACGCTGTTAAATACTTCCGATAAAATTTGCGTTAGTTTTTCACGTGAATATTTTATGATCCCGCCCCTGTCGGCGCCCCTGAGCTCCTTTGCTTTCCACTGCAAATACAGCTCCTTCAGGATCGCTTTGCTCCCTGCTCCCGGAGCAAGGACCTTTCCGGCAGATTCTTCGTTCAGAATGCGGCTGACTTCTCCGTCCGGTTCGCCAAGACCCAGAATGTACTTGCCGCTGCGCAGGTATTCAAACAGCTTCCCCGGGATATGACCCTTGTAGTCACTGACCTTTTCCATGAAAAGCAGCAGCAGTCCGGATGTGCACATCAGCGAGACGGCATCCGCATGATGCAGATAACCCCTGCAGTCCAGTGTCAGGATCTTATCCAGCTGCGCTGCGATCCTTTTCCGCAGATTTTCCTGGATCTGTCCCGCAAGAATAAGACGGATCTCTTCACGCCTGATCCCCTGCTCTGTGATAAAATCTCCGAGATCATGGAAAAATTCCGGATAAAAGCGGTTCTCGTTGAGTCCGCCGATATAGGCGATCGTAAAGACTGCATTTCCGGAAGGCGCGGCATAAGGGAAAGCGAAATCATGCTCATCAAATCCGTTGGGAATAATATGAGTGTCCGCGGGATCGCTGAGGATCAGCGAAGCGAAATGACGGCTCACTGTCGTAATTTTTGCCGCTTTCCCCAGTGTCCGGCGTTCAAGTCGGGCATCAAGCCGCTGGGCGCAGGCCGAACGCCGGTCTTTATAGTAATGAATATTGGACCAGGGATCGCGCAGATCGGCGATCCAGGGAATTCCGCTGCGTGCGGAAAGTTTTTTTGCGATCAAATGAACGGTCGGCGGCGGTGATGAGGAAAAGATCAGCTCCGGTCGATATTGTTCAATGATGCGACTGCCTTCGCGGAGCGCAAAGGGGATCCAGCCTTTTTTGGCATCCGGAATAAATAAATTCATCCGGACATAAGCAGCCAGCGCGTTCCGCAAACCGGGTTTCTTCTGCGCAAGGACCGCAACAGGAATAGCCTCACCGCTTTTGCCGGTCCATTTTTTATATAATGTAAAGGGCTCCCTTGTCCGGGTCCGGAACAGCGGCAGATTCTGCGGTACTTCATCCAGCAGGGAGACATCCCTGGCCGGATATTCTCCGTCTTTCACAGTAAGGATCAGAGGTTCCCAGCCATAGCCGGGCAGATATTTGGCGAATTTCAGCACCCGCTGCACGCCGGGTCCGCCGGCAGGGGGCCAGTAATAGGTAATGATCAGGACGCGTTTCATGGCGCTTCACTTTCAATTTCAGCATACAGTTCAATCAGCGGCCTGACCGTTATTTTCCAGTTGTATTTCCGGCTGACGGCATTAAAGGCGTTCAGTGCATATGTTTCACGAAGCGCTTTGTTAGCGTATAATGATAGAATTTTTTCACTCATATCGGCGGCATTGCCGCTTTCAAAAATAAGACCGCAATTGTTTTCCCGGATAATTCTGGCGATCGAATTGCAATTTGAGGCGACAACGGCTTTCCGGAAAGCCATGTACAAAAACAGCTTGTTGGGGCTCGAATTGTCGGTTTGTATGGATTTCTTGTGGGGCAAAACACACAGATCGACCTTTTCCATGTAATTCTTCAAGACCTGTTCCGGCTTCCATTCTTCGAAACTGATATTTTGTTCGAGCTCCAGTGTTTTTGCCATGGTTTTATAATTATCCAGATAAATTCCCGTGCCGACAATGATCGCGTGAATACCCGGTATTTTTTCTCTTAAAAGCGTTAAAGCCCCGATCAGAGTATCAAGTCCTCGCGCATTATCCGTTTTGCCGAAATAGAACAGATTGAAGGTGCCAAACTTTTTTTTAAGGATGGACGCGTCGGGTTCCTGGAGCTGCAGCAGATCTTCAATATCCGGGGTATTGGGAACAATATAAAAATGGCTATTGGGAGAAATTGCCCGCATCCGTTCCTGCATTTCCTTTTCTACGCACACAACATGCCGGATCTGCCTTAACCACGCTTTTTCTTTTTTATCCCATTTTTTTCTGCTGATAAACAATTTTCCGGCAAGTGTATTGCTGAAGCGCTGCACCCGGATGAGTTCCGGATAGTTTTCGTGCATATCTCCAACAATGGGGATTTTTTCCGCTTTTGCGATCCGGATACCTTCACCGCAAAGCGGCAGGTCGTGAACGTGTAAAACCTTGATCTGCTTTTCACAAAGAAAACGGCGTATCCTTTTTCTCCAGAACCAACGGTAAAACGGAACCGTCAGGATAAGTGCAAAGAGTTTTTTATGTACCTTAAGTGAAAGATATTCGCGAACGACTTCAATGCCTCTGTAATTTTCGCAGGCCGGTTCTGTTCTTGAAAATCGCAGACACAGTATATATACTTCATGACCCGCGGAGATCAGGGAAAGGGCTTCTTTTTCAACTCGGATATCCGGTGGAAAGTCGCCTGTCAGAACCATTCCAATACGCATTTTACTCTCCAAGACCTTTACTGTTCATGTTTTTAAGATTGTTCTTCCATCTTGCGGGATTCCGCCACTTTTTCCAGCTCTGGCGGATGCGCAGCAGTTCGATATCCTCGTAAAATCCAAGCAGCTTCAGGCAGAAGGGAAAGACCAGCAGCAGAACGGCCTTTGCCGGAACACGCAGCCATAAGACCAGATCCCCCATCTGCAAACCGATAAACGCAATAAAAGCACCAAGGGCAAACAACAGGAATATCTTGGTAACTTCAAAGTCGAAATCAACAATTTGCTTGTTTAAAATAAAATAGGTGACCACCATGAGAAATTGCGTTATGGCCGTTGCTACCGCGGCTCCCGCCCCGCCCCAGGCGGGGATCAGTAACAAGTTCAAGCCAATATTCAGCAAGCCGGCAAGAATGGCGATCAGCGATATCAGTTTGGTTTTTTTATATTTATTGAAGGGCAATACGAGAACCTGCAGAAGGCCCGAAAAGGTTACCGCAAGCATCAGATACGGTAAAATATCCAAAGAAGCATAATAATCCGCGTTTCTCGCCAGAAAATGAATGATCTCTTTTGAGAATAAAATGATCGTCATTCCCGTCACAACCATAAGCAAAGAAAAATAGGTCGCGGCTTTGGAGAAAAAACGATAATCCTTTTTGCTTTCCATTTTTTTAAAGTAGATGGGAATAAAAGCCTGTGCAAAGGAATGAACAATGATCACTCTGATAATATTGGAAATGCGATATGCCAGCGAATAATTGCCGACATCGTCAAGGTTCCGCATTCCCTGGAGCATCCAGCGGTCACTGAAAGTAAAGATCAGGCCAAGCGATGCCGATAATGCCAGCGGCCAGGAATATAAAAGCATGTCCTTTAGGATCGTGATATTGACCTTGAATTCGCAGTTTTGCAGGATCTTCGGAACAAGAATAAGCAGCGTGATCACCTGACCTATCAGCCTGGAGGCAAATACGCTGTCAACCCCCCATTGCAAGCCGATGATAAAATAAACGGTCAATCCCAGGACCAGCAACATGCGCAATATATTGAAAACCATATTTTCAATCGCTTTTTGCTGAATACGGAATAAGACCAGGATCCGCTGTAACAGTATATTGCTGAATACGCTTCCCAGAAAAAACATGAGTGTCCGCCCGGAAACGGGCAGTCCGAATATCTGCTGATTGAAATGCCGGAACAGGAACCCGGTCAATGCAATGAACAGCATGCTGGAAACAAGGGTGAAGATCATCACCGAAAAAAACATTTCCCGCTGTTTGCCCTCCATTTTCTTGTCCCAGTACCAGCGGTTCAGGGCCTCCATAATGCCGAAGGAAGAAAAGGTCAGCAGAAAATCGGCAACCGTGTCGAAAAGAGCGATCAGTCCGTAGATTGCAACCGAAAAGGAAGATGTATAAAGCGGAATTAAAACAAAGCCGACAAGCTTATTCGTCGCATTTCCAATGCTGTAGATGAATGAATGTTTAACGGTTTTCTTTAAATTGGCAAGCATATTTCAGGTTTTCCCGTAATTTCTATCCGGGACGGACTGTTTATAAATCGTTTAATAAATTGTTTTTCCTTAACAAATCCCTTAATCCGCTTTCCAGAGTGTATTGGGGTATCCAGCCCAGTCGGTTCTTAATTTTACTTATATCCGCTACCGTATCAAGAACCTCATTCCGGCGCGATTCACCGGAGTATTCAATATTAAGTTTATAACCGGAAAGATCGACCATATATTCCGCAACTTCCCTGGCGGAATAACTTGTCCCCGACCCGATGTTCAATACTGCATAGCCGCACTTTTCTCCATATTCAATCGCTTTTAAGTATGCCCGCAGAAGATCGTCGATGTACACATAATCTCTTTTCGGACGGGGATTTTGCAGCGTGATCGTCTGCCTGTTGCGGATTTGCTCCAGAATTCCGGGAATAAGGAAGCTCGGGGTTTGTTTGTCCCCGAAAATATTAAAGGGCCGGAAGACAATGACCGGCAGGGCAAAATCCCGATGATAAGCCCCGCATAATTTTTCTCCGATGATCTTCGATTGGCTGTAGGGATTGAATGCCGCAAGAGGATGCGCTTCATCAATGGGAAAATATTGCGGCTGCCCGTAAACGTACGAGCTGTTAAAAATCATGCCTGCCCCGTGTATCCGGCAATATTCCAGCATGTTCAATGTGCCGTTGATGTTCACCTCGTACATTTCCCTGGGCGTTTGGTAAGACCGGACCACGTGCGTGATCGCCGCTAAATGGATCACGCGATCAGCCGGCGGCAATTTGCGGACATTTTCCCATTTTGTGACATCACATCCGTTTGCGATATCCGCTTCGATAAGGTCATGTCCGGCCTTTTGCAAAAAGGAGCATAAGTGGCTTCCGATGAAACCCCGGCTCCCGGTAATGACAATTTTCATATCAGCTTCTTTATAATGGTATCCGCTTCTTTGGAGGCCCTTTCGTAATCATCCGGCCGGCCGATATCCAGCCAGTATCCTGCATGATGGATCACTTTGGGATAGTTTTTTTCCCGGATCATCGCCAGCATCAGATCATCGAAACCGTAGCGCGTGTTATACGGTATGAATTGAAGTATTTTTTGGTTTACGGCATAAACACCCATGCTTACGTCGTAATGCATGCTGGGCTTTTCCTGAAATCCGACCAGATCGTCTTTTTCCGAAATCTTTAAAATCCCGTAATCGACTTTCTCTGCCCTTTTATAGGAACTGATCGTAAAAAGGCTGCCGCTGCCGATGTGTTTTTCCAGAAAAGCAGAATAGTTCAGATCGCTGAGGATATCCCCGTTCATGACCAGAAAATCCCGGGGCAGATCAGGAATGAGGCTCAGGGGACCCATGGTGGACAAGGGGGAGTCTTCCAGTGAATAGTCGATCTTCACCCCCCATTTTCTGCCGTCGCCAAAAAAGGCCTTGATAACCTCGGCAAGATGATTGACGGTAATCGTGATGTGGTCAAATTCATCCCGCACCAGCTGTTTGACAATAATTTCAAGAATGGGTGTCTCGCCGATCGGGACTAAGGGTTTTGGCAGAGCAACGGTGTACGGCCGTAAACGCATGCCTTTGCCCCCCGCCAATATGACAGCACGTTTAGACATTGTAAATCCCCGCTTTATACATTTTAATATTATTGGGATCGCGGAACCATTCCAGCGTTTTTCGTATTCCTTCCTCAAAGCTGAATTCCGGCTCCCAGCCGGTGAGCCGCCGGATCTTTTTACCGGAACCGCAAAGCCTGTTCACCTCGCTTTTTTCCGGACGGATGCGTTCGTCCTCCGATATGATCTTTGCCGCGGGGTTGATGCTGTCGATCAATATTGATGCGATGCTGCCGATGGAAATTTCTTTTTCCGTCGCAATATTGATCTCTTCTCCGATCGTCTTCGGGGATTCGGCGATCCGGATAAAGCCCTTGACCGTATCCCTGACATACACAAAATCCCGGGTCGGCGTCACGTTTCCCAGCTTGATCTCCGTAAAACCGTTCAGGAGCTGCGTAATGATCGTGGGAATGATCGCACGGGCGGACTGCCGCGGACCATAAGTGTTAAATGGCCGGACGATCGTAACGGGGAGATTAAATGAACGGTAGAAAGATTCCGCCAGGCGGTCCGCGCCGATCTTGGTCGCCGAATACGGCGATTGCCCCTGAAACGGATGCTTTTCGTCAATGGGAATATATTGCGCCGTTCCGTAAACCTCCGAGGTTGAGGTTACCAGAACCCGCTTGACGTTTCGTCTCTTTGCCGACTGGAGAACATTCAAGGTTCCTTTGATGTTCGTTTCCACGTAGGAATCCGGGGAATGGTAACTGAAGGGAATGGCGATCAGGGCCGCAAGATGGTATACCGTCGAAATGCCTTCCATCGCTTCATAAACTCCGTTCGGATCGCGGATATCTCCCGTGAAGATCTCAATCTCCCTTAAAAGCGCCGCAGGCAGGGCTTCCAGCCAGCCCCAGTTGTTGAACGAATTATAATGAACAAAGGCACGCACCCGCTCTCCGCGATGCAGCAGCGCTTCCACAAGATGACTTCCGATGAACCCCCCCGCACCGGTAACCAATATTTTATTCATACATCTTTCCTCTTTAAAGGTTTCAATTGATCGCCGGCCGGCAATTATACAGTTCCATCCAGCGCTGCGATACGATCTCCCAGGATGACAGCCGGTGAATTTTTTCCCTGTTCGGTTTCATGGTATTTTTTATTGTGTCCAAATCACTTAAAATCATCTCCAGCTTTTCCGGGATATCATCGATATCATCAAATTCAACGTACTTCACTCCGCCTGCAAGGAGATCCGGATATTTCAGCCACTTGCCGTTCAAAACAACCGCCCCGGCATACAGGAATTCCTGCAATGTCGCTGAAAATGCATCGGATTTTTGGGCGTGGATAAAAATATCGCTTACCCTTCTTAATCGCGCAACATCTTCTTCTTCCATATAGTCCCGGTAAAAGTGTAGCGCCGCCGGCATTTCCCCGCTTAATGCCGCCAGTTCCCTTTCATATTCTTCGTCCGCTTTCCCGTAGGTCATTGGAAAAACAATGCACATTCTTTGCTGCAGCTTTTTATCCATACCGGCAATTTTCCTCAGGACTTCAAGCTGCTGATGTTCTTTTGCACGCGTATGACCGCAAACAATGATCGTTTTATCCTGCGGCAGGCCGATCTTGCGCTTTGCTTCCTGCACGCTTTCGTTTTTTTGATTCTCATCGATCAAATGGAACAGCGTCGTTCCGAACTTAGCATTATAAATCTTCCCCGCAAATACATTCCGAAAAGTGCGGTTGAATTTTTCAATTAATGCTTCGGAGTTAAAAGTAATGATGTCAGCATAAAACAGAAAACCTTTAAGGGAGCGGACATAGCGCTTTTTGCGCCGAAGCAGATCGCTGCCCCAGTAGGTCACTATTGTTTTATCGCAGCTCTTTTTTAAAAATGGCAGCAAGGCGGTATTCATTCTGCTTGCAGCGTGAACATGCACGACCCCGATCCGTCCCCGGCGCTTAAGATAATCCTTTATCTGCAGCAGGTCTTCAATGATGCGGATCACCGGTATATGGCGTATGAGGGGAATTGTCCTTTTCCTTTCAATGATCTCAACCCGGTTTTGGGAGTAAAATGCTTTTCGCTGCAAATTGTTCAGTTTATCGGTAAAAAGAGCAATGTGAAAGTTCCGGGGAAGAAGCACATAGTGAATATAGTTTTTAAGATATATCGAATTCCCGTTTCCGATAAGGAGAATTTCCGGCGCTTTCATTTTTATTGTCGCGTTTGTCATGTTTTTCCGCTATTGCGTCACTTTTTTCCTGAATAATAATTTTTTATTCTGCCACAGAAGCGGGGCCGCTATCAGCAGGAGCATGATCACATCCCCGATCCAGACCACTTTCATGCCGGCAAAATAGGAGCGCGGATGAAAGCGCATTTCCAGCGTGTACTCGCCGGCCGGAAGTTCCGCACCGCGCAGGGCGTAATTGGTCTGCAGAATGGCAATGTCCTCGCTGTCTTTCTTCAGTTCCCAGCCTTCGGGGTAGTACATTTCCGAAAATACGGCAAACTGCGGGGTTTCGGCGCTGACCGAAAAACGGATGCGGTCGGGCGTATATTCCAGGACCTCAATACGGCCGGCGGCATCATATTGCCGTTTGGCAACGGCATGCTGTTCCGGAAGCAGGGCTTCGTCCCCGGGAGCAAAGTCGCTGCCGTTCATGTAACGCAGCATGTCGCCGTAGCCGGGAAAAGTTTTGATCTCTTTGACAAACCAGGCTTTGGGAAGTGCGTTCCGGTTGACATAAAGGACCTCTCCACGGATCTCGTCCAGAGCCGCGGGCGTCAGAAAGCTCTCTTCAAGCCTGCCGGGCGCGATAATATAGCGTCCGCCCAGCATATTGATCAGCTTCCAGTTCAACCGGTTCTCGTAAAACAGGCAGTGGTCGCGCAGGTCCTGGATAGTCTGAAGTTTGATGGCGCTGTAACCGCTGATGGTCGGATAAAAATAGCTGTAGTGATTGCTGTCCTGTCCCAGGGCCATGGCGCGGTCCGTCTGCGGGCGGCTTTGCAGATATCGGGTGATATTGGTCTGCCGGAATTCCCGCCGTTCGGCCGTTGCGGGATTTTCCAGCGGCATTTGCTTGTAGGCGCGGTGGCTGACCGGGAATATCTCCACTGCGATCAGAAGTCCCAGCAGGATATAGGCCGGCACGGTCTTTAATTTTTGAAAACTCCGCGCCAGCATCAGTCCGCCGCCGGCAAGGACCAGCAACAGGGTCTTCAGGGTATCGGCCTGCAGGAAATCTTTGCGGATATTGCGGATAAGTTCCAGGGTCTGAGCGCCGTAGCGCGTGGCCTCGCCGGGAAGTTCGTAGGAAAATCCGCCGCTAAAAAGCAGGATCAGCAGCAAAGATCCCGCCGCGGCGCCGAAAACGCCGGCAAAGAGTTTCCATTCCTTGTTTTTAGCTGCCTCAAAGGCCGCCCTGATGCCGTAAGCTGCCAGAATGATCAGGACAATAAAAATCATGTTCACGATCATGGAGGGCACGCGGAATTTGGAAAAATAAGGAACGACCTGGTACAGCAGTTTATACAGAGGCAAAAAATGCCGGCCCAGCGCAAGCAAGAGCGCAAATCCCGAAAACACTGTCAAGCTGCGCACAAATCCGTCCTTTTTCCAGTACTTTATGATCCCGATCAGCGCGAAAAGAAAGACCAGCATCCCCACAAAATCATAACTTTGCGTAAAGGGCATTTCCCCCCAGTATCCGGGAATGGCCCTGCCGTTCAATTGCGGATAGCGGTTCCCGTTATAGATCTCCTGCGAAAGGCCCCCGGAAAAACGCGGAATAAAGAAAGCCAGGATCCCCTTGCCGTCCAGCGACCAGCGCGTCGCATAATCCAGTCCCACGCCCTTGTCCTGTGCCGTGCTTTCGGACCTCAGCTCCATTTGCACCGCATTTCCGCCGCGGGTGGAATGCGGCGTGTATTCCTGCAGACTCATAAAAGGCTGGCTGGCGACCACAACGGTCAGAACCGTTCCTGTCAGGATCTTGAGCGCCAGATCGCCGAAGCGCTTCCATTCCTTGCGGAACAGCGGCCGAAAGACCGGCACCAAAAAGAGGAAGATCAGGGCCAGAATACCGTAGAACACCACCTGCACGTGCTGCGTACGGGTAATCCAGGAAAAAGCCGCAGCAAAAAGCCCCACAGCAAGCCAGCTGCGCTTATCGATCAGATAATTGAAGCTCAGGATCAGCCAGGGAATGATCATGAAGGCGCGCAGTTTGGCAAAATGCCCCACATGCAGGAGTGCGATCCAGTGCGGGAGCAGAATCAGGGCCAGGGCGGCAATCAGGCTGACGTACCAGGGCAGTTTTTTATAGCGCAGTAAAAAGAACAGACCCAGCGCACCCGCCAGGTAATACCAGAAAAAGGAATAGGCGATCTTATCGAGTTTGTTAATGATGGTGTCGACATGCACTATAGACGGCGTGATCCGGGGATACAAGGGCATCCCGGCAAAAATATTGGGGTTCCAGAGTACGCGCCCGCCGCTTTCTTTCTGATACTGAAGATATAGATTGGTGCTTCCGCGGGAGGCGGAAATATCCACACCGGAGGGCCGCAAGCCCTTAAAGATCATGGGAGAGAAAAAATAGAGAAGAACGGCAAGCAATACAACCGCCACCACCGCTGTTGCGATCTTGCGTTCTTTGTTCATCTGCGGTATCATAATGACTCCTGGCTATTGATAGTAATGTTTCACAAATCCCGTCGTTTCTTTTCCGCCAAAGATCACACGCCGGATCAGGGCTCCGCCAAAACCCAGTCCGTAACCCAGGATCTGTATGGGCACCACGAGGGGAATATAGGGTAAAACGCGAATGTCTTTATATTTTACAACTCCGTGCAGCGCCATCAGGATCAGCAGGGCAAGTGCCGCAAACGCAAATGGCCAAAGGTATGCCGGCCACAGACACAGCGCGATCAAAAAGGCAAAAACGAATACCGTTGCGACAAACGGGAAAAAGTGAATAAACTCCAGCATGCCTTTGTCGATCTTATACAAATTGATGCGGGCAACGCCCCAGTTGTACACCTGTTTGAAAAAACGTTTCAGCGAGGTTCTGCGCTTGTGGTAAACCACGGCATCCATCACTTTGATAACTTTGCCTTCTTTGCGGACGCGGTGCGTGAATTCAATATCTTGTCCGTGCCGCAGCGAACCGAATCCGCCGATCTTTTTTACGACATCGGCATGCACGCCCATATTGAAACTGCGCGGATAGTATTTGGATATTTTCTTTTTAGACGAGCCGCGGATCCCGCCGGTGGTCAGAAAGGAGGTCATGGAATAGTCAATTGCCTTTTGCAACGGCGAGAAATCCTCCCGGACGCGGTCGGGTCCGCCGAATCCGGCAACCTTTTCCGTCAGCGCCGCATGATAGGCTTTCAGCCAGCCTTCATGCGCAATACAATCGCTGTCGATAAAGAGATAATATTCTCCCTGCGCATTTTCCATGCCAAGATTCCTTGCCGGCCCGGGACCCTGATGGTCCTGGGAAAGAAAACGCAGGTTCAGTCTGCCCTGCTTCAGCTTTTCCGCCACATAAGCGGCAGTATCGTCCGTAGAACCGTCATCCACAACCAGGACCTCAAAGGCATCTTTCCCCAGCGTTTGTTTTTCCAGGGACTCCAGCAGTTCCCGGATCTCGTCCAGGCGATTGAATGTGGGTACGATGATTGAAAAGCGGTAAGGGTACATAGGCTTCAGGATTGTTTCTTTTTTGACTGGTAA
>Ga0265293_10010793_pt1 | contig 12650 bp, 6 predicted proteins | sample Munlanlewell138R_FD_192505 | JGI IMG/M metagenome (GOLD analysis project Ga0265293, IMG submission 192505) | Leachate microbial communities from a municipal landfill in Southern Ontario, Canada - Leachate well 138R | ecosystem: Engineered > Solid waste > Landfill > Unclassified | place: Canada... | reverse complement strand
GGTGTGAAAGGCAATTTTAAACCTTTCTTCACCGATATCGGCATCGTCTACAGGTTCGGGACCATACAGAAGTAGGGTAAATGTCAGAATGCATTTACCCTACTTTGTTACGCCGGAATCAGCGTGACATTTTGATTTCCCAATTTACTCTGATTAACTCAGGATCTCTTCCAGCGTAATATAATCACCCACCTTGCCGGTCATCTTTTCCATGTCGGTCTGCACGGGCAGGGTCTTCTTACCCGGTCTCCATCCGGCGGGACACACTTCGCCTGTCTTGCTGGCGTGCTGCCATGCTTCGATCTGACGAAGGAACTCATTCACGTTTCTGCCTACAGAATCGGCTTGCACCTCCTGGGCTACGCAAACGCCGTCGGGGTTGAAAAGGAAACGACCACGCAGGGCCACACCCTCCTCTTCGATCAGCACACCAAACGCGCGGGCTACCTCTTTCGTGGTATCGGCACCAATGGTCAGCTTGAGGCCTTTCAGGATCGGCTCGGTCTCCACGAAGCGCTTATGCGAGAACTTGGAGTCGACCGATACCGGCAGGAGCTCCACGCCCAGACGCTCAAACTCGTCGTAGTGAGCATTCATTGCCGCGATCTCGGTGGGGCAGACGAAGGTGAAGTCGGCAGGATAGAAGCAGACGACGGCCCATTTATCCTTGTAATCTGCGCTGGAAACGGTTTTGTAGTGTCCCGTCTTCGCGTCGTATGCCCCCATCTCAAATTCCGGCATCATTTGTCTTACCATTGTTCCATTCATTGTTTTTTCCTCCTGTTTAAAAGTTTCAGTTACTCCTTCTTTGGTTTTTTTCTTTTTTAGCGGTTTCACGCCATTTGCACATGCCATAATTCTGCGTTTTTAAAGTTAAGATTCGTGTTGTTTATTCTTGTGGATGATAAAATTGCCGTTGATGCTCAGCTTGATGTCTTCGATAATGAAATTGTCGATTTCATTTTCATGAAAGAAATCGGTCAGTAGCTTGTCAAGCTTCTCGTTGTGATAATCCTCGATATAGTCACACTGTTTGCAATAGAGGTGATGATGATTCTCCAGGATGCCGTCGTAGCGCATCACATCTTTCTCGGTTTTTACCTTCACGATCAGGTTATGCTCCACCAATGTCTCCAATACCTTGTATACGGTACCGTAACCAATGTTGGGGTCGTTCCTGCGGATATATTCCAGGATGTTTTCTGCCGTGGGGTGGTTGTCCAGCAGATAAATTGCCTCCAGCACCCGCATCCGTTGCGGTGTCACCTTCAGCCCTTTCCCGGAGATCAGGTTTCGTATTTTCAGTCGATCAATCAATGGAACAGGTTCTAATTAAGAATGATTCGTAAATAGTAAACATTCAAAATTATAAAAACCTTTTGTGGTTTCCAAATTTATAGGGGAAAATAATTAGGCAATCCTCACGTTAACTAATTTGCGAATTTGCTAATGTGTTAATTCGCTAATCCTCAAATCCGCTAATCCTCAAATCCGCTAATCAACTCATCCGCTAATCAACTCATCCGCTAATCTGCTAATCCGCTAATCTGCTAATCAGCTAATCCTCAAATCAGCTAATCTGCTAATCTGCTAATCATTTTTATGGTTCTCTTTGGTTTTAATGGCGAAGTCGCGCGGGAGCATGCCAAACTGGTTGCTGAAGCATTTGGAGAAATAGGAGGGGCTGTTGAACCCGACGATATAGGCGATCTCGCAGATCTGGTATTCGCTGCCGCTCAGCAGTTCAGCAGCCTTCTTGAGCCGTATGAGCTGGATATAATCGTTGGGTGTCATCCCCGAGATCGATTTGATCTTCTTGTGCAGGCTGGACCGACTCAATGCCATATCGTGCGCCAGGGTCTCGATCAGGTTGCCCGACTCGGAGAGGTTGTTCATGATGATCTTGTTGATCTTGGTGAGAAACTCGATGTCGCAGGTGTTGTGCGCGATGCTCTGTGGCGGAATGAAGGGGGAGGTGGTGAAGATCTCCTTCAGCTGGGTGCGGTTCTTGATGATGCTGGCCACCTGCGCTTTTAGAAACTCGAGTGAGAACGGTTTCTCGATAAACACGTCGGCACCATAGTCAAGACCCTCTGTCTTCGACCTGATGTCGGTCTGTGCCGTGAGCAGGATGATGGGGATGTGGCAGAACATCGTCATGGAGCGGATCGCCTTACAGAGTTCAATGCCATCCATCTCCGGCATCAGGATGTCGGTGATGATGACGTCGATGATGGTGTTTTCCTCCAGGCGGGCCAGTGCCTCGTTACCGTTACGGGCTATCATCACGTTATAGAGCCGTGCGAAATTGTTCTGAAGAAAATTGAGCATCTCCAGATTGTCTTCCACGATCAGCAGGGTATTGACAAACTCCTGTTTCTCTTCCTGATAGATATCCCCATTCTCCGTTTCTCCGGAGGGAAACTGATCACCGTCGAGCAGATCATCCTCCAGACAGGAGGGGTTGGATGCAGACCTTACGTAGGGGATGGTAACCGTGAAAACGGTCTGATCGGGGTCGCTGAATACCTTGATCTTGCTGTTGTGCTTGTCGACAAGCGATTTCACCAGCGCTAGACCGATGCCGCTCCCCTCCTTACGTAACATTTCAATGTCGTCGTTCACCTGGAAGAAAGGCTGGAAGATCTTGTCCCAGTATTTCTCCGGTATCGGGTTCCCATCGTTGATCACCTCCAGGGTGATGGTATTCCCGATGTGGGTCAGTTGCACCCTGATCCTTGTCTCTGCGTACTTCAGGGCATTGCCGAGCAGGTTGCTGATGATCTTGGTGATCGCTTCCGAGTCGACCTCGCAGATGAGCGGCTCGTCGGGGAGTGATACCTCAAGGCTGATGGACCGCAGGCGGCAGGCTGCCTTGTAGCGATAGCTGACCTGCCGTATGATTCGTGTGAGGTCGTGTGGCTTGAAGTTGAAGACGATGGTGTGCTGTTCGATCTTCCTGAAATCGAGCAGTTGATCTGCCAGGGTGTGCATCCTTTCCACGTTGCGTTCCATCACCTGCAGGTTCTCATGCGTCTCGGGATTCGCCGGCATGGTGTGCATGATACTCTCGAGCGGTGCCTTGATGAGACTCAATGGCGTGCGTATCTCATGGATGATATTGGTGAAGAACTGTATCTGTCGCTCATAGAGCTCGTTGTCTTTCTCCATCTGATAGAGTACCATCTTGCTCTCCAGTTTCTTCCCTTCTTTCTTCCGCGAGACGTAGAAGGTGAGGAAGATCATCGTGCCCAGCAGTAGCACATAGAGCACGATCATGTAACTACGTTGCCAGAGCACCTTTTTCACGGTGAGGGGGAGGGTGATCCATTCTGATTCATCGGCCCAGACACCATCACTGTTCGCCGCTTTGAGATGAAACAGGTATTTCCCCGGTGGCAGGTTGATATAGGAAGCCGACCTGTCGTTCACCGTGTGGCACCACTCCTCTTCACGCCCTTCCAGGTAGTACGCATATTTGTTATGAGCCGGAAACTTGTAGCTGATAGCTACAAAGTTGAAGCAGATGGAGGGATTACTGGGACCGATGGTGATGGGGTGACGGAAGTCATATTCTGTCAGGTTTTCATGATTCTTCACGCTCGTCATCATGAGACGGGGAGGAACCTTGTGGGTGTTCAGCAGGTTGGTGTTGATGGTTACATATCCGCCGGCATATCCGAAGTAGAGCAATCCCTCCTCGTCGACGTAGGAACTGTTGTAGGAATAATAGTTTCCCATCATGCCCACGCTTTCTTCAAGTACCTGTACCATTCCTGTCTCGAGATCGAGTTTATGAATGGCATTGCTTTTGCCGATCCATAGATTCCCCTGGTGATCGGACTCAATAGAGCAGATGATCCCCGTGGGAATGGATATCTGATCGGATACCGGTCCAAAGGTCTGTGTCTGGTAGTTGTACTGGCACATGCCGGCGCCCTCGGTGCCGATGAACAGTCTCTCCTGTTTGTCCTGATAGAGACAGATCAACCGGTCGCTGGGCAGAGCGCCGGGTCCCTTGTGATGACGGTAGGATCGCCACGTGCCTACAGCCGGGTTGTAGCAATATAACCCCTGATGATAGGTGGCAATCCATATCAGTCCCAGATGATCTTCCACGATGCTATGGACACGTGTGTCCCGTATCTCCGGCACATGGGTGAAGGTCTCGCTAACCGGATCGAAGATGTCGAGACCGAGAATGGTGCCTACATAGATGGTTCCCTGCGACGACTTCATGATGGCGTAAACCGCGTTGTGCAACAGGGAGGTGCTGTCTTGATCGTCGTGGACAAAAAGACGGCTCTTCCCTTTTTTGTCGATCCTCAACAGCCCGTGGGAGTAGAAACCCACCCAGAGGGCATCATCGAAGGAAGCGAGCTCCCTGATGTTGTCGTATCGCACCAGATGGTCGAACTCCTCATAGACGCCGGTGAGCTTGTTGTAACGGCATAATCCGCCGAGGCCGTCACGGGCGCTGATCCATATCTTGTTCTGGTCGCTCATGTCGGAGACAAACGCAGAGACCACCCGTCCCTGTGACTCCGGTACCCGGTGTTGGATGATCGCCTTGAAGCCGGGTCTCAGATAATGCACCCCGTCATAATAGGTACCCAACCAGATACCTCCCTCCCTGTCCTGTACGAGTGAGAAGATGGATTGTATGTCGGCCTGCTTCACGAATCTGTGCGAGATGGTGTTGAAGGAAAAGAATCCTTTCTCTGTCCCCACTGCCAGCTCGTTGGGCGAAAACTGTGTGATGGCGTGGATCTCATAGAGTGACGCAGGGTCGTTGGGGATCTGATACTCACTCCACTCGTTGGTAGCGAAATCGTATCGGATCAGTCCCCTGTTGAGGGTACCTATCCACATGCAGTTATTGGCGATGTCACAGTAGAAGGATCGTGTCTGGTAATCATCGTTGTTGATGCCTTCTTTGTTGACAGCGGAGATCAGAAAGTCGTCGTGCTGTTTGTCGTACCGGTACACGCCTCCATTGAAAGAGGTAGCCCAGATGCCGCCATGATGGTCTGTAGCCATGTTCCAATGGTACCTCCCCGTGGGATAAAGTTTCAGTGTGCCCCTGGTCAGGTTGTACCGGTAGATGCCCACATTTACCTCGGAGATCCACAGCTCGTCGTGGAGTTGCACCATCGCGTTCACGGTACCCTTTATCTCCCTGCCGTCAGCGGTTGATACCCGGAAGCGGGTGAAGAGACCGCGTTGCATGTCGCACAGATAGAGCCCCTCATCGGTGCCGACCCATAACTCCTTGCCGGGGATCACTTCAAAGAGCGCACGGATGAAGCTGTTTCCGATGGAAAGAGAATCGTTGAGATCATGTTTGTAGATGCTGTTGTCGTACCCGTTGTAGCAGTTCAGACCCTCCTTGGTGCCTATCCACATCACACCCCGGCTGTCCTGCAGCATTACCCACACCGAGTTGTGCGAGAGACTTTCGTTCACCCCGGAAGCGGTCACGCTCGATCCTGCACGCAGCAGGCCGGGTGAAATGAGGAGCAGAGCCGACAGAAGGATGGATAGGGTATGTTTCATGATTCTGGTCACCTGTATCGCTCAAAATTACAACAATTCAGCAATAGTTGAAGCGTAAAATCTTGTAAATAAATGAAAATATCCTGTAAAATGAAACTTTCCAATATATTATCATTATCAGGAAAGATTGTTTCATTGGCTTTAACCGCGAATCTGTTTCTTTGTACGTCTCGTTCATAAAACTAATATCAAAAAAAAAACGTAAAAAAATGAAGGGAGTGAAATTTCACAGATTGATTGTGGTCTGTCTGCTGCTTATCCTGTTTACTACAGGTCTGGTTGCACAGGCTACCCTTACAGTAAAAGGTGTTGTCTCTGATGCCAATGAACCTCTTGTGGGTGTATCAGTGATTGAAAAAGGAACCCTGAACGGCACATCGACAGATATAGATGGTCAGTTCAGCCTTACAGTGAAGGAGGATGCGCTGCTTGAGATATCCTTTATCGGATTCACCACGCAGTTGATCCGGGTAGATGCCAACAGAGCCCGCTATGACATCACGCTTGTGGAAGATGATGTATGGCTCAATGAAGTGGTGGTAGTGGGGTATGGTGTTCAGCAGAAGAAGCTGGTTACCGGTGCCACCATCCAGGTGAAGGGTGATGATATTGAAAAGTTGAACACCACCAGCGTGCTGGGTGCGCTGCAGAGCCAGACCCCCGGGGTCTACATCACCCAGAGTTCAGGCCAGGTGGGTGAGAACTACAAGATCAATATCCGTGGTCTGGGTACCGCCTCCAGCAATGAACCGCTGTACGTGATCGATGGTGTGCCGGGCGGGTCGATCAACGCGCTCAACCCCAGCGATATCGAGTCGATAGACATCCTGAAGGATGCTGCCTCTGCCGCCATTTATGGGGCCCGTGCTGCCAATGGCGTGTTGCTGGTGACCACCAAGCAGGGCAAAGCCGGTAAGACACAGGTCTCCTACGACGGCTACTTCGGGGTACAGAATGCCCTCACAAACGGTGTGCGTCCCGCCAACGCGAAAGAGTATATGTCGTTGATCAACGAGGCCCTGATGACACAGGATCCTACGGGCGGATTGCTCTACAACTGGGAAGAGGAGCTGCCGGCAGATCTGCTGACGGCGATCAACAACGGATCGTGGAACGGTACCAACTGGCTGAAGGAGTCGACAGTAAAAGATGCCCCCATCGCCAGCCACTCGGTGAACCTCACCGGGGGCTCGGATTATTCACGGTTCGCCATGGGATTCTCCTATCTCAAGCAGACCGGTACCATCGGCTATCCTGCCACCCCTGAATATAACAGGTATACGGCGCGTATCAACTCGCAGCACTCCCTCTGGAAGAAGGATGGCCGCGACATCATCACCTTTGGCGAGAATGTGGTCTATTCCAATTATGATAAGAAAGGGGTGCAGATCGGCACCATGTATAGCAACAATATACGCAACCTGTTGAAGATGACACCACTCCTGCCGGCTTACAATGAGGAGGGTGACTACTATATCTACAAGGATATGCAGGAGAACGACTGGTCGTTCGATCAGGCATTGAACAATCCGCTTGCCCAACTGGATTATACACGGAGTCGCAGAAACTCGATCTCCAGGCGTCTGCAGTCGAACGCATACCTCGAGATAGCACCGATGGAGAACCTCACCTTCCGCAGCAGCGTGGGGTATCATTTTTCCCAAAACTCATCGCGCAGCTATGTGCCTGAGTATATCCTGTCGGCAAAGACGGCTAACCCTACGGACGACGTGAGCCAGGCGCAATCGTGGAGCTCAAGGTGGACACTGGAGAACACGTTGAACTATACCTTCTCACTTTCCGATCACAACTTCAACAGCCTCATCGGCCAGTCGGTTGAGAAATGGGGATATGGTGAGAGTCTCGACGCCAAGAACTCCTACTCACTCTTCCCCGGATCGTTCGATCATGCCTACATCGATAATACACAGGGGCTCGACACCACCAACTCGGAGATGGGGGGCAGTCCCAATTCCGACGGGAGCCTCGCCTCCTTCTTCGGACGTGTCAACTACAACTACCAGGAGCGTTATCTGGCATCGATCGTGATGCGTGCGGACGGTTCCTCCAACTTCTCGAGGGGTAACCGCTGGGGTTATTTCCCCTCCCTCTCTGCCGGATGGGTGGTCACCTCCGAGGAGTGGATGAGGTGGAGCGACAGCTGGCTGAGCTTCTTTAAACTGCGTGGCAGCTGGGGACAGAACGGTAATTGTAACATCGACAATTTCCAGTACCTGGCAACCATCGCTTTCAATACCAACGCCTATTACTATGACGACAAAGCTACCCCTGCCACAGGTGGTTATCCCGACTTGCTGGCCAACAAGGAGGTCACCTGGGAGACATCGGAACAGCTCGACTTCGGGTTCGATGCCCGTTTCCTGAAATCCAGACTGGGTGTCAACTTCGACTGGTACAAGAAGACCACCAAAGACTGGCTCGTGGTGGCTCCCACGCTGCTCCTTTACGGTGCCGGTGCCCCCTACATCAACGGTGGTGACGTGCAGAACAAGGGTGTGGAGCTGGCGCTCACCTGGAACGATAAGATTGGGACAGATCTCACCTATGGCATGTCGCTCAACATGGCGCACAATGCCAACAAGGTGCTTCGCCTGGCAAACAGGGAGGGGATCATTCATGGTCCGGAGCAGGTGATCGCGGAGAACACCACCGAGTCGTTCCGCGTGGAGGTGGGTTATCCGATGGGTTACTTCTGGGGTTACAAGACCCTCGGAGTCTTCCAGAACCAGTCGCAGATTGATCAGTGGATGGCCGACGGCAATGTGGTGCGGCAGGACGTAGCCAAACCGGGTGATCTGATTTTCCAGGACACCAACGATGATGGTGAGATCAATGCCGACGACAAGACCATGATCGGCAACCCTCATCCCGATTTCACCGGGAGCTTCAACTTCAACCTTGCCTACAAGGGGTTTGACCTGTCGGTGACCGCCTATGGCGCTTTCGGGATGCAGATCCTCAAATCGTACCGTTCCTACTCCGACACACCCAACGACAACTACACCAATAAGGATGTCACCAAGTACTGGGATGGGGAGGGATCGACCAACAAATACCCGGCCTTCGCCTACGGCAAGAACATCAACTTTATCGATATCTCGGATATCTACCTGGAAGATGCCGATTACGTGAAGCTCTCGAACATCACCGTCGGCTACGACTTCACAAAGGGATTCAAGAGCCTGCCTTTCTCGAAGCTACGGCTTTATCTGACAGCACAGAACCTGTTCACCATTACCGGCTATTCGGGGATGGATCCGGAGATCGGCTTCAGCGCCGACACCAACTGGGCTTCCGGCATTGACAGTGGCTACTACCCGAGTTCACGTACACTTTTGGTAGGTTTGAATCTTACATTTTAAACAGGAGGATTAAACAATGAGAAAAACAATTACCCAAATAGCAGCAGCGGGACTCTTGCTCTTCGCTTTTGCAGGATGTGAGAGCTTCCTTGACACAGAAAGTTTCACCAAGAAGAACACATCCAACTTCCCCACATCGCAGGATGAAGCAGAACAGATGATCACCGGGATCTATGTGACGATGAATGACCTGATCAAGGATCCGGAAGCACACCCTTTCATGATTTACGACATTGCCAGTGACGACCGCTTTGGGGGAGGAAGCACCAGCAATAAGGGATCGCAGTCGATGGACCGTATGTTGAACAGCAAGATCAGCTGGCTGGAGAGTCTGTGGGAGACCCGCTACGCCGGGATATACCGTGCGAACAATGCCCTTGAGACGCTCGATAACATTGAGGTGTGGAGTGATGAGAAGATCAAATCGAGGCTGCTGGCCGAGACTCATTTCCTGCGGGCATTCTTCTACCTTGATCTGATTCAGATATTCGGTGAGGTGCCCCTGAAGCTGACCACCATCCCTGAGAATCTGCCCAAAAACTCTGCGGAAGAGGTGTACGCACAGATAGGATACGACCTGGAACAGGCCATCTCCCATTTCCCTGCCGATCCCTTCCCGCAATATGGGAACGGTCACGCCTCCAAATGGTCGGCCGAAGCACTGATGGCACGTGTCTTCCTCTTCTATACCGGCTTTTATAATAAAAGTGCACTCCCGGTGGCCGGGGGTGGCGAGGTTTCCAAACAGGAGGTGATTGCCTACCTGGAAGATTGCATCACCCACAGTGGCCACGCACTGGTCAGCGACCAGCGTAACATATGGCCCTATACCAACATCCATACCGGGAAAGATTATCAGTATGTGATTGACAACGGCCTGGTATGGGAGGGGGACAACTGCAAGGAGACACTCTTCGCCATGAAGTTCGCCAACTCGGGTGTGAACGGCTATTTTAATCGTATCGTGGAGTATTATGGTTTGCGTAAATCGGGTGCATCATGCTTCCCCTTTGTGCCACAGGGTTACTCCAACGGGCCGGTGAACAGAACCCTCTGGAACGACTGGGACAATGATCCTGACTATGCAGGTGATTACAGGCGCGCCGGCTCTATCTGTGATGGAGCAGTTGAGATTCCCGACTATGCAGGTGATAATGGAAAAGAGGTAGAGAAGACCCGTCTGTGGGCGAAGAAATACCTGGGAGCGGGTGCCTATGAAGGGTCGAATCTTATCCAGACTTTCGGTTATTTCTACGGTGGTGAGAACAACCGCCAGGGTGGTCTCAACAATGACCTGATCCTGATCCGTCTTGCCGATGTCTATCTGATGCATTCAGAGCTGACCGAAACAAACACCTATCTCAACAAGGTGCGGCAACGTGCCAACCTGGGACCTGTTGCCTACTCGCTGGATGCGATCAAGAAAGAACGGCGCTATGAGCTCTGCTTCGAGGGCCTGCGATGGAATGATTTACGTAGATGGGGTGATGTGCAGGAGATCGTTAACAACCAGGAGGGGGTGGCGATCACCAACCGTGGTGTACCTGCCCAGTTTACCTTCGGATCGTTCGATTACATGGAGCGTTACAATGCCACCGGTGGCGGTTTCTGGAAGATACCCGACTCGCAGGTGACGCTCTCGGAAGGCGTACTGGAGCAGAATCCCGGCTGGGATGATGCCTATACATTCAACAGCCTGCCCTATTACTCGAATTAGCTGTTAGCGAATTTATTTTAAACCTAAACAATTAAACAATAAAACGTCCGGAGAGATCCGGACGTTTTGCTGTTTTTAAATTTATTTATTACTTTTGGACATTAATTTAAATGCTGTATGAATAAGGTGTCACTTCGTTCAAATATTATTTATCCCATGGCGGGTGTGGCGTTGCTCTCCTCCTGTGCCGGTGGCAGGAGAACGGCAAATGAAGAACCGCTGAACATTGTTTACATCATGACCGACGATCACACGCGGCAGATGATGAGTTGTTACGACGACCGTCATGTCGAGACGCCCAATCTCGATCGCATTGCCGACAATGGGGTGATCTTCCGAAATGCCTATGTGGCCAACTCCATCTCGGGGCCAAGCCGTGCCTGCCTGCTCACGGGCAAGCACAGCCACAAGAACGGCAAGCTGGATAACCACACCACCTTCGACGGATCACAGCAGACGGTACAGCAACTCCTACAGCAGGGAGGCTACCAGACGGCTATGATCGGCAAGTGGCACCTCGACAGCGATCCCACCCACTTCGACCACTGGGAGATACTCCCGGGGCAGGGGAGCTACTACAACCCCGACTTCATTACCGAGGAGGGGAGGACCCACTACAAGGGGTACGCCACCAACATCATTACCGATATGAGTTTGGAGTGGCTGGAGAACGGACGCGACAAGGAGAAGCCATTTGCACTGTTCCTCCACCACAAGGTGGCACACCGCAACTGGATGGCCGACACGCTACACCTGGCTCTCTATGAGGACAAAACCTTCGAGCTGCCGGAGAATTTCTACGACGTCTTCGAGGGTCGATTGGCGGCTGCACAGCAGGAGTTGAGCATCGCCAGCGCACACGATATGGATATCGTGAACGACCTGAAGATGCTGCGTGAGGGGGTGAAGACACGCCTCTCCAACGCCTATATCAAGGGTGAGTATGCACGTCTCGATCCGGCACAGAGGGCGGCATGGGATGCCCACTACCAGCCGATCATCGATGCCTTCTATGAGGCAAACCTCACTGGTGATGAGCTGGCGGAGTGGAAGTATCAACGTTACATGCGTGACTACGCCAAAACGGTACAATCTCTCGATGAGAATGTAGGCCGCGTGCTTGATTACCTCAAAGCGGAGGGGCTGACGGAGAACACGGTGATCATCTACACCTCTGATCAGGGATTCTACATGGGCGAGCACGGTTGGTTCGACAAGCGGTTCATGTATGAGGAGTCGTTCAGCACACCGCTGGTGATACAGTTGCCTGACGGTTACGAGAAGAGGGGGACGATTGAGGGTCTTGTGCAGAACATTGATTTTGCCCCTACCATGCTGGAACTGGCAGGCCTCGAGGTGCCCACCGACATGCAGGGGGTGTCGCTGCTGCCGCTCCTGGAAGAGAAACAGGAGCCGAAGGATTGGCGAAAGTCACTCTATTACCACTACTATGAATACCCCGGTGAGCATGCGGTGAAACGACACTATGGGGTGAAGACCGACCGTTACAAGCTGATTCATTTCTATGACGACATCGATGTGTGGGAGCTCTACGACCTGGAGACTGACCCTGCTGAGATGCACAACCTGTACGGTGCTGAGGGATACGAGGAGATCACCTCCGGGTTACACGAAGAGTTAAAACGATTGCAGGAGCAGTACGACGACCCGATCAGGTTCTAGATTTGGTTCATGTTCATGGTTCATAGTTTGTGGTTCATGGTTCTTGGTTTATGGTTCATGGTTCATGGTTCATAGTTCATAGTTCATAGTTCGTAGTTCATAGTTCATAGTTCGTAGTTCATGGTTCATGGTTCATGGTTCATGGTTCCTGGTTCATGGTTCATGGTTCATATTCCGAGATTCCTGGTTCCTGATTAGTTTATTAAACCCCGAACCCCGAACTAATCACCCCATCAACCTACCAACCAATAAGTGTGAACCGGTGAGAGTTTTTCTGTCGCTCGCATCCTGATTGCAAACATTTTGTGCTA
>Ga0265293_10010792_pt1 | contig 12651 bp, 9 predicted proteins | sample Munlanlewell138R_FD_192505 | JGI IMG/M metagenome (GOLD analysis project Ga0265293, IMG submission 192505) | Leachate microbial communities from a municipal landfill in Southern Ontario, Canada - Leachate well 138R | ecosystem: Engineered > Solid waste > Landfill > Unclassified | place: Canada... | reverse complement strand
GTATAACATATATTCATTTTCAAATCGAAGCATATTATTTTAAATTTTTATATCTCTAACGAAGCTACTTTAAAATTATTTTTTTAATATGAAATTTCTTGCCATATCCGATGCAACTTGCTACTTTTTTAACCATAGAATTCACCAACGCAAGCAATCAAATTTCGGTTGTTAGCATAGATTAAGTAAGGGGGTGAATCAAAATCACCCCCTTACTATTTATTTTTCGGAACGGAAAACCATTCATCATTCATAATTTTCATTCGCCTCATTTTCAGCCCCATTTTGCCCCTTTTACCCCCTTCCTTTGCTATAAGTAAAGGTCAGGTATAAAATGCGAGAAATACCCCCTAAAAATGCGTTAAACAGCGTTTTACCTAAAAAATAAGGTGATTTTCGGCGGAAATTGCAAGGAAGGACAATTACGAATAAAAGATGGCAAGTGAAGAGTGAAAGAAGCTCTCAGCTATTAGTTTTTTCGGGCGATGACTCAAGACTCGTGACTTTTTAATTCGTAATTGTTTTCGTCCAGGATTATAACGGATTAATTTGATATTAAAATTTGAGTATTTTTGCAGAAAATTACACCCCTTCACATGTACAATACTTATAAAATAGCAAACGGCTGTATAAAGAATTTTGAGATAGGAAAGTATACCTACTCAAAAGCATGTTATTTTAACCGATATTTTATAAATGTATTGCTTATAATACACGAACAAAAATAATTCTCATATGCCTAAAATCTTTGATAATATTTCATTACATCTAAAAACCGGCTTATTAGAAACACTGGAAAGCTCGTATAGAGCAGACTTTTGTGTGGGTTATTTTAATTTGAGAGGGTGGAAATTACTAACAAATCAAATTGATCATTTTGAAGGCAATGAAAAGTGCTGTCGCTTACTTGTAGGGATGCAGCATCCGGATGAAAACTTATTACGGGAAGCGTTGAATGAAGTTGAAACCGGTATGATGGATAATCCTAGAGCATTGGCTTAAAAAAAAGAAATAGCAAACTCATTTTCAAGACAATTAACTTTTGGTTCACCTACTAACGAAGATGAGGCATGTTTACAAAAACTAAAATCACAAATCTTAAAAAAGCAAGTAAAAGTAAAACTATTTCTTGCATATCCATTACATGCCAAATTATATTTATGCCATAAAAATGACAAAGATGCTCCCTTAATTGGATATGTAGGAAGCAGTAACTTGACTATGGCCGGACTTTCAAAACAAGGGGAATTAAATGTAAATGTGGTAGAACAGGATGCTGCTGAAAAACTGAATAAATGGTTTGAAGAAAGATGGGATGATCGATGGTGTATCGATATTTCAAAAGAACTTGTAGAAATTATCGATAATAGTTGGGCTCGTGAAAGCGCTATCCCTCCCTATCATATTTATTTGAAAATAGCTTATCATTTATCACAGGAAGCAAGAAGTGGAATAGGAAATTATATTATACCTAAAATTTTACAAACAGATCTTTTGCCCTTTCAAATGAATGCCGTAAGTGTAGCTGCCAGGCATCTTGATAAACGTGGCGGTGTGCTTATCAGCGATGTTGTTGGGTTAGGTAAAACTATGACTGCCACAGCAGTTGCAAAGCTTTTCGAAGAAACATATTTTACCGAAACCTTGATAATTTGCCCTAAAAACATCAAAGAAATGTGGGAAAGTTATAAGCATAAATACCACTTAACAGGCGATGTGAAGAGCATATCAATGATAAATAAAAAATTCCTCGAGGAAACTAGAAGGTATAGGGTTGTAATCATTGACGAAAGTCACAATTTAAGAAACAAAGAAGGAAAATGTTATGCTATTCTAAAAGAATATCTCGAAAAAAACGAAAGTAAAGTAATTCTTCTAACTGCAACACCTTATAATAAAAGCTATTTAGATATTTCTAATCAATTACGACTATTCATCCCCGAAGACAAAGACTTGGGTATTTCACCGGAAAACTTCATTAGAAATGTTGGCGGGGCTATTGAATTTATTGCTAAATATCAATATTCACCTAACACTTTGCTTGCTTTTGAAAAAAGTGAATTTTCAGAAGATTGGCAGGAACTTCTCAAGATGTATATGGTTAGAAGAACCAGAACTTTTATAAAAGAGAATTATGCGACCTATAATCCTAATAAAAATCAATATTATCTTACTTTTAACGATAACCGGATAGAATATTTCCCTGAAAGGATTCCAAAAAAAATCGAGTATGCCTTTGATTCCAACGACAAAAATGATATCTATGTTAAACTTTACGATGACAATGTCGTGAATTTAATTAATGGTTTATATTTAGCTCGTTACGGCTTGGGAAATTATATCAATAAAGAAAATGAGGCTCTCGCATCAAATGATGAAAAAAAAATAATAGCCAACTTAGGACGTGCCGGTAAACGGCTCATGGGTTTTTGCAGAACAAATCTTTTTAAACGATTAGAAAGTTCCGGTTTTTCATTCTTGATTTCTTTAGCTCGTCATGTATTACGGAACGAGGTGTTTATTTATGCTCTTGAAAATGATTTGCCTATCCCTATTGGGTTGCAGGAAAAAACAGAAATGGACGAATTTATTGAAGAAAACGATAATGAAGATATTGGAGAATTACATTTAATTACGGAAGAAAAAGTATATAAACAACTATCTGAAAAACACTATGAAAAAATTTCCAAAGAAAAAAACCGATACGACTGGATATCGACAAAATTATTTGATAAAAAGCTCAAAGATTTACTTATAAGTGATGTAAATCAAATTATTTCAATCATTAAAATAGGTAAAAATTGGAATCCCAATGATGACAAACAATTGAATGCATTAGAAAATCTTTGTAGAAACGAACATAAAATTGATAAAATTCTAATCTTTACTCAATTTGCAGATACAGCATATTATTTATACAATAATCTTAAAAACAGAGGCATTAATAACATTGCTTGCGCAACCGGAGACATAGATAATCCTACCGATTTAGCTTATAGATTTAGTCCGGTAAGCAATAAGGTAAAAGATGTAAAAAATGAATTGCGTGTTTTAATAAGCACCGATGTTTTAAGTGAAGGGCAAAATTTACAAGATGCTCATATCGTTGTTAACTACGATTTGCCTTGGGCTATCATACGGCTTATTCAACGAGCAGGACGTGTTGACAGAATCGGACAAACTTCCGATAAAATAGTATGCTATTCATTTTTACCCCAAGATGGACTGGAGCGTATTATTCGTTTAAGAAGAAGATTAACGAGACGTATTAAAGAAAATGCGGAAGCTGTAGGAACAGATGAAGTTTTCTTTGATGGCGACCCTATAAACATTCGTGATTTGTATAATGAAAAATCCGGTATACTCGATACCGACGACGGTGATGTTGACTTAACTTCACAAGCTTATGAAATATGGAATCAGGCAATCAAAGCCAATCCCGAATTAAAAAAAGCCATCTTAAATTTACCCGATGTGGTATATTCTACCAAAGAAAAACACGATGACGGTTTTGAAAACAACAGTGTAATTACCTATCACCGCAACAGTCACGGATATGAACTATTATCTTGGCTGAACGAAAAAGGTGAACCCATTTCAACCAGTCAATCACGCATTTTAAAAATGGCAGAATGTATGCTTGATACTCCCGCCATTGAAAAACTGGCAAACCATCACGAATTAGTAAAACAAGCGGTTAAACTTGCAGAAGCCGAAGCCGTGAAATCGGGAGGACAACTTGGGAGTAAATCAAGTGCAAGATATAAAGCTTATGGCATATTGACACGCTATTACGAGAGCATTAAATACACTTTGTTTGATGTGGATGCTTTAAAGAAAACAATCAACGATATCTACCATTATCCATTACGGGAAACAGCCAGAGAATTAATTAACCGAAGAATAAAACTTGGTTGCACCGATGAAGAAATGGCAAACGTTTGCATGCAACTGCGGGATGAAGGACGACTTTGTATTATAGAAAAACAAGACCGTGAAAATTGTAAAACACCACATATTCTTTGTTCATTGGGAATAAAAAAAAGTAATTTATGAGTACGATAAGCAAAATTAAGTTTAAGGAGTACATTGAAAGTTTTAATTTTACCAATTTATTTAACGATTTGGGTTGGAATCACCTTAACGAACAAACTCCCATAAAACTTAACGAAGAAACCTATACATTTCATTCCGTTGCAGAAAAAAGCGGTTTTAGAATTATGGTGTTTAACCCAAATGCTTCTCAAGACTTACCCGACTATGCAACTCGTTTGCAACTTGACCGTAAAATCGGAAAATTATTTCGTGAACATTTGCTTATTTTTTGCGATAAAAACAACACCACTCAAATATGGCAATTATTTGTAAAGCAATTAGGAAAACCCTCTCGTTTGAGTGAAACACGCTGGCTCAAAGGACAAGAGCCCGAATTGCTGTATCAAAAAACATCCAATCTATTCTTTACTCTTGATGAGGAAGAAAACATTACAATTGCCGATGTAGTAGACGTAATCAATGAAAATTTCAGCAAAAATGTTGAGCAAGTTACAAAGAAGTTTTATGAAAATTTCCGTAAAGAACACAAAAAGTTTCTCGAATTTATTCAAGGTATCTCCGAAATCACCAACCGTGAGTGGTATGCTTCGTTGATGCTTAATCGTTTAATGTTTTGCTACTTCATTCAGAAAAAGGGCTTTCTTGATAATAATCTGAATTATCTGAAAGAAAAATTAACCTATTGCCAGCAGAAGAAAGGAAAGAATAAGTTTTATGTGAGTTTTTATAAAAACTTTCTATTGGCATTGTTTCATCAAGGTTTAGGCTCACCCGACCAACCGGAAGAAATAAAAAAAGAGATAGGAAGAATCCCTTATTTGAATGGAGGTTTATTCGACGTGCATGAACTTGAAAAACAACACACCACTATTAACATCAGCGATGAAGCATTTGAAAACATTTTCCATTTTTTCGATCAGTACAATTGGCATCTTGACACAAGAATTGCCGCTTCCGGTAAAGATATCAATCCCGATGTAATCGGATTTATCTTTGAAAAATACATTAATGACCGAGCCCAAATGGGGGCCTATTACACCAAAGAAGACATTACCGACTATATCAGCAAAAACTGCATTATTCCTTTCTTGTTTGATGAAACGGAAAGAAGATATCCCAAAGCTTTTAAAAGCAGTGGCACACTGAGCGAAGTCGAAGTCTGGCAAATGCTTAAAGAATCGGGCGATACCTACATTTACGAAGCTATAAAAAAAGGTGTTGACTTACCATTACCTAAAGAAATAGAAATTGGAATGGATACAAGCAAACCCAATCTGATTGAAAGACGAAAAGAATGGAACAAATCTGCCCCATCCGAATATGCATTGCCTACCGAAATATGGCGGGAAGTGGTTGACCGTAGAAAACGCTATACTGAAATTAGAGATAAAATTGACAAAGGTGAAATTACCCATATCAATGATTTTATTACTTATAACCTAAATATCCGACAATTCACACAAGATGTTATTGATAATCATTCCGACCCTGTTTTTATACGTCATTTTTTCAATGCTCTAAGCGCCATTACCATTCTTGACCCCACTTGCGGCTCAGGTGCTTTTCTGTTTGCAGCCATGAATATCTTGGAACCACTTTACGAAAGCTGCATTATGCGTATGCGCTCCTTTGTTGAAGATGAAGATTTTATCAATAATCAAAACAAACAATCCTTCTGTCACAAATACAATGATTTCCGTGAAACATTAAAATACATACAGGGATCAAACCATCCCAACCAAACATACTTCATTTATAAAAGCATCATACTTAAAAACTTGTATGGGGTAGACATTATGAAAGAAGCGGTCGAAATTGCCAAACTTCGCTTGTTTCTTAAAATGGTAGCTACGGTAGATGTTGATTATAATAAACCCAATCTCGGATTGGAACCTTTACCGGATATTGATTTTAATATTCGTGCAGGAAACACTTTGGTGGGGCTCGCTTCATTAAACGAAGTGATTCAAGCCGTTAAAGACAAAGATAATAATGGACAAATAGGGTTGGTTTTTGAAGAGGAATTAGATATAGTAAATGCTATTAAAAACAAAGCCGATGATTTAGCTCGTGTTTTTAAATCATTTAAAAACGCTCAACTACAGGAAAATATAGCAGACCGTAAAAACGCCAAAGATAGACTTTTAAAATATCAATCCGACTTAAATGACATTCTTAACGAATACCTTGCCTTTACCTATCACATTGACAAAATAGAACAAAAAGATAAATACAAACAATTTCTTTTATCACACCAACCATTCCACTGGCTTGCAGAGTTTTACGAAATTATTCAGGATAAAGGTGGTTTTGATGTCGTGATTGGCAATCCACCTTATGTTGAGTATTCTAAGGTTAGAGATACATATACATTAAGTGGCTTTGAGACTGAAAAGTGCTATAATCTTTATGGTTATGTTATTGAGAAAAGCTACAAAATACTCAACGTAAAGGGACTTGTTGGGATGATTATTCCAATTAGCGCTTTTTCAAATTCAAGTATGGAATCTTTGCAAAAATATTTTCGTAAATTTAAATTAACTTACTTATCAAACTATCATCAGCGACCAGCCGCACTTTTTGAAGGTGTTCTTCAACGGCTTTCCATTTTTATTTCATACAAAGAAAATACTGAAACTGGAGTATATTCAACAATTGTATTTAGATGGAAATCTGAAACACGTAATTTATTATTTCAAAGCTTATTTTATGTAAAAGGCGAGCAGGATAAGCAATATAATTCGTTAAAAATTGGCTTTCAAATCGAACCAAGTATTTATAATAAATACTTCTCACATAACACAATATCAATTTTAACACATTCTTCAACTGTAAGAAATAATGCTATTTATTATAGAACTGCTGGCGGTGGTTATTGGATTACAATATTGAATTCTCCATTTAAAACTAATTCCTTAAGTAATAAATCTACATCTTTTCAGGAAAAATATAAGGCAAAAGTTATTTCTGCCATTCTTAATTCAAATTTGTTTTGGTGGTATTACTCTATAAATTTCGATCAATTCAATTTTAAAGATTATATGATATTTGGTTTTAGGTTTAACTATCCAACAAATCAAAAAATTATTACTGAACTAGCGAGACTTTCGGATAAAATAGAAAGTGAACTTTTACAGAATGCAACAACATACGTAATAAATAGCAAAACAAGAGGAAGCAATGAGACTATTACTTACAACAAGTATTACTCAAAAGATACAATGGATGAAATAGACACAATATTAGCCGAATATTATGGCTTCACAGAGGAAGAATTGGATTTTATTATTAATTATGATATTAAATACAGGATGGGGAAAGAGTTGGAGAATGGGGAGGAGGAAGAATAAATAATTATTAAAAAACATGAATAAGGAACAATTAAACGATTTATTGGAAGAATTGGTTGCCCTGCCCTCCGAAACGGAATGGATAGAGTTTAAACTAAATAAAGGAAGTATTTCTAATGAACAAATCGGCGAATACCTATCGGCATTAAGCAATGGTGCAACCATTGCCAATAAACCCTTCGGATATTTAGTGTGGGGTATCAACGACAATTCACATGATATCATGGGAACTAATTTTAGTTTTATAGATGCCAAACAAGGGAATCAAAACTTAGAATTATGGTTAAGAACTTTATTACATCCAAAAATAAATTTCGAGATTTTTGAATTTACCTATCGTGGTCAACAAATAGTATTGCTTAGAATTCCGGCCGCAAAAGCAGAACCTACACATTTTCAAAAGAAAGCCTATATCAGAATAGGAAGTAATAAAACCGATTTAAGGAATTTTCCGGATTATATTCGCGTTATTTATAATTCGCAAGACGATTGGAGTGCTAAAATAATAGAAAAAGCCGGCATTGAAGATTTAGATCAAGAAGCATTAAAAGTGGCAAGACTTAAATTCAAGGAAAGAAATACTAAAAACAGTTTTTATAATCAAATAGATACTTGGGATGATATAACTTTTTTAGATAAAGCAAAGATTAACATTAAAGGAAAAATCACTAATACTTCCATACTTCTTTTGGGAAAAGAAGAATCATCACACTTTTTACTTCCCGCCATTTCGGAAATTACATGGAAATTAGAAACCGAAGAATCAGCTTACGAACATTTCACTACACCCTTTTTATTAAATACAACCAAAGTACTTAATCAAATTAGAAATGTAAAGTATAAATTTTTCCCAAAAAACGAACTACTGTCAACAACAGTAAACAAATACGATACACGCTCTATATTAGAGGCTTTGCATAATTGTATTGCTCATCAAGATTATTCTTTAAACTCCAGGATAATTGTTACTGAAAAAATTGACAAACTTATCTTTTCTAATGCGGGTTCTTTTTTTGAAGGGAATCCCGATGATTATACATCAGGAAATAAAACACCCGAACGTTATAGAAATTTTTGGTTGGCAAATGCTATGGTTAATCTCGGCATGATTGATAGATTAGGTTATGGTATTCACACCATGTATGTATCTCAACAAAAAAGATTTTTTCCTTTGCCCGATTATTTATTATCGGAAAGAAATAAAGTTATACTTCAAATGTATGGTCATGTTATTAATGAAGATTACACTAAAATTCTAATGGAAAGAAAGGATATGCCTTTAGAGTTGGTGATATTATTAGATAAAATTCAGAAAAAACAAACTCTAACGCAGTTTGCTATCAATACGTTAAAAAGAGAAAAACTAATTGAAGGCCGAAAACCCAATTATTTTATTGCTGCATCTGTTGCAGAAGTTACCAATGATAAAGCATCTTATATTAAAAACAAAGCATTCGATAAAGAATATTATAAAAATTTAATTATAGAATTTATTAAACAATATAAAAAAGCAAGTCGTGAAGATATTGATAACTTGTTGATGGATAAATTATCAAACGTACTTAACAATTCACAGAAAAGAAATAAAATCAGAAATCTACTCTATGATATGTCTAAAAATGATAAAACGATTTGTAATCAAAGTAAATCAACAGTCAAACCAGAATGGATTCTTACATCAAATAAGATAAGTCAAGATAGAAATTAAGATAGAAATTAAGATGGAAACCTCGTATTTATTTGATATTCTGTATTATAATTAATTATTTAGACTGTTTTTAAGATAATAATTAAGATAGAAAACATTACTATTATTAAGACATTAGATTCAAATAAAATGGTAAGAAAAAATGAAAATAAATGAATTTTTAGGAAATGAACAATTATTGAAGCTACAGAAAACGGCTTTTTTATGCAGTCGTTCAATTACTGCATCAGCAGTATTAAAATGTTATGATTGGGCAATTGCACAAAGAGAAGCCGGTAATTGTGTCATCAGCGGTTTTCATAGCCAATTAGAAAAAGATGTTTTACATTATTTGCTTAAAGGGAAACAGCCAATTATTATTGCATTAGCCCGTGGTTTAAAAAAGAAAATTGAACCGGAACTTATAAAACCATTGGAACAAGGACGAATTTTAATCATCAGCCCTTTCGATAAGACAGTAAAACGAGCAAGTGAACAAACAGCCGAAATAAGAAATAAAATGATGATCGAACTTGCCGATAATATTACCATCGGATATGCAAGCAAAGAAGGAAAACTAGAAAAATTATTACAATCAACAGAAAAAGAAATTATCAGATTAGTCTAATCCCATGAAACCACCACACACATTATCTATTCTAAAGCCCTACCCCTGTCCGCTTAAAAAAGACGGTTTGAATACATAAAAAAGAGTAATTTGCAGAAAACAGGTTTTAATAACTCCTGTTAAGTTCAGGAGCTCTTTTAAAACTCGTTTTTAATCTATAATCAAGAACATCCTTTTCGTATCTACACTCTTGTGACTTCTTTGTCCTGCTACTTTTATTTTTCCTCCCTCACTTTCAATCTTTTTCTCCTCCCCTTTTAAGTGGCATAAATAGCCGTTTGTATTAATATATTGTTTAAATTTGCTCCCGAAAATATTAAGAATAGAGAATACGTAGAAAGAGTTATTTTCAGTGAAATAAAGAAAACATTCGTATATGCATACATTGCTTGTTGTAGAAATAATATTTTATGCTATTGCTTTTTTACTCTTTATAGCATGTTATGCTACTTTTATAAGAAAGGGGGGTACGATGGTTGTAAATAGAGGATTTACGAATGTTGTGATATTATTACGTAAAAAAGACGTTGTGGGCAAGGCTAAAAACGACACCAATTTAACATAAGAGCTATGGGAAAAAATTATAAACAGCTGACAGAAAGTATCAAAGGACGAATAAATCCTGAGAAATTTACGTTAAAAAAATCATTCTCTGATGAGCTTGCGACTGTTTCCTACAGTGAAGTGTTAACATACATCAGACTTGCAATGAAAGGTGTTGAGCCTGAATATACACAGAAAAGCAAAGATGCTGGAGAAAGAGTAAAAGAACACCTGTCAAATAAACTAAAGGATGTTGTTTTTCGGTATCAGGGTTCAGTAATGACTGATACTCACATTAAGGGTTATAGCGACATTGATTTGTTAACAATTTGTGATAAATTCTATACTTATGATGCGCCTAAAATCAAGCAGATTCTAGAATCAGCTGAGCAGAAGTCAAAGTATAGACAAGTCTTAATAGAAAAATTAGAAAAAGAAGTCAATACGTCTTCTTATGAAGGCAACTCATTGCAAGATTTAAAGCAATTAAGACTTGATAGTGAAACTATCTTGGATAATGTTTATGATATATGTGACACAACTAAACCCAAAGCAATTAAGATTAAGAACCAAAGCCTTAATCGTGAAGTTGACATAGTCATAGCTAATTGGTTTGATGACGTTACTTCTATCATTAATGACAAAGGAGAATATAGGGGAATCCAGGTATATAATAAAGAGACCCACTCAAAAGAGAAAGCTGATTATCCTTTTCTAAGCATAAAACGAATTAATGAGAGAAGTACAGACACAAATGGACGATTAAAAAAAATGATTCGCTTTTTAAAAAACACAAAAGCAAATTCAGACCAAAAAATTGACCTAAGTAGTTTTGATATTAATGCTATTTGCTATGATATTGAAATAACAAAGTACCAGACTCTTTCATTTTACGAACTTGTTCCTGTTATTTACAATCAATTAAAGGAAATATATACTAATCAAACTAAAGCAGATAGTATTATTTCTGTTGACGGTAGGGAGTATATTTTTCGGTATAACTCGACAAAACTTGGAAATTTAAGATTACTTCTTACAGAAGTTGAAGGAGTTTTTGTTGACCTCAGAAATACTCTTGGATTATGATAAAAAAGAAACTGTTTATTGGTTCCTCGTCAGAAGAACTACAATTGGCTGAGAAAGCCAAAGCAATTCTTTCCTCGGACTTTGATGTAACCATTTGGAATGAAAAAGTTTGGGATGCATCAGTGTTTAAGATAAATCAAAACTTTCTTTCGGATTTGCTTAAAGCAACTTTGCAGTTTGACTTTGGAGTTTTATTAGGTACGAATGACGACAAAGTTGAATTTAGGGGTCAAGTATTGTTACAGCCTAGAGACAATGTATTATTTGAATTAGGTTTATTTACAGGTCGTTTAGGAACTTCTAAATGTGCATTTCTGATTGACAAAGAAATTAAATTACTATCTGATTTTGGCGGTCTGTCTTTAGCAATATTTGATAAGGGAAATTATAACAGTTTTGAAAATGCAGTTAAACAAATTAAAGACCTTTTCATTTCAAGTTCTGATGATGAAATTAACTTCTTCCCTTCCGCAACATTAGCCTCTGTATATCTGGAAAACCTTATTGTTCCAACTTGTCGTTATTTAATCGAAAATAACGGATATGAACTTGATGAAAAAAAATATAAAAAATGCAAACTAAACGTTATCGTACCTGACAAAATAAATAATGATGTAAATCTTCAATTCGAACGACTTAAATCTACTATAGAAACTAAAACTGTAACTTTCAAATATGCTGGCAGGCCCAGAAATATTAGCATTGATACTCAGATAAAAGACGAAACTTTAGTTTTTATTGATTTCCCAACAATTATCACAGGTATTAATTATGCGATTTCTAACTTACTTCCAAACGACTTTAATAAATTAAGTCCCGACTATAACTCAATACTTGAAAGAGAATTAAGACGATTCATTACAACACTAAAGAAACTATTAATCAAGCATGGATTTGATGAAATGGTATTTGTTAAACGAGAAACTGAATTATGATTGATAAAAAACCCAGCCCATAACACGTGGTATAAAAAATTGCCGGGATAGTGCGTTATTCAAGGGTTGTACCCTGCATCAAGTTCTTAACGGCTTGATAGGGAATCGCCCGCAAACGGCAACGTTTAATACCGCCGACCGTTAACCATAATTTTATGATAAATCCATAACAAAAAGATAACATGATAAATAAAAAAACATTTAACATATTCATCCTTGTAGTCGGAATATTTTTAAATTGCAAATCCCAATCAATCATTTGGAATGATATACAAACAGATTCCATTGATTATTTCGATTAAATCGCCCCCACCAATTCCGGATCAAATAATTCCCTTCAATAAAGTCTTCTACGACCCCTTCGGG
>Ga0265293_10010790_pt1 | contig 12655 bp, 19 predicted proteins | sample Munlanlewell138R_FD_192505 | JGI IMG/M metagenome (GOLD analysis project Ga0265293, IMG submission 192505) | Leachate microbial communities from a municipal landfill in Southern Ontario, Canada - Leachate well 138R | ecosystem: Engineered > Solid waste > Landfill > Unclassified | place: Canada... | reverse complement strand
TGGCAGACGCGAAGCACGAATCTTGGCTGCCATCTCACCCACCAACTGCTTGTCAGCTCCCTTGACGGCGATACGCGTCGGGGAGGCGAGCTCAAAGGTGATGCCTTCCGGTTCTTCAAAAATCACCTGGTGTGAATAACCCAGGTCCATGATCAGCTGATTGCCGTTCTTCTGGGCCCGGTAACCGACGCCGGTGATTTCAAGGTTTTTGGTAAATCCTTCACTCAAGCCCACAACCATGTTGTTGATGAGTGAACGGAGCAAACCGTGCAGGGCACGGGTTTCCCGTTGATCATTGTCACGCTCGACCAGAATCTGCCCGTCTTCAATTGAGACACGGATTCCGGGATGGAGCTTCTCCGACAATACCTGGTCCCCCCGGCTCACCCGGACGGTCTGGTCATCGATTTGGATCTCGATGCCCGCAGGTATCTTAATTGGCTTTTTGCCTATTCTCGACATAAGGTCCTCCTGCTCTTAAGATTGTGGATCTTCCTGGATCCTTTTCAGAGTTAAGCTCCGCTTACCAGACATAAGCCAGCACTTCGCCGCCGATCTTGGTCCGCCTTGCGAACTTGTCGGTCATCACGCCCTTGGAGGTCGAGATGATGGCGATGCCCAGGCCGTTCTGGACGCGCGGCAGATGTTCGACATCCGCGTAAACGCGCAGACCAGGCTTGGATATGCGCTTGATGCCTGTAATAACAGGCTTGGAGCCATAATACTTCAGTGTCACGGTCAGCATCCCCTGCTGATTGTCTTCGCGGAAGGCCACCTTATCGATGTAACCTTCGGCTGCGAGAATATCCGCGATGGCTCGCTTCATATTCGAAGCGGGGATCTCACATGTCATTTTGCCGGCTCTTCCGGCGTTGCGGATGCGTGTCAGCATATCCGCGATCGGATCCGTAACCTGCATGATTCTTCCTCCTTACCAGCTGGCCTTGCGGACGCCGGGAATCTGGCCCTTGTAAGCGAGCTCCCGGAAGCAAAGACGGCAGACGCCGAATTTGCGGATGTATGCGTGAGGCCGCCCGCACAGTTGGCAACGGTTTTTCTGGCGCGTCGAAAACTTCGGATCGCGCTGTGCTTTGATGATCATTGATTTTTTCGCCATCTTGTTCTCCTCGCTAGACCCGGAAGGGCATGCCCAGTCCGGTCAGCAGCGCCTTCGCCTCTTCGTCCGTTTTAGCTGTGGTGACGATGGCGATATCAAGGCCGTTGATCTTATCGATGCTGTCGTAGTCGATCTCAGGAAAGATCAGCTGCTCGCGGGCGCCCAGCGAATAGTTGCCGTGTCCGTCAAAGGAGTTGGCATTCAATCCGCGGAAGTCACGGACACGCGGCAGTGCGATGCTGATCAGCTTGTCGAGGAAGTAATACATGCGGTCGCCGCGGATGGTTACCTTGACGCCGTTTGGCATGCCTTCCCTGAGCTTGAAGTTAGCCACTGATTTCTTGGCGTTGACCACGATGGGCTTCTGGCCGGCGATGGTCGTCAGGTCGCGGACTGCCGACTCAACGGCTTTGGGGTTCTCGCGAATATTGCCGATGCCGATATTCAGAACGATCTTCTCAAGCTTGGGGACCTGCATGACCGACGAATAGTTGAATTCCTTCATCAGGGCATCACGCACTTCATCACGGTATTTATCTTTAAGTCGATTCATGCCTTACTCCTTCTTACCCTTGCTGACAACGGAAACGGTCGCGCCGCATGACTTGCAAAAGCGGACCTTATCCCCGTTCTCCAGGTATTTCCTTCCGACCTTGGACGGCCGTTTGCACTTCTGACAAACCAGCATGACGTTGGACGCGTCGATGGTCATCTCCTGGCGGATGATCCCGCCCTGCTGATGCTGTGAACGCGGCTTGACGTGCCGGGTTGCGATATTGACGCCCTCGACGATGACGCGGCCCTTGGCAGGGTAGGCGGCGATGATTTTGCCGGTCTTGCCCGCGTCTTTGCCGGTCAGGACGTACACCTGATCGTCTACTTTGACGTGTAACTTATTACGGGACATCCTCTCCTCCTTAGCCATTACAGGACCTCGGGCGCGAGCGAGAGAATCTTCATGTAGTTCTTCTCACGCAATTCGCGGGCGATGGGTCCAAAGATACGCGTCCCTTGCGGGTTGCCGTCATCTTTCAGAATCACGGCTGCATTCTCATCGAAACGGATGATGGAGCCGTCTTTTCTCTGGATACCGGATTTGGTCCGGACGACGACCGCTTTGACCACGTCGCCTTTTTTAACGGTGCCGCCTGGAGCCGCTTCCTTGACCGAGCAGACGATGACGTCCCCGACATTGGCGTAGCGGCGGCCGGTACCGCCCAGAACCTTGATGCACATCAGCCGTTTGGCGCCGGTATTATCGGCGGATTTGAGCCTTGACTGTACTTGAATCATTGACTTTGTCCTCCTAAACCCGCCGGGTTACCTGGCCTTCTCGATGACTTCAACGAGGCGCCAGCGCTTTTCACGGCTCAAAGGTCTTGTCTCCATCACGCGGACGCGGTCGCCGATGCCGCACTCATTGTTTTCGTCGTGCACTTTCATCTTGACGGTACGCTTGATGTATTTCTTGTAAAGCGGGTGGCGGATATGTTCTGTTACAGCAATAACAATGGTCTTATCCATCTTGTCGCTGACAACCGTACCGACGCGCTGTTTTCTTTTGTTGCGTTCTTCGTTCATGACTTTCTCCCCTTATCGCGAGACGAGCCGGCCAAGCTCTTGCTGGCGTATAACCGTCTTGACGCGGGCGATATCACGCTTGACCCTCTTCAATTCCATAGGGTTGGCAAGCTGGTTGGTCGCGTGCTGAAAACGGAGATTGAAGAGCTCTTTTTTCAGTTCCTGCAATTCGTTTTCAAGCTCGGTCTGGTTCTTTTCAAGTAAATCTTTCGCCTTCATCATCAGACCTCCGGATTCTCTGCGTCGCCTTCAGCCTGGGCTTGATCTTCTGAACCGCCCTCAGCTTCCATCTCGGCCGCCTGCGCCGCCAGTTCCTCATCCGTCAGGAGTTCATCCGGAATATCCAGAACCTGAACTTCGGCGAATTTGGCGATCTCTTCTTCGGTGAACTCGCGTTCACTCTCGACGAAGCGGACCTTGCAGGGCAGCTTGTGCGACGCAAGGCGCAGTGCCTCGCGGGCTTGTTTCTCCGTCACGCCGGCAACCTCAAAGAGGACACGGCCGGGCTTGACAACGGCAACCCAGTATTCGGGCGAGCCCTTACCTTTACCCATACGGGTTTCAGCGGGCTTCTTGGATACCGGCTTGTCGGGGAAGATCTTGATCCAGACCGTTCCGCCGCGCCTGAAATAGCGGTTGATGGCGATACGGGAGGCTTCAATCTGGTTGGCGGTAATCCAGCAGGGCTCGAGAGCCTGCAGACCATACTGGCCGTAGGTCACCTTATTGCCGCGAAGTGCTTTTCCCTTCATGCGCCCGCGGTGTTGCTTTCTGCGTTTAACGCGTCTAGGCATCAACATCGAAAGTCGCCTCCTTTTCTTCCTTGGCAGGTGTCCTGACGGTCAGGACCTCGCCCTTGTAAACCCAAACTTTAACGCCCAACTGGCCGTAAGATGTCCTGGCTTCCGCGAAACCGTAATCGATATCGGCGTGAAGCGTATGAAGGGGGATGGAGCCTTCGCGGTACTGTTCAAAGCGCGCGATCTCGGCTCCGCCCAGGCGGCCGGACACCATGGTCTTGACGCCCTTGGCGCCGTTCTTCATGGCCCGGTTGATGGCCTGCTTCATGGCCCGACGGAAGGAGACACGCTCCTCCAGCTGCTTGGCGATGCTCTCAGCTACCAGCTGTGCCTCGATATCGACGTTGCGGACTTCCTTGACATTGATGTAGAAAGTGCGTCCAAATTTCCTGGCCAGCTTCTTCTTCAAGTTCTCAATTTCGGCACCGCCGCGGCCAATGATAATGCCGGGCTTGCCTGTTGTAATGGTAATGGTTGTATTGTCATCGCCCAGGCGTTCAATCTCGATACGGGACACACCTGCGCGCTCCGTTTCTGCTTTGACGTAGTCGCGGATTTTCTTGTCCTCAACCAAATAGCGCGCGAAGTCTTTTTTATCGGCATACCAGCGCGAATCCCAGTCTTTGATGACGCCCACACGCAAACCGTGCGGATTGACCTTCTGACCCATAAACTAGACCTCCTGCCTTTCCCTTAAGACGACATCGACGTGGCATGTGCGCTTTCTGATCCAGGTGGCCTGGCCGCGCGCACGGGCTCTGATCCGCTTGAGGGTCGGCCCCTGCATGGCGTTGAGCTCGGCAACGTAAAGGTTGTCCGCGTTCATGCCATTGTTGTTGACCGCATTGGCCTCCGCCGACTTGAGCAGCTTGGTCAAAGGCTGTGCCGCTCCGTGGGGGGTATACTGCAAGATCGCGTAGGCCTCTTCCAGCGGTTTGTTAACCAGGAGGCGGATCAAAGCGTTGACCTTGAAAGCGTTCATACGAAGATGGCTGACTCTGGCCCGCCCTTCGTCCCGGCCGATGCCGATCACTTTCCGCTCCCGCTTTGTCAGGACGCGTTTTTTTGCATTTCTGGGAGTCTCTTTTTTGTAATCGGCGATCAGTTCTTCACGCCGGTCCAGGAGCTCCTGTCTGCTTAATGTTTTCTTAGCCACAATAGTTCCTCCTCGCCGTCTCTTTAGCGCATCCGTGCGCGCTTCTCAGAGCCGGCATGGCCCCTGAAGGTTCTGGTCGGAGCGAACTCGCCGAGCTTATGGCCGACCATCTCCTCCGTAATGTAGACGGGAACGTGTTTTCTTCCGTCGTGAACGGCAATGGTATGCCCCACCATTTCAGGGAAGATGGTGGAGGCGCGCGACCAGGTTTTCAAGACGCGGTGCTCGTTTTTCTCATTCTGCTCATTGACGCGCTTCAAAAGCTTCTCATCAACGTAATAACCTTTTTTTGCGGAACGACTCATGCTGTCTCCTCCATCCCTATCTCTTCTTCCGGCGTCTGATGATCAGCCGGTCCGTGGACTTGCCGCGTTTGCGTGTGCGGTAACCCAGGGTCGGTTTGCCCCAGGGGGTTACCGGGCTGGGACGTCCGATCGGTGCCTTGCCCTCGCCGCCGCCATGGGGGTGGTCGACAGGGTTCATGGCCGATCCGCGGACGTGCGGCCGGCGGCCCAGGTGACGTTTGCGTCCGGCTTTACCGATATTGACAATGTCGTGCTCGATGTTGCTGACAACACCGATGACGGCACGGCAGTTCTGCAGCACCATGCGGACTTCGCCCGAGGGCATGCGCAGGGTGGCGTAGCGGCCTTCCTTAGCCAGGAGCTGGGCCGATGTTCCGGCCGAGCGGACCAGCTGGCCGCCGTGGCCCGGGTTCATCTCGATGTTGTGAACCTGGGTGCCGACCGGGATGGACGAGAGGGGCAGGCAATTGCCGATAACAATGTCCACCTGGTCGCCGGAGATGACCGAATCACCAGGCTTCAAGCCGTCCGGCGCAATGATGTAGCTCTTCTCACCGTCCGCGTACATGATCAGGGCAATAAAGGCCGTCCGGTTGGGATCGTATTCCAGGGCCACAACCTTGGCCGGAATATCCGTCTTATTGCGCTTCCAATCGATGATTCTGTACTTCTGGCGATTGCCGCCGCCCCGATGGCGGACGGTAATACGTCCGTAATTATTCCTGCCGCTGTTTTTCTTCTTGGTGGCAAGAAGGCTTTTTTCGGGAGCCTTGTCCGTCAGCACGGATTGGTCGGTCCCGGTCATCTGCCTTCTGGCGGGAGAAGTCGGGCGATAGCTTTTAATAGCCATAAATGTCTCCTTCTTTCACGCGACCGGCTTTACTGGCCAAATCCAAATTCCGCGATCTCGGTCTTGTACTTCTTCGAGCTGGTACCCTTTTTGCCGCCAGGGAGCGCGTACTCCGCTGCGGACGGATCCAGGTCGATGGTTACGACGGCCTTTTTCCAGGAGGATGTGCGGCCGCTTGTCTTGCCCATCCGGCGTTTCTTGCCCGAAAAGTGCATGGTGTTGACTTTAAGGACCTTGACGTCGAAGAGAGCTTCGCAAGCTTTGCCGATCTCCGTTTTCGTGGCGTCTTTGGCCACCGCAAAGGTGTATTTTCCGAGGGTGGTGTCCCCCATACTCTGTTCCGTAATGATCGGTCTCAGGATGATATCATGCGGATCTTTCATGACGCGTAGACCTCCTCCAGTGTTTCCAGTGCTTCGCGCGTGGCGATCAGGCGGTCGTATTTGAGCAGATCCAGCACCGACAGGGCGTTGACGGGAGCCGTTTTGACACCCGGAAGATTGCGGGCTGACCGCACGACATCTTCACTTTTGCCCATTGTCACAACCAGGGAGCTGGTGTCGACCTTGAGGTTCTTGAGCACCTGGGCCATGGCGCGGGTTTTGCCGTCTTCGATGACCAGCTGATCCAGGACCAGAAGCTTCTCGCTGCCCGCTTTGGAAGAAAGCATGGACAGGAGAGCCAGCCGGCGAAGCTTCTTGGGAAGCCTGACCCGGTAGCACCGGGGGGTGGGGCCGAAGATGACACCGCCGCCGACATGGTTGGGGGCGCGAACCGAGCCCTGGCGGGCACGTCCGGTTCCCTTCTGACGGAAGGGCTTCCTGCCGCCGCCGCGCACTTCGGTTCTGTTCTTGGCCTTGTGGGTTCCCAGTCTCTTGTTGGCCTGCTGGGCCAGCATGACACGGTAAACAGCGTCTTCATTGGGCTCGATGGCGAAAACGGCATCGGAAAGATCCATTTTACCGACCACGTCACCGTTCATGTTATAAACATCAAGTTGCATATGACCCTCCTAGCCCCTGGTCTTCACGGTCGTCTTAATCTCAAGCAGACCGCCCTTGGGCCCGGGAACCGCGCCTTTTACGACCAGGAAGTGACGTTCGCCGTCCACCTGGACGACCGAAAGATTCTGGACAGTCACGCGCTTGTATCCCAGCTGGCCGGGGAGCTTGTTGCCCTTGAAGACCTTGGCCGGTGTCGAGGCGGAGCTCATGGGGCCCGCCTTGCGGTGATACTTGGAACCGTGGGATGACGGTCCGCGCCGCATGCCGTGACGCCGGATACCGCCCTGGTAGCCTTTGCCCTTGGATGTCCCGGACACGTCGACTGCGTCGCCTACCTGGAACATCTCATCAACTGAGATCACCTGGCCGGGCTCGAAGTCCTGGTCGCCGGGAAATTCGCGGATGACCCGCATGGGGCTGACGCCAACTTTCTCGAACTGACCCTTGTGGGGGCGGTTTCCTTTTTTTGTTTCTTCATAGCCGACACGAACAGCCGCGTAGCCCTCTTTCTCCACCGTCTTATTCTGAATAACGGTGAGCGGACCGCAGGCAATGACAGTAACGGGAATCGCAAGCCCGTTCTCGTCGAATATCTGTGTCATCCCGGCCTTGCGGCCGAGCATGAACTTTGCCATGTCATAACCTCCTGAGTTATTGGTTTACTTTCGCAAACATTGACCCTGTTTTTCGGGTTACAGTTTAATCTCGATGTTGACGCCCGCCGGCATTTCCAGCCGCATGAGAGCTTCAACCGTCTTCGAGGTAGGTGCCAGGATATCAATCAGCCGCTTGTGGGTCCGGATCTCGAACTGTTCACGAGCGTCCTTGTGCTTATGGGGCGAACGGAGAATGGTGATGATCTCCTTTTCCGTCGGCAGCGGGATAGGTCCCGAGATGCTGGCTCCTGTGCGTTCAGCCGTGCTCACGATACGTCTGGCGCTGTCGTCCAGGACGCGTGCGTCAAATGCCTTGAGCCTGATTCTGATTTTTTGGTTTACGGCCATTCCTTCTGTTCCTCCTAATATCTGCTTTCGAAATCACTATTGACTCGGGTGTGTCTTTCTCTGCCAATTGAAAGCCCAGTCGCACGGCTGGTCGGCACAAACGCTGGGGCCCTACTGCCAGTGGATTTCGCGCCCGGCATCAAGGCCGGACTGCTCCGGTGAAGTTCCCTTCCTGCCCGCAGTAGGCTGGGAAGCAATCTTCACCTTCGTCGCTTTATTTCGAGCGCCGCAAGGCGCAGAAAAAGGCGCAAGGAGAAGTATACAGTATGGTTTCCTATAATGCAAACGTCTCTTATTGGCCGCTGCCCGCTGCCCGGGGCCTCAGAAGCTCAAGGGCTTTTTGAAGCTGTGTATCCTCTTCCAGAGTACGCTGGTTAGGTGCCTTGACCTCAACTTCGGCCGGCAGTTCGATCGCATAATCAGGCGCCAGTCCGACCCCTTCGACCGACTCCCCCTTGGGAAGGAAGTACTCGAAGCCGGTGATCTGTATGGCTGATTTGTCTTGAAGCTGCCACATCATGGTGCCCACGCCCTTGCCGTAGGAGGTCTCCCCCACAATCAAGGCCTTGCCAAAATCGCGCAGGACGCCCGAGAAAAGCTCACTGGCTGAGGCTGAGTACTTATTGAGGAGAATGACGTAGGTCATGTCATCCGGTACCAGGGCAGCTGTTTTCGTCTTCCATTCTTCCTGATAGTCCTGGCCGTCCGAACGGCCCTGGACGGTGGCCACCGTTACGGGAGGCAGGAGGACATCCAGCATGTTGACACACTCATGGGCGTAACCGCCCCCGTTGTTTCGCAGGTCGATGACCAGGTGCCGTGCGCCATGCCGCATGAGATCCATGAGGGCATTTTCAAAATTCTCTGCGGCGTGTTCGGAAAACTCAGTCATATGGATGTAACCGATACCCGGCTCCAGCATGCGGAAGCGGACGGACACATTCTTAATGCCCCGGCGTGTGATGGTGAGGGTGATCTCCCGGTCTTCCACCGGCCGGTAGACAACCAGGGTCACCTGAGTTCCCTCTTCTCCCCTGACGAAAGCTGCCAGCTGACCCACATCCTCGAATTCGGAGACGGGGCGGCCGTCCACCTGGCGGAAGATATCGCCCACATAGAGGCCGGTCTGCTCGGCCGGGCTGTCAGGGATCAGGTCATTGACCAGGTAGCTGCCGTCACGGTCACGCATGACGATGGCCCCGATACCGACATATTCCCCCTTCATGGAGTCCTCGACGCTCTGGTGGTAGGCGGGCGTTAAATAGAAGGTGTAGGGGCTGCCCATCTGATCGACCAGGCCCATGGTCATCTTCTCGATCATGGCCGCGTCGTCAAAGGCTTCATAGTAGTTATCCTGCAGGAGATTGTAGGCGGTCATGAATTTTTCCAGGGCCTCTTCCACGCCTTCATGATCCGTAAAGGTCAGCGTGCGGTCTCCCTGCAGGGAAGGGGAGGTCGGCTGGGTGGGCGCCGGCTCTGCCGGCCCCTCAAGGGCGGAACGGATGGCCTCGCCGTAAAAGAGGTAGCCTGCTGCAGCCGTCAGGACAAAGGTCAGGGAGGCCGTCAGGAGCACGGCAAAAAGGACAGGCCAGAAGGATGATTTGCCCTTGGTTTTTACGGGCCTGGCCTTCTTCTCTGCCTGATAATCCCCCTCCTCCAGTGTCTGGCGGTGGAGGTATTCTTGCGCTTTTTGGTTCTGTTGCTTGTCCATAGGGTCCTCCGGCGGTCTGCCGTTTGTCCGGCTTGATTCCGGGTTTCATGATACTACAAGGAAAAAGCCGGGGTCGTGCCGTTTTCACAAAAAACTGCCGCCCCGGGGCGGCAGTTGGTCTATCCCTGTTTGTTGCCTGGCAGAAACTTATTTTTTGCGGTAATAATTCATGGGATTATTGGGCGTGCCGTTGAGCCGGATCTCAAAATGCAGGTGAGGGCCGGACGAATTGCCGGTATTGCCTGAATAACCAACCACCTGCCCGGACTTGACCGCCTGGCCCATACGGACATTGAGCCGGCTAAGGTGGGCATAGCGTGTCTGATAACCGTTGCCGTGATCAATGTAGATGACCGTCCCGTAACCGTCATTCCAGCCGCTGCTGGCAAAGGTCACGGTTCCGTTGGCCATGGCTACTACACTGGTGCCTGTCGCGGCAGCAATGTCGGTTCCGTAGTGATAGCGGCCGTACTTGGCCCGGTATCCGAAATGTGAGGTGATATTAAAGTGACCGGGCATGGGCCAGATGAAACCGGCTGTCCCGACATAAAGCGCTCCGGAAGGCGTAGTCGCGGGCGGATTGCTGGCCGCGGCTCCCAGCTGGGCTTCCTTCTGCCTGGTAATCTCAAGTGAGTAGGAGACCTTGTTGAGTTCGGCCTTGGTCATATTGGCCTGGTTGCGGATCTCCTGCATGGCGTCATCCGCCTCCTTGAGGAGGGCCAGCATCTCTTCCAGCTGGATCTCGGCGTCATCGGCCAGCTGGGTGGCCAGAATGGAAGAGGCTTCCAGTTCCTCCAGGGCCTCTTCGTCGGCTTCGGTCACCATTTTCATGAAACGAAGGGTTGTGAAAAATCCCTGCAGGCTGTCGGCCGTAAGAAGCATGCCGATGATGGACTGGCGGTTCCAGGCATACATCTGGGCAACCCGCTCCTCGTATTCGTCCACTTTCTCCTGGTAGCTCTGCTGGGCTGCGACGGCAGCCTGTTGGTTCATCTCCAGAACCATGAGCGCCATTTCCTTCTGTTCCAGGGCAGCGTCGTAGATGGCCCGCTGTTCCTTGGTCCGCTGCTCCAGGAGAGCCAGGCTCCCTGTCAGCGTATCCTTCTGGCCAGTCAGTTGTTTGCGGTCCGAACGGACAGCTTCCAGTTGTTTTTGGATATCGGTCAGTTTATCTTGATTGCTTGCAGCCTCAACGGGGGCCGCGGTCAAGCTGAAAACAGACAAAAGCGTCAGAACGGCGAGCAAGGCCGCTGCAAGGCGAAGCATTTGCAGCCTGGGAAGTCGATGGTATAGCATGTGCACTCCTTCAGATAATCCCGCACTTACCGGACGGTTTTTAACAGTTTATCACAATTTCCGGACCCGTCAGCCAAAAAAGTAAGTTCGTCATAAAACCTTAACATAAAAGCAACCGGTCAGACTTTTGCGTACTTTCGGATTGAAACAGCGCTGACCAGCATGGTCAGGCCGATCCCCGTCAGCAGGTTGATCCCCAGGATGTTGCAGGCAACTGAGCCTGCGGGCAGAAGCATGAACTGGTTGGGATCAAAGGCGGCGGAGGCGGGGTTCAGGTAGGCGACCACCTGGCCGTATATCAAAATCCCCGCGGCACTTGCGACCAGGGCACCCAGAAGACCGATCACCACACCTTCAATAATGAAAGGAGTTCGGATAAAGGCCTTGGTGGAGCCCACATATTTCATGATATGAATCTCCCGGGCTCTTGACAGGGCAGCGATCCGGACCGTATTGGCCATGACCACCGAGGCGGCGACAGCCAGAATAATGAAGACGATCACCCCGACGCGCCTGGTCCACCCCTTGACACTGTCCAGCATGGACATGAGCTGGGACTCCATCAGAACTTCCTTGACGCCGGAAAAAGAGCGCACCTGGTCGCGGAACTCAGGCCCGTGGGCAGGCTCGGCCAGGCGTACGCTGAATGTATAAGGTATATAGAGGCGGAAATTGAAATCCTTCCAGAGTTCGTCCTTGCCCATATCCTGCTTGAACTGCTCGAAGTTATCTTCGGGCGTATGGACCTCGGCCTCCTGGATATGCTCATAGTTCTGGATGAAGTCCGCCAGAGCGATGATCTCCTCATTGGTGGCGCTGATCTGCATGGTGATCTCAATGGGAGGCTGCTGGGAGGCGATCTTGGACAGGTGGTTGGCATTCATGGAGATAGCGGCGAAGGTGCTCATGAGAAAGAGCATGAGAGCCAGGGTCGTTGTAGCGGCAATGGAAAGAAGAGGGTGCCGTTTTAGTCCGTGTAAACCCGCCTTGAATGAATAACGCCATTCATTTCTCTTCATAATCTCTTATCCCCCTCGTTTTTATCATCCTTGAGGCGGATAAGGGGAATCCGGCCGGTACGTCCCATCCGCTCCTCAGTCTTTCCCGGGATGGGCGCAGGCCGGACAGGCGGTTTGGGGGGGGCGGCCTCCTCAATCTCCACGGATTCCACAGGGGGGGCCACTTCCTGGTACTGCCTTCGGAGTTCCTGTGTTCGCTCGGCAGCGGAAGGCCGGCTTCTGCGCATGGAGGCGCTCCGGTCCATACGGTCGTAAAAGTCATCTCTGCGAACGGATTCGCGCATGCGGTTGGCGCCTTCCCTGGCGACCCGGGAACCCATTGGATGGTCATCCTCCTCGCGGAGTTTACGCAGGGCCTCGCCGCCCTCCTCCAGCTCTTTGCGAATTTCTTCAGCTCTTTGTTCCTGCTCTGCCTTGCAGGCAGCATCCGCAGAAGTGCCGTTCCTTCGTTCGCTCTCCAGGAGATAGAGGCCCCTGGCGTCATCGCGGACCAGAATCCCGTCGCAAACCTCCAGAACCCGCCTGGACATCCGGTCGACGATATCCCGGTCATGGGTACAGGTGATGACGGTTGTCCCGTTCTCCTTATTGATGCGCTCCAGCAGGGCCATGATGGCCTCGCCGTTGACCGGGTCCAAATCTCCGGTCGGTTCATCGGCGATAATCAGGCGGGGCTTATTGATCAAGGCTCTTGCGATACAGACTCTTTGCTGTTCGCCGCCTGACAGTTCGTTGGGATAGCAGTCGAATTTGCGGCGCAGACCAACCACGGAAAGAACCAGGGGGACGCGCTGACGGATCCGGCGGGGTGA
>Ga0265293_10010787_pt1 | contig 12660 bp, 12 predicted proteins | sample Munlanlewell138R_FD_192505 | JGI IMG/M metagenome (GOLD analysis project Ga0265293, IMG submission 192505) | Leachate microbial communities from a municipal landfill in Southern Ontario, Canada - Leachate well 138R | ecosystem: Engineered > Solid waste > Landfill > Unclassified | place: Canada... | reverse complement strand
GCGCATCAGGAAAAGCTGCACCAGCGAGATACGTACTCCTGCCGAGAGCGCGTTGATCCAGAGGAAGAACGGCACGTAGTGAAAGAATATCAACAGGAAGATGACGATCACGGCAATCGTGATAATCAGGGGAAATGAAAAATCCATAATGGTTCTGTTTTAGGGTTTATATTGTTTAATTAGTTATCTTGCTGTTTAATTAGTTATCTCGCTCTGTTTCTTTTTTACCAAGATGTTGTATGTTTTTACCTTGACTACCTCCACCTCGGTTTCCTCGTCGATGAATTCGCCGTCGTACGATTTGCCCTCCACCTCGATGTCGTTCACCAACACTTGCCCGATGGGGTTCAGGCGGGAGAGGGCCACGCCGGTATCGCCCACGGCAATTTTAGCCAAGTGGCTGTTGTCCACCCGGTCCTCGATGTTGGTCTCGAGGGCAATCCTTCGCAGCGACTTCGACTTGAGGAGCCAGACAAACGTACCTCCCAACGCCACGGCCGATGCCGCCAAAGTTACGTTCCCCGCCGTGCTGCCAAGGAACATGTACGCGTAAACAATTCCCCCGATCAGGAAGATGGCCCCCGCGATGCCCGCGATGCTGATGCCGGGCAGCAAGAATATCTCGACAAGCATGAAAAGTATTCCCAATACTATCACGGCAATTACTACAATGAGGTTAAGCGTCATATCCGGAATATTTATTAAAAGTGATTTACATTAGACTATTTGAGTCGCCTTCGCTTCTCGATTTTCAATTCCGCGCTCACTCATTGGAATAGTCGCGTATCTCTTGGTTTCTGGCTTGGATCTCGAGGCGTTTAACCTCCTCCTGAAGCTTGGTCTCCTCTTTCTCCAACCGGAGGATGGAAGCGCGCAGGGTGCTGTTGCCTGACTCTCCGGACGCGAATCGTTCCCGTTGTTCCGCAAGCGTTTCTTGCATGGAGCGCAGCTGGCTTTTCAACCCCTGTGCCTGGGAGTAGATCGACCGGGCTTGGCTGTTCCTGAAATCAGACAGCGTGTAGTAGGTCACTTGGTCGTTGATCACGAATTCGAAATCGCCCTCCGTTTCTTGTTCCTGTTTTGGTTTTTGCCGCGCCAATGCCCGTACAGAGGTGTAATCGGTGTTCTCTTTCCACGACTCCGCGATGGAGCTAATCATCGCGCGCCGGGCCATGTATTTCATCTCCGCTTCTTCGTTTTCAAATTCTCCGCCTTCAACCAGCGTGACCCGCTCGTTGGGGATAAAGGTGTAAACGCAGACCGAGTCTTCCGGTTGAAAACGGTCCGAGGCGAACCAGCCTACCCCCTTTTCCTCGTCAATCGCCATCAGGTAATCGTTGAAAGGTGAGTTAAAGGGCATGTTCAGTTGGTTGGGTACAAGGTAGCTGTCAGACGCCAGGTTGTACCGGGTAACGTACAGGTCATACCCCCCAAAGGTTTGGTGTCCGGTGGAGGCGAAATAGAGGGTGAGCCCGTCGCTCATCACGAACGGGTAGGCTTGATGCCCCGCCGTGTTAATCGATGCCGGCAACTCTTTTTCATTCCCGAACTCATCAATCAGCTTCTCCATTGTATAGAGGCTGGCCCCGCTCGCCTCGCTACCCCGGGAGTAGTATATTTTATCTTTCCGCTCGTTCATGTAGAGCGTTTTACCGGTCTCTGCCTGATCACGGAAGAAATCGTTCAATGGCATCAAAGAGCCCGAAGAGGTGCTCAGGTTGTAGGCCGACAGGAACTCGTCTTTCCGGACTACCAGGCTGTCGATGATTTGCACGTCCTCCGTGCGGCTCACGGCCCGTTGCAATCGATCCGCGTATTCCCTCGCTTGGGCCAGACGATCCAGTGCCTCTTGGTTCCGGCGGTTGGCCCGTTGATATTTTTCGAACTCTTTTTCAGCATCCGAAAAACGGTATAACTTCGCGTATAGTTCGCCCAAGGAAAGATACGCCTCGGTGATTCTTCTTGTTGACGCGAACTCGAGATATTCTTTCGCTTCCAGTAAGTTCCCCGTTTTATAGAGGCTAACACCAAGCCATTGATTGATGGGCGCGTTGGTGGGATTGTCCTGGTGTTCTCTCTGAAAAACAGGCAGTGCCTCGGCATACCGGCCCTCCAGATACCAACTTTTGGCCTCGTCTAACGATTGCGCCTGCAACGGTATTCCTAACGCGATAAAAAGGATAATATGACAGATGTATCGAATGTCCATTGATTCACTTTAACTTGTACGATTCAAAGATAGCAATTTGTTTCTTTTCTGCTTCATATTTGAACGGAAATTTAGGCGCGACCGCGGTTTAATCCGCCCTCCACTCCATGATGTCTCCCGGCTGGCAATCCAGTTCCCTGCATATTGCTTCCAGGGTGCTGAACCGAATAGCCTTGGCTTTCCCGGTTTTCAAGATCGAGAGATTGGCCGGCGTGATGCCCACCCGCTCCGACAGTTCGTTCAACGACATCTTTTTCTTTGCCATCTCCACGTCTAAATTGATAATAATGGGCATGAATTTCTTCCTGTTAAATAGTTAGTTCCTGCTCTTCCTTGAATTCAACCGATCGTTTGAGAATCTGGGCAAGCAACAACGCGATCAGTCCCATAAAGAGCCATTCGGCACCCGAGAGGTAAATAGAGAGTTTGTAGTTAGCAAGATCGATTAACGATTTCTTGTAATAATAGTCGGTGATATCCATTGCTGTTTTTAACATGTATAGGATCAACATGAGGATGCCAAGAATTTTAAGTCGCTTCACGTTCTTGGATTCGAAAACGTTATTCCGGTAGAAAGCTCCCATGATCTTGTAAAAATAAACCGGTACGACAACCAGCAAGAATAGGGATATAAAAACGGTAACGAATAGGATGGCCCTGTATTTCAACATTTGCCTCAGTTCTGCTTGTTCATTATACGAGTAGAGCACGTCTACCGTTTGGAGTTTTGCCGGAAGATACCGATCGTTTTTCAGGTTCATCAAAGAGTCTGAATAATAGTTCCAGGTATTTTCCGCTTTCAATGATAGCAAGAAGGGCTCTTCAGGCAGTAAATCGGTTCGCTCCCTTGCAGAAGCTTTGTAGCCCTGCAAGAAGCTGTTCCTGTGTTCATCCCACGTGTTGATGAGATCGATGCTGATCAAGTAAAGGTACGCTACCCCTACCAGCACCGACAGCAGGGCAACGGTACTTCTTCTTTTATTTCTCGTTTCCATATGTATGATGCATTAAAGACATTACGACGCGAATATAATGTAATATTTTATAAAACAATAATTATCTATCGATAAACAGCAATATTTTTATGTTCTGGGGTAATTAAATATTGATTTAGTTTGCTTGACAACCAGCAACACGCCATTGCATCTTCAAATCATTCCATCATCAAATCATCAAATCAATCCCTTTTTGTATCTTTGCAACCTGAAAAACTTCTCAGTAACGCAACGTTATGCACGAAAAAATTATCATCCTCGATTTCGGTTCTCAAACCACCCAGCTCATTGGCCGCCGCGTGCGGGAGTTAAGCACCTACTGCGAGATTGTACCCTACAATAAGTTTCCTTACGACGATGAAACGGTAAAGGGCGTGATTCTTTCCGGGAGCCCGTTCTCGGTGAACGATCCCGCCGCGTTTAAAGTCGACACGCTCATGCTTCGCGGCCGGTATCCCATTCTCGGCATCTGCTACGGGGCACAGTTGATGGCCCTGCAAGCGGGTGGGGCAGTAGAGAAAGGCGATAACCAAGAGTATGGCCGTGCCCGGCTTAGCGTGAAAGAAAACAACGACCCACTTTTGGGCGGTTGCGGGCAAGGCAATCCCGTTTGGATGTCGCACGGCGACACCATCGTGAGCTTGCCCGAGGATTTTACCGTGATCGCTTCCACCGATGACGTGGAGTATGCCGCCTACCGGGTGCAAGACGAACCCACGTGGGGCGTGCAGTTTCACCCCGAAGTGTTTCACACGGGGCAGGGAACAGAAATACTGGATAATTTCCTTGCTATCTGCGGGGTGAAGAAGGATTGGACGCCCGCGTCTTTTATTGAAGCCACGGTAAACGAGCTGAAAGAGACGCTGGGGGACGACAAAGTAATCCTCGCACTCTCGGGAGGCGTGGATTCTTCCGTGACCGCGGTGCTATTAAACAAGGCCATCGGCAATAACCTCACCTGCATCTTCGTGGATCACGGCCTGCTCCGCAAAAACGAGTTCGAAAACGTGCTGGACAACTACGAGCACTTGGGGTTGAACGTGATCGGGGTAGACGCGAAAGACCGCTTCTACCGTGAACTGGCCGGAGTGACCGACCCCGAAGAGAAACGAAAAATCATCGGGAAAGGCTTTATCGACGTGTTCGAAAGCGAAGCTCGCAAGTTGGAAGATATTAAATGGCTTGCCCAGGGAACCATCTACCCCGATATCATCGAGTCGCTTTCCATTACAGGGGTCACGATCAAGAGCCACCACAACGTGGGCGGTCTTCCCGAAAAGATGCATTTGAAGCTGTGTGAGCCGCTGAGGCTGCTATTCAAGGACGAGGTTCGCGCGATCGGGCTCGAGTTGGGAATGGAACCCCACCTGATTCACCGCCACCCGTTCCCCGGCCCGGGGCTTGGTATCCGTATCTTGGGGGCGATCAGTGCCGAGAAGGTGCGGATCGTGCAGGATGCCGATGATATTTTCATCTCCGGCCTTCGTTCCGCGGGGCTGTACGACAAGGTGTGGCAAGCCGGGGCAATTCTTTTGCCGGTACAGTCGGTGGGAGTAATGGGCGACGAGCGCACCTACGAGAATACCATCGCGTTGCGGGCGGTTACCTCCACCGACGCCATGACAGCCGACTGGGCACATCTCCCTTACGAATTTCTGGCAAAAATGTCAAATGAGATTATCAATAAAGTGAAAGGGGTAAACCGCGTGGTATACGACATTTCTTCGAAACCCCCCGCCACTATCGAGTGGGAGTGATTGCTTTTCCTTGTTTGGAAATTTCGGATAAATACGCTATTTTTGAGTTTGATAATACAAACAGCGAGAAATTATGAAGGCAATTGATATGGAGATATTGGATGAGAAACTCGCGTTGATCCAGTGGATTTCAACCGTTGATGATTCTTCGGTTATCGAAAAGATCAAGAAAATTAGAGAAGAAGAGACGGGAGACTGGTGGAACTCCATTTCCGATAAAGAAAAAGATTCTATTGAAAAAGGGATAATGGATGCAGACAAGGGAAATGTAGTACAACACTCGGAAGCCCGGAAGCTTTATGAAAAGTGGTTATAAGATACGCTGGACAAAGCATGCTTTAAATGAATTAGCACGAACCCTCGAGTACCTCGAGAAAAATTTTTCTGAAAAAGAGATAAGAAGGCTGGCATGGAAAATTGAATCTACTACTGAAATGCTTGCCCGTAACCCTAAAATGTTTCCAGAATCTGAAACCAGAAATGTTCGTAAAGTAGTAATTTTAAAATATAATACCCTTTACTATAGGATAAAACATGATTCAGTAGAAATTCTTTCTTTTTTCTCGAACCGGCAAAGTCCAAGAAAAAGAAGGGTGCGTTGAGCCTCTACAACTCCGGGCGTTTTAGCTCCGGATACGCGATGCGGGAGTGGTATATGGTGACCAACTTCTCGACAAACACGTTTTTCACTGTTTGAATATCCTTGAAGGTGATGGGGGCCATCTTAAAGTACCCCTCGTTTAGCTGGGAGTCGATGATCTTTTCCACGAGGTTGCGGATCGACTCCTCGCTATATTCTTGTATGCTGCGTGACGACGCCTCCACGGCGTCGGCCATCATCATGATGGCGGTTTCCTTGGTGAACGGGTTGGGTCCGGGGTACCGGAAGTTGGCCTCGTTTACCTCTTTCCCCGGGTTCGCGTTTTTCCACGAGTTGTAGAAATACCTCGGCATGCTGGTCCCGTGGTGCGTTTCAATGAAGTCGATGATCTGTTGGGGCACCCTGTGCTTCTGCGCGATCTTGATCCCGTCTTTCACGTGATTGATGATGATGCGGGCGCTCTCTTCGAAGGGTAACCCCGAATGGGGGTTCAAGCCCGGAGGCTGGTTCTCCGTGAAGAAGGCAGGGTTTACCATCTTCCCGATATCGTGGTAGAGGGCCCCCGTTCGGATCAACGAGGCGTTCGCTCCCAACTTGCTGGCCGCGGCCATTCCCAAATTAGACACCTGCAACGAGTGCTGGAAGGTGCCGGGAGCCTTCTCGGAAAGCTCCTTCAATAACGGTTTGTTGATATTGGAAAGCTCCACGAGCGTCACGCCCGAGATAAACCCGAAGGAGCGCTCGATAAGGTAAACCAGCGAGTAGGAGAAGAGGATAAAAATAAAGTTGATCAGGAAATAAATCAGCATTACCCAATCGGCCTCCGTCACGCTCCCCTCTTGGTACATCACCAACCCCAAGTATACCACGATATAGATGAACAGGATGAAAAACGAGCTCTTGATCAACTGCGAGCGTTCCGATAACTCCTTCAGCATGAAGATCGATATCATGGCCGCGGCGATCTGCACGATAATGAACTCAAACGGGTAGGGCACCATGAGCGAACACAGGATGATGGCCGAGAGGCTGGCGAACAACGCGGTCCGGGAGTCGATGAACGTGCGGACCATGATGGTAAGTATCGCGTAGGGGATGATGTAGACGCTGAACAGGTCGAGTCGCACGGTGATGGCGGTAAGGGTCACGAAGAACACGATTAGAAGCACCATGAACACCACGTGTTTCCGGTTCCGGTACTCGTGCGGGCGGAAGTAGAGAAGATACATGTAAAACGAGCCGAACATCAGGAAAACCAAGAGAAACTGGCCCAAGATTTTCGAGATGTTTTTGGTAGAGCCGCCACTCCGTTCGTCGGTTGCCCGTTCCAAGGAAGAGAGGATGTTGTACGTGCGTGTGTCCACGATTTCTCCTTGGTCGATAATGCGCTGACCTTGCTGTACCATTCCTCGGCTGATATCTACTTGCTGGACAAATTCGTTCCGCGCTTTTTCGGAGGTGTTGGCGTCGTAAATGATATTTTCCCGGATGTATTCATTGATATCGGCTGCTTTCAACGTGTTTCTGTCGATACTTTCCGGGGCATCTTCAAGTACTTTCTGGTAGGCCGACCGGATCGTGAAGAATGTTTCGATGTCCCTGGATTCCGCGATGTTCCCTTTCTTTAATCGCAATGCTTTGGTGCGGGACTCCTGAATGCGGTCGTAATCCTCTGACCGCATGATGCCGTTTTCGTAAATCTCGGTCAATTTATTCCGGATATAGAGCTTTTGTTGCGCGGGGAGTTCCGATATCCGGGTATCGAGGTTGGCGTCCGCGTCGAACTCGGCCAGGGCATTTGTTTGCACCTCCTCATTGACTACAAAGTACGGTTCGTAAAACTCCAAGATGCTGTCTTGCTCGGCTTTCAGCTGCTCCACCGGCTTGTAGACAGGAAAATCAAACGGGGCAGTGAGCAGGCCATATTGCCAAGGCCTCCCCTCGTTAAACGAGTAGTTGAAACTTCCCTGACGAGGGAAGATATAGGCGACAAACAAGACAGCTACAACAAAAACCAAGGGTACGAACAGTTTTGTCCGTATCCGTATTTTTTTCTTCTTTTTAGACGTTGTGGCGTTCATAGGAACTATTTTCCATCAAATAAACAAAAAATAATCGATACTTCTCCCGTTTCTATCAAAATTCTGTTCGAGTTATTGTTTTTTCTGAATATGCGAAATCAATACTTTGGTAAATATGTTTCATTTTATTGATATTCAGGTTTTACGGATAGGGTTAGCATGAGTCTGGAACTCAACCTGTTGATTTTAAGATCCTTGGGTAAAATCCTGCGCGAAGAGCAAGATATCCCTTGGGAACTTATCACCTCACAGATGCTCAACAAGAAACCCGCGAATTTTCGCTCTCCGGTACTCGTTGTTTGGAATTCAATCATCGCCGCCCGTCCTAATAACCCCCCGATTTCAATAAATGAAGAAAATAGCGTACTTTTGCATCCAGTAATTAGAAAATAACGGTAGAGTGAGTGTTTTAATATTTATAGAATGAAAAAAAAAAACAATTATTGGTTGATTTGTCTTCGCTTAAGAATATCTATTCTGGATTAGGTCAAGTTGCCTTAAGTTATGGCGAATATTTCAAAAATAATTATGATTCTCGAACTGCGACATACACGTTGACTTTACTTGTGCCTAAAAAGTTTTTCGGTGCTTTTGGTAAAAATGTTAATTACATCTCTTCCACCAATATATTTCGAAAACATTGTCATTGCTTATTTCCCAAGTTCGATATCTGGCATTCTATCCATCAGTTAAGTCGTTATATGCCTTCCTATTCCGCTACCAAATATATTCTGACTATTCACGACTTGAATTATTTTTATGAAAGAACGGGTCGATCGAAATCAAGAAGGCATAAAAGGATTCAACAAAAAGTTAATAGGGCGGATGAGATTGTTTGTATTTCTGGGTTTACTAAAAAAGACGTCGAAAATAAACTCGAATTAAACGGTAAAAGGTGCAATGTGATCTATAATATGGTGCGTGTTTTAGACGATAAAATTGCTCTGAAACCTGATTTCTATATTCACGAGCCTTTCTTTTTTACTATAGGAGAAATCATACAAAAGAAAAACTTTCATGTGTTGCTTGACGTGATGAAATTGATTCCGGATAAACATCTCTATATTATTGGTAATGGAGCAGATAAAAAGAACAATACCTACGCGATGGAAATAAAGAGAAGAATAGAAGAGGAAAATATTTTGAACGTCACGTTGAAAGGCAGTGTATCGCATGAAGAAAAAGTTTGGATGTACAAGCATTGCCTTGCTTTTCTTTTTCCCTCTTTGTTGGAGGGTTTTGGATTGCCCATTATTGAAGCGATGCAGTTTGGGAAACTCGTTTTTTCATCCCAGGAAACCAGTCTGAAAGAAATCGGAGGCAATTTTTCCTATTTTTGGAAAAACTTCAACCCGCAAGAAATGAAACAGTTGATCGATGAAAACTTGGAGAAGTTTTATCAAGACAAGGATTTGGCGGAGAGAGAAAAAGAGTATGCCAATTTATTTTCGTACGAGAAACACTTTGAAGAATATGAGAAAATATACTCAACCATATGAAATAGACTTGGTCTACCTTTGGGTTGACGGGAGCGACCCCGCGTGGCTGGCAAAAAAGAACCGGTTCCTAGGCATAGAACATGATTTGAGGGAAGAGGCCACTTCTAAAGCGCGTTCCGCGGATAACGGTGAATTAAAATATTCCCTGCGTTCGATGGAAAAAAATGCTCCTTGGGTGCGAAAAGTTTTCATTGTAACCGACGAGCAAGTACCAGAATGGCTGGATACACGAAATGAAAAAGTTGAAATTGTCGATATTAGGCAGTTGCTCCCTCCCGAATCGCTTCCTTGTTATAATTCTGTTGTGATAGAGCATTTTTTGTGGAAGATTCCCAGTTTAGGGGAGTATTTCCTTTATGCTAACGATGATATGTTTTTCAATAAGCCAGTCTCGCCCGGTTTTTTTTTCACGCCTGACGGATTTCCCGTGGTGCGGTTACAACGCGCTCCTTTTGGAAAATGGAGAAACATACTCAAGAACAAGCTGGGAATTTATACCAACATCTATCGGAAAACGATCCATCGATCTGCCTTGCTGGTTGAAAAGAAGTTTGGAAAATATATTTCAGCAATTCCCCATCATAATATAGATGCTTATCGCAAGTCGGATTACCGAAACGCTGTCGAGATTGACTTCAAAGAGGAAATAGCCGCTACCTTCAACCATCATTTAAGAAGTGAAAACGATATTCAACGTATTATTTACTTGTACTATGCATTGGCATTGAGGAGAGGATCCTTGCATTTTGTAAGGAGGGACGAATCGTGTAGAATACGCTTGCATAAACCCGATTACATGTTTTTCATTAACAAATACTCTCCTTCTCTTTTTTGCCTGAACGATAGCCACCGCGCGACCGATGAAGACAGGAAGCGGGTTGAGCCATTCTTAAAGAACATGTTCCCTGAAAGATCTTCTTTCGAAAAACAGGAATTGGAATAATTACAGGGCAGCTATAATTGACAAAGCAAATGAGACCGAATAGGGAGGAGAAAAAAGTAGACAAGCCGCTTGTTAGTATCATTTGCGTGACCTACAATGCTGCTTCCTGTATCTCGGAATGTTTAGACAGTATCATCCAACAGCAATACCCTTCTATAGAAATCATCGTGCTTGATGGAGCAAGCACGGATGGAACCCAAGATATACTTCGGGAGTATGGGGAAAAAATAATGTTTTGGAAAAGCGAGGCCGACAAGGGCATTTATGATGCCTTCAATTCCGCGTTAGAGCATGCACAGGGACAATGGATTTATTTTATTGGTGCCGACGATAAGTTATTGCCTGATTTCTCATCTCTCGTGGAAAATGAATTAAAGGACAATCATACTATTTATTATGCCAATGTTCTCTGGAAGGGCGTAAAAACAAAAGGATTTGTTTCAGATTATCAACAAGCAAAACTAGGCATATTTCATCAGTCGATCATTTATCCCAGCAGTGTATTTAAAAAATACAGGTACAATACAAAATACAAAATATCTGCAGATTATGCGCTCAACCTGCAGTTGCATGGAGACAAATCGTACCGATTCGAATACAGGGATTACATTATAGCATTTTTCAATGATTCAGGCGTCTCATCAAAAGGGGTTGACGAAGCTTTCCGGATGGACCGCACACGATTAATTATGGATAATTTTGGGATAGGAATACGCGTCCGTTATGCGTTAAAGCTTATAAAATACAAGTTAATGGGCAAGAAAATATAGCTATAACTCGAACGCCGATTTCTCGGGTAATATGGTATCGAACGCTTTTTCAATGTTGTCCATCACCTGTTCGTAGTTCCGGATGTGTTGGTTGTCGTTCAGGCATACCAGCTTGTAGCTTTGGTTGTAGATCGCCTTTGTCGCTTTTTTCGAGCGCAGCAAAAGGGGGAACATCTTCGTGTCTTGATAGGTGTTGTAAGGCATGAAGTGTGAGCGGCATATTTGCCACGTGCGAAACAGCTCTTGGGTATAGTCGTCCGGGCTCCGGAACCGGTTCTTTGAAACGGCCGTGAGTCGGTCTCCCGCGTAATCCCACACCTCTTCGAAGGTCTGCTTCCGGTAGGGCTGGGCGTTGTGGGGAGTGATAAGGGTCACAAATTTTCCGTAGGGTTTCAGCAACCGGGTGAGGTTGGCTTTCTTGCCGTAGGAGGGATGGAACCACTTGTCGTGGTCGCGCTCCATCACCTCTCGTTTATCGAACCGCTCGTTAATGATTCGTATGTTGTTCTTGAGGCACTTCGACCACATCCCCATGCCCGAATTGTGGCGGAAGGCGGCAATGTCATTGGGAACCCCGTTGGTGAAAAAACGGGCTTCGGTGAGGTGGTTGGTGATAAAGAAATCGTCGTTAAAGTAGACGAAGTGTTCGGCAAGGCCGGGAATCTTATGCAGGTAGATCTCAATAAGTGATGAGTTAAATACCGGCAAGTACTTCTCGGGAATGTAGTCGGCATGGTTTACCAGTTGCAGTTTGGGATGGGTGGGATCGAGCCATTCCGGCTTCTGCCCGCAGGTCACGAAATGGATTTTCCGCACCCAAGGGGCGAACTTTTCCACTCCCCGAAACCAGTATCTCAAAAAACCGTGGTCTCGAAACCGGGCTTCCGTTACTTCGTTTTTCCTATTGTCAATCCTACCGGAATATTTCGCGAAATCGGCTTTCCACTTCGGGTCGTCCATGTCCACCCAGGTGACAACAAAATCAATTTCCATCATCTCTTCAATAAAAATAAATTACCAATGCTCACGGCTGATTATGCCCCTGCCGGGAGGGTAATAGTGTCAATGGCTCGCTGTAGGCGGCGCAGGGTTTCCTTTTTCCCGATCAGCTCGGTGATAAGGAACATGCCGGGCCCTTTGGGCTCTCCCACCACGGCAAGGCGAAGCGCGTTCATGATGCTTCCCGTGTTCAGGCCCTCTTTTTTGATCCATTCCATCACGAGGCTCTCTTGGTGTTGCGCGGAGAAATCGCTCATCGCCTCCATTAATTCCACCAATTGTCGCATTTGCCCCGGTGTATCCGCTTTCCACCGTTTACGTGCCGTTTTCTCGTCGTAGGCGGTAGGTGCTTCGAAGAAGAAGGAGGATTGCTCCCAGAGTTCTTTCACGAAGTGAACCCGTTCTTTGACCAATCCCACTATCCGGGCCACTTTCTCGGGAGAAACCACGATCCCTTTCTCTTGCAGGATGGGAGCAAATTGTTCCGCAAGCTCGTGGTTGGGCAAGCTCGCGATGTATTGGTGGTTATACCACTTCGCTTTCTCGATATCGAACTTGGCACCGCTCTTGCTGCACCGCTCGAAGGAGAAGGCTTGTATCAATTCTTCCAGCGTGAATAGCTCCTGGTCCGTACCGGGATTCCATCCCAAGAGAGCGAGGAAGTTGATGACCGCCTCGGGCAAGTAGCCTCCTTCCCGGTAACCGGAGGAGAGTTCGCCCGACGACGGGTCTTTCCACTCCAGCGGGAACACGGGAAAGCCGAGGCGGTCGCCATCGCGCTTGCTCAGCTTGCCGTTGCCTTCCGG
>Ga0265293_10010786_pt1 | contig 12661 bp, 14 predicted proteins | sample Munlanlewell138R_FD_192505 | JGI IMG/M metagenome (GOLD analysis project Ga0265293, IMG submission 192505) | Leachate microbial communities from a municipal landfill in Southern Ontario, Canada - Leachate well 138R | ecosystem: Engineered > Solid waste > Landfill > Unclassified | place: Canada... | reverse complement strand
ATTTTTTGCTGCATTAAAACTGCTCCCCCCCAGTCCCCCGATCCTCGCTCATCATCCATTATACAATAGGGCACTGGGAGTCTCATTGGTAAATTCTTAAAGCCGAAGGGGTTGAGAATTGGCCAAGCAATGGGCAAGCTGTTGTCAAGCTGAAAAACTTTCGGCTGTTAGCTTTTTATTGCCTCTTTTAAATACTGAATTTCCTTTTCAATTTTCTTCTGACGATTACCCAGGACAAGGCTGTAGCCAAAAATAAATAACCAAATCACAGTATATGCCGCCCAAACAAAGTTCATTTTGTTCATTTTTTTACCTCCTAATCTATTCGTTCTCTTAGGACACTTTTGATATTTTCCAACTCACGACGGCTGGTCTCGATGGCTAAAGATTTCAACATATAATAAATATAAAGAAAAGTAAAAGCAAAAACTGTCACAATTAGGGCATGCAGCATTTTGGGATGTAAGCCGCCGCCCGTAGAACCAAAAACCATGGGGTGGGCCACCCTCCATAAATGCACCGAGTAATAAACAATGGGCACATTTAAAAAGCCGATTATGCCAAAAACTGCACTTAAGGTAGCTTTGCGGTGATACTCAGCCACCGCCCCCCTAACTAAAAAATAAGCGACGTAAATAAACCAAATTACCAAGGTGCTGGTCAGCCTCGGCTCCCAGGTCCACCAGGTATTCCAAGCGCTTTTGCCCCAAATGGGTCCTGTTAACAGCACTAGGGTTGCAAATAAAAGACCTATTTCCGCACTGGCCATCCCGTAGCGATCCCATTTCCCATCCTTAGTCATCAAATACATAATACTGACCACAAAAACTACCAAAAAAGCCAATGCACCGTTCCAAGCTACCCCTACATGAAAATAAAAAATCTTTTGGACCTCCATCATTACCTTTTCCATGGGTGCGTAAATAAAAATCATGTAGATAGATATTGTCATCAACAAAAAAGTGATGGCCCCCGCGGCCTGATGTAGGGTTTTGTTTCTCGTTGACATCTTTTACACCTCCAATACATATTCAAACAAGAGCAAGGGTGCAATTAAAAATATTAAATCATACACTACCAGTAATCGAATCCAAGTGACCAGTTGTTCTACTTGGCCGGAACCGGTTAAAATGAGACCCGTTGCTTTCACACTTGCTATTAAAATAGGTACTACAATCGGAAAGAGGATTAAAGGAAGTAAGATTTCACTGGAACGAGTATTGGCAGCTAGGGCCCCTAAAAGGGTTCCTACGGTGGCAAATCCCAATGTACCTAAAAAGATAATCAGCACCAGCAACCCCACGGAACCCACAATTCTGTAATCAAAAAACACCAGGAATAGGGGTAGGGAGATTATCTCCATAACTACCATCAAGAAAAAGGTACCCAGGGTTTTGCCTATATAGATGGAAACGGGATCACAGGGGGCTAATAATAACCCCATCAAGCAATCCTGATGTTTTTCAGACACAAAGGCTCGATTTAAACCTAAAACTCCTGCGAAAGTAAAGGCAACCCAGATCATTCCGGGAAAAACCGCCTCAGTAATACCCCTGGATGGGGGAAAAGCAAAAGCAAAAACCACTACCACTAAAACAGAAAAAGTCAGCATAGAACTGATAACCTGCTTTGAGTGCCATTCCAACAGCAAATCCTTTTGGAAGATGTGCCAGCCTTGACGTAATAACATCACTGTCCACCTCCCACATGTTGTCTGTAAAGCTTTTTAAAACCTTCGGAAGTTATTCCTTCCGTCTTCGTTGCATAAGCAATCCTCCCCTTAACTAAAATCAAGACTCGATTACTTAGCTCTAAACCTTGCTCATAATTATGGGTAACCATAAAAATTGTTCTGTTACTATCGGTCAAACGCGTTAATACCGAGTTTAGAATCTCTATGGCATTTTGATCCAACCCGGTGTAGGGCTCGTCCAAAAATAAAATTGCCGGTTCGTGCAATATAGCCCTTGCTATGGACAGCCTTTGCTGCATCCCCCGGGAAAAGGTTCTAACGGGGTCATGCAGTACATAATTTAGTCCTACCTGGGACAAAACCTCTTGAATCCTACTTTTCAAATGGGCTACTTGGTAGAGCTTCCCGTAAAACTGTAAATTTTCGTAAGCGGATAAATTATCATAGAGAAATGTGTTATGGGAAATTACCCCGATCTTGCCTTTGATTTTCCTGTTTAGATCACCTGCGGCGGCTCCATCAATCAACAATTTGCCGGAGGAGGGTTTAATTAAAAGGGATAAAATTTTCAACAAGGTTGTTTTTCCCGCCCCGTTGGGGCCCAGAACAGTTACAAATTCGCCCTCGGCTATGGTTAGATCAATTCCCGCTAAAATTTCCCTGCCGCCTATTTCCTTGGTAATCTTTTCTGCCTTAATAATGGGAGCTACCTCCCTTCAATTTGCAAGCGTACTTCAATTAATTTCTTTTTATAAAAAGCCAGCCTTGCCTCGTATTCTGATTGTTCAATAATACCTTGAGCAAAATCCTGCTCTAATTTAATCAGCTTTCCTTTTAAAATGTTTTCTCTAATTTTTAACTCATTAAAATCTCCCTTTTGGACCTGTTCCAATCGGTTTTGCTCGCTTAACTGGCCTTTTTTAAACAAGTACCTGCCCAAAATACCTAGGGGCAAACCCACAACGACCAGCATAAATAAGTGGGGCTCGACATTTCTTAAGGGCGATGCATTCCAACCATCCACATGGGCTTTACTATGTAAAGGAGGAGCGATATTCCTGTCAACAAAGCCAATGCCCTGTCCCTCCATATCCCCTTGAAAGGAACCATCGCCGGGGTGAATAACAAGAGATAATTGATCACCCTCGTTAAAAGAACCGCTATAAACATGTAATTGCCTGCCACCCATGGAGGTTATCCCCTGATCAGCCAGCCCGGCCCCGCTAACTTGCAAAGCTCCGGCAGGAACGATAATAAAAAAGGTTTGAACATTATTATTAAACTCTCTTTCCAAGTGAAAATGGTCTTCTCCCAAAGAATCCAAGAAATAATGAAATACTAAGGTAGTCTCCCCCGGGGGAAACTCCTGAGTGAAAATAATCCGGTCGCTGCTGATAATAGTTGTGACCTCCTCCACTCCCGGGCCATAGGTAAACTCTTCCGCTCCTTGAGGTAGAAAAAAACTAAGTTCCCCCTTGGTTATGGCTTCCTCCCCCGGATTCAAAAGCCGATATTGTTCCGTTATGGACAATCTTCCTTCTTCCACCGGTTCAATCAGCAAATGATTTAAAAGAACCTCCGGCTGGGAAGCATAAACAGCCTGACCAATAAAAATCCACAAAACTACTGCTAAAAGAATAATCCTTTTTATCCGGCACCTTGGCTCCAACATTGAGTCACCCCTATGCTAACCTTCCCTACTTTTTTGAAGATCTTTACGTATTTGTGCTAATTCCTGCTCCAGTTCTTTTTCTAACTCCGCCTCAATGGCAGCCCTGTCTTTTACAAACTGGGGGGAATCCCCTTTTGCTTTTGCCTGGGACCGTAAAACTTGAATCGCCCTGGGCTGATATTCCCCTTTTAACTTTAAATAATCCTCCTCCGCCAATTTGCCCATTTGATAGTCAAACTCAATCTCGGCCAAAGTAGCAAAGATTATTTCCTTCGCTTCTTCGGTATTAACCGTGCTGACAGCCGGTTTCGCCGTCTTTGTTTCTTCCGCTAACGGCTTGAGTAAAGGTACACCGACCAAATAAACGCTGATACCCAGTAATATTAAACCAGCTACAATTACAACCGGATCCATTTCTCATCCTCCCGGAAATCAAATTTACCATTAGGCAGGCCTGGATTTATAACGGGGCCCTAAACGGCTGCCTCTGCCGGGCCAAACTGCAAACAAGGTGCCGATTATTAACAAATAACCGCCTATCCACATCCAAGCCATCAAGGGGTTGATATTTATTTTAATCGTGGCTATTTCCCCCCCCTGAGACCAAGAGGATAGAACTACATACAAATCCTCTTTAAAGCCGCCCATAATACTTACCTCCGTTGTAGGCTGTTCAAACTCAGGATAAAAAACTTTTTCCGGAGCCACACTGCCAAGAAGTTTGCCATCCTTAACTACCGGCATTTCAGCATAAACGATGCCTTTATTCTCAAACATTTTTTCTTGCAAGCCCTGGTAAGTAAGGGTATAGCCACCAATTTCAATGGTTTCACCAATTTGAACCGTCTTGGTAGTTTCCGTCGGATAGCCCATGGTACCTACAATGGCCAAGGCGATTAAAACTGTACCTAAATGCACCAAATAACCGCCGTAGCGCCTTCTGTTTTTGGAAACTAAACCCCAAAAAGCCTGAAACAAGGAATCGCCTCGAATTTTGCTTCTGACTAATGTACCTTTAATGATCTCCTTTAAATGAACCAAGGCAGTAAACGCGGCTATTCCAAAAACCAGGGGCTGCCAGATTTGTCCATCTCCCTTGACAAAATAGACAGCAGCGACAACGGGTAGAGACGAAATAAAAGGCCATAAAATACTTTTAACCAGTTTTTTAAAATTGGATTTTTGCCAAGCAATTACCGGACAAATACCCATTAAAAAAAGTGTGGTAAATAAGATAGGGCCGGCAACTTGGTTAAAAAAAGGAGGTCCCACGGTGACAGCCACTCCCTTGACCCAATTAGAAACCAAGGGGAAAATAGTACCCCAAAAAACAGCAAAAGCAGCACCAACTAAAAACAAATTATTTAAAAGAAAGCTGCTTTCACGAGACAGATAGCTTTCAAATTCTTTTTCTTCTTTAAAAGTATCGGAACGCCAAATTAATAAACCAACCGAAGCAAACAGCATTAGGGTTAAAAATCCTAAAAACAAATTACCCTGTTGAGAAACTCCAAAAGCGTGGACTGAGGTAATAACCCCACTCCGCACGATATAGGTTCCAAACAAGGTAAGGATATAAGTAACTATGATCAAGGCCATGTTCCAAATTTTGAACATACCCTTTCTTTCTTGAATCATGACGGAATGAATAAAAGCCGTGGCTGTCAGCCAGGGAAGGAAAGAAGCATTTTCCACCGGATCCCAGGCCCAAAAGCCCCCCCAGCCCAATTCTGTATAAGCCCACTGGGCTCCGTACAGATTACCTATTGATAAGAACAACCAGGCCAGTACCGTCCAACGCCGGGTGGATTTAATCCATAAATCCCCTGAGTCCTTTGTAATTAAGGCTGCCATAGCAAAGGCAAAAGGAACAACAAAGCCCACATAACCAAGAAAAACCGTAATCGGGTGAATAATCATTCCCGGGTTTTGCAACATGGGATTTAGTCCGCGACCATCCATTACAGCCCCCCCGGTAGGAGCAAAGGGATTTGCAAAAAAGGTAACGGCTAACAGAAAAAAGATATTATTGATTAACAGTACCAGATTAACATAGGGCATTAATTTCTTATTCTGTTCCTGCTTGGAATTAGCAACTATTGCCGAATAGATAGATAAAACAAGGGCCCAAAGCAAAAGGGATCCTGCATTGCCCGCCCAAAAGGCTGATAATTTATATAGGAGAGAAAGACTCAAGCTGGTATAGCGATAAACATAGAGCACAGAAAAATCACTGGTTACCAACAGGTAAAGGAGTGCCGCCGAGGACACACTGACCAAAATTGCTATGGCCCCCATACCGCCCCTGGCGCTCTCCATAAAGCGTTTGTCTCCGGTTTTGATACTTAAAACTTGGATAACAAAGGAAAGTACTGCCACCAACAATGCAATTACTAATGCTAAAAACCCTAAATCAGCCATCATTTTCTATCAATCCCACCCCTCGAAAGATGCGAATCATTCCAGAAAAGTTATCTTAAGCTTTTTAATCTTCTGCAGCCTCATATTTGCTGGGGCATCTTGTCTCAACAGAATCCGCCCGAAAGATCCCGCCATCATGATCATATTTACCCCTTAAAATGGCCTCCGCACCATCTTCGTGATCAAGATTATCGGGGACTACATCATTAAATAATACAGGCATTTGATTAACCCCATCTGTCACCACAAATTCAACCTTAATATTTGTGCTATCCCAAACAACGGTTTCCGGCAAAACCTTACCCTCTACCAACAGGTAATCATCTTGAAATTTACTGCCTTTTTCAACCAAGTCACTAATGCTTACCTGGAAACCTGCACTGCTGCTAAAGCTGGTGATCATCAAATAGCCCATTGCGGCAACAATCACTAATGCACCCAAGGTCATCTTTAATTTCTTTGACAAGCCTACCACCCCCTGAACAGATATTTTTGCAGACAAAATTATTCTTTAATACCAAAAGGGTATCAAAAAAACCTCTATTATTCAACTTTTTAAACCTTTGTTAATAGAAAATTAATTTATAATTGCAAAAATCCTAAATACATTATATAAGACTTCCGAGGTAATGAAAAGCAAAAGGATAAAACCATTCCCGATAAAAGAAATGTCGCTAAACTGCTTAACCAGCACCTTAGCGACATAATTTTCTCAAAATATCAGCTGCCCTTGAGCTTCATTTTATTGCTTTGATCATGACAGTTTAAGCAGCTATTGCCGTATTCCTGATAATGCTCCCCTAAAAGATGTGCATTATGAAGCTTTCTGCTGAGGGCCTTAGAAGTCCCTTCCCCATGGCATTGCTGACATTCTGTAACGGATTCCTCATAAACCCGAGAGTGTCCTTCAATTTTAGCTACGGTAGCCTTTAGGCTATAGTCCTGCTCATCGGAAATTTTCTTATGACAATCCGTGCAGCCATTGGGTGCCTTATCTATAGAAGCAACACTGATGGACACAAATTCCGTACCCGGTTCCTCCAGCCCTGCCACAGTCAGCCTGCCATTTTGCTCTAACTTATGACAATGAACACAGCTGCCCTCATAACTACTGACAAAATGGTTTTCAGGTCCTCCGCTGTAATGAGCTGAATGTAAAATTCTTTGTATGCTGAATTGTGCGTCACTGGTATGACATTTGATACAATCGTTTATGCCCTCCAAAGCTTCGCCCGTATGTTCCTCGATATAGGCCAGAGATGTGGCTAAGGAATAATCCTTGTCATCGGAAATTTTTGAATGACAATCCAGACAGCCGGACTTATCCCCTGAGGAAACAAAAACCATGGGTTCTGCTATCTCTTGTGCAGGTTCTTCTCCTTGTGCCACCTCCTGTTGTCCTTGCGGCTCCCCTACTACCGGTGGTTTAGGATCCTTATTGCCACAACCTGCTACCAGAAAGAAAGCAAAAATCACTGCAAAAACAATTAAGAAAACTTTTCTTCTCAAAGACTTCACCTCGGTGTTATAAATTTCAGGTTGAGGAAAAACAGCTGTCCCCATGCTCCCTCCCTCATTATACCAGATAATAGGAAGCGTGGGGACAGTAATGGAGGGTCAATATTTTTTTTTAAATCATAACTTCCAGCAAATATTCTTGCTCAGAAAAACAACTTGTTGCCTGCTGTCAGCCATATTGCCTTATTTACATTTTATGACTGTTCCCATCATTATAGGAACACAGTTAGCCTTTATTAATTCTCAATTGGGTTTTCTAACATTACCCTAATTCCTACATCATTTCCAAAGCCACCGCTTTCACGCTTGCCCTCAGCACCAAAGGAAACTGCTGTTGCCAGTGAATAGCTCTTACTGATATCATCAAACTGGACATCATGGGGATTACCTGTAACCCTTGCACGTTTAATTTCAACGGTCCAAATCCCATCTGACCAACGGGCACCATACATAACCTGGGCTAAGTTACCGCTAGGTTCTTGCAAGATTATCTCAGGCACAAGACAATTGAGCTCTTTATATCTTGCCCAAGCTTTTTCTACTTCGGCTTTAGACAAATCAGCAATTTTAACTGCTCTGCCTTCGGCGATATCCTTCTCTGTAATCAATGTAGCATCTGCAAAATTTTCGGGATAAAGCTTGATATATTCAGGCTCGGTCATACTCATGTTTTCGTGTCCCAGTGAATTGTTTCTGTATAACATCTTGCCGGGTTTTCCTTGCAATGGATATGTCTCCATCCATTGTGTTGTATGGCACTGGGTACAATACTTACCAGTTTCTGTGTCAAGGGCTGTCCCCATGAAATCGGGATTATCCGGCCAGGTTTGGATTCTTTCATCCAAATAACCTACAAAATTGAAGGTTCCGGATGTGACCTGGAATGGATCCTTACTATCTGTTTCTAAAAAGCTTATAGGTCCGGGAGCCTGAGAATGGCTGATAGACCCAAGTAAGGAACCTGTTACCTGCATAGCACCGGGACCAAAACCGTGCTTGCACATAAAGTTCCACAAGTCAGCACTGGAACCGGGAGGGACCATGTGATGCATTACACCAGAATCATCCTCGTGACACATGTAGTTGCAACCACCCTCATCTAGAGCAAAGTCACTTGTTTCCCAAGCCATATTATACATTTCCCAGCTACGATAAACGGGATCATCTAACTCTTCACGATAATTTCTCCACTGGACAAATTTGTCCCCGTCATAATACCAGCAACCGGGAGTAACTATGGACATTGACGGATCTTCTACTGTATACATTAAAGCTATTTCGGTATCTGTGTAAATGGCTTGGAGTTTAGTATTATGACTAGCTATGCCTACTGCCTGCTTCCATTGGGGGTCATCGGGATTACCATCAATTTCTGGCATGGAATCGACTTTTTTAGCCAGCAAGGTTGGAATGTATCCTTTAGTTACACCTGCTGAAACTATTTCCTGTGGAGGTGCCGCAGGTGGATCATTTGTTGCTCCACCGGGTGCTGCGTTGCCCCCGCAGCCCGCCATCAAGCCTACAACTAAAAAGCTCATCAGTATAAATAACACTAAGGTACTCTTTCTCATCCTTTTAATCCTCCTTTTTTACCTTTACCGCTGAACTGCTGCCTATTCTACCCCCTTCCATTTAGTTTTTAATTAACCTATATATAGGCAGCGTATCTTTACTAGATATTTTTCTTCATGTTCTTGTGATTACCTTCTTTATAGTCAAAAAATAATATAATTTAACATTTCATTAATATTTAATTAATATCTTAATTAAGAGTAAAATTAAGTCTAAATAAACAAAATACTTTTAATTCTAATTTGAACTATGCTATAATTTTATTTGAAATGATAATCACAAAAAGGATGCAGTTTTTATTATTCTTTGTATGTCTGGAAAGAAAGAAGGTCCTGGTTTTGGCGAAGGCTAAAAAGAAATGGTATCAAAAGGTTAGTTTCTATCGTTATCTTACTCAGGGGATTGTGTTTTTGTTTATCTTAAGATTTTATCTCAGGCATGTTCTTTATATGGAAGGAAATGTGGAAGAGTTTTGTCCCTTCGGAGGTTTGGAAACCCTGTTCTCTTATGCAACTACAGGTACATATCTCAAGCAGACCAGCGCTTTAAACCTGGCACTCTTTGGAACGCTCATATTCTTAACCCTACTTTTCAGAAATGGTTTTTGTGGCTGGCTTTGCCCCATAGGTACTGCTCAGGAAATAATCCGAGCCGGAGGCAAGGGAGTTGGGGGCCTGCCAATCTTAAAAAACATCAATAAAAACTATCATAAATTCCTTAAAAAACATCAAACAACTCTTCATGCTATTGATCTCCAAGCCAGAAAACTTAAATACTTAGCTTTATTTATAGTCGTGGCCGCAACCTGGTTTACCGCCGATTTGGTGATCAGGGATTATGATTTAATTGTTGCCCTTATCAGAATTTTGGCTTTTCCCTTAACTATCGGCCTGGCAATTTTAGTTCTAACAGTGGCTTTATCCCTATTTATGGATCGACCCTTTTGCAAATATTTTTGCGTAATGGGTGCCACCATTAACTTGGTAGGAAAACTCAGCCCTTTAAGGATAGTTAAGAATGAAGAAAAATGCATACATTGCTCCTTATGCAACAAAGCCTGCCCCATGAAGATAGATCTTTGTCAAAGCAATAAAATAGATGCAATTGATTGCAATCATTGCTTTAAGTGTATTGATGCCTGTCCCTATGAAGATGGTCTCAGCCTAGCTTATCTGCCCAGTGAAATCTACCGGCTTCCCCAAAAAACCACTAATGAAAGATTGGGGGGCTAGATAATGTATAAGTTACCCCATAAATTCAAATATTTCTATGGTTTCATCCTACTTACTACTATCTTTGCCACAGCATTTCTTGTCAACCTGACGGGTAATACAACAGCTTTTTCGGGAGGTGGGGCTAGCTCCGATTTAGCCGGCGGCGATTATGATGAAATAAGAGGGAAGGGTTTAGAAGCTCCTGTTGGGAAAAATACTATAGGGGCGATTATTGCCGCCTTTGAACTGGACAAAGAGGAATTTTTTACTGCTATTGGCCTGCCTTTGGATTTCCCCGAAACAGAAACCATGGTAGATACAATTACAAAACATAAAATGACTACCTACAAGAAGGTAAATGGCTATTTAAAACCCATTAAAGCAAAGTATGATCAGATACGAAAAGAAACTGCGGCGGAATAAAAAAGGCCCTGTAACGACAACCGTTGCAGGGCCTTTTTTTACCATTTAGGTTTGTTCTGTCCCCTTTAGGGGCGACCTTTGACCGCCCTGTTTAAGGCCTCTTTTTACCCTGGCTGCCTTTCTGTTGGGACATATTCCTACCCAGCAGCAAGACCAATGCCAATATCAAAAAGAAGGCGACTACTATAATAATCACAACCTCAGTACTCAACCTTCCGGATTCCTCCGGCTCAGTAGGATGGGCCGGTTCTACCGGGTTGGGATCTAAGGAAGGAAGATTATCATCCTTTTGATAGCTAAAAGCAAACTTGAGCTTATCCCCCGACGATAACTCGTTGAATTCATACTGATAGACATCAAAACCCTCCCGGTCCGTAATTTTAACGTCCGTTTGGGGACTCAAATTAAAATCAGTCACCCGGAAAGGTTTTTGTATTCCCACTTCTAAATTTGCCACGGGATACCGAAATGCCAGCTCGATTTCCATATCCCTTAAACCATCCTTCCCAACTTGAAGGGGATAGCTGTATTCCACCATTAAAGGTAGCTTTGCTCCCGGTAACAATGGCTCTAACATATCATAACGCACTATTTTATAATCATCTTCCTCAATCGTTTCGTAGTATCTGGAATATACATCCTCTAACATTACCGATAAACCTAACGGCTCTGCCTCAGCAGGTAATTGAAACTCAATTCTTCCCTGAAAAATCTGCTGGGAATCGTTTACAAAAATGCCTACCTGATTGACCACCACATCCGTATTTAGGTACTCCGGCCAAATAAGCACATACATTTCTTCGGCTGTAGGCTCCTCCCCGGCAGCCGCCGATCCGGGGAAAAATCCCAGACCCAAAATCATAATCGCCAATAACAATAAACTGATCTTGACATTCCTTGTGACCAACATCTTCATCAATCCAACAACACCCCTCATCAAATGCCATTAATTTCTCTGATAAATCCATTAGCAAATCACACTAATATCGCTAGTTATTTTTATAAGATTCTGGTCAGGGAGGTAAAAATCCTGCTTTAAAATTATTTAACTTTTCTTTAACTTTTCATTACAATTTTAAAACGAAAAAACCGGGGAACCCCCCGGTTACAGTGCCTCATAACCAGCATCGGCTATGGTTTCTTTAATTTTATCCAGGCTTACCCGGCTGCCATCATAGCTGACCATTACAGTGCCGGCGCTAACATCGGCATCGGCTGAGATAAAACCCGGTAGCTTCATCAAGGCTTTTTCGACAGCCATTTTACAATGGGCACAACTCATTCCTTTAACAGTTAGCAATAAACTTTCCATTACAATCACTCCTTCCAGCTATTTGCTAAATAATGTTCCACACTGCCTGCCGCCATCGCACCATCGCCCACAGCCGTTGCTACTTGGCGAAAAGGAGTGTTTCTCACATCACCTGCCGCATATACTCCGGTTAACGAAGTTTTCATTTCGGCATCAACAACTATATATCCTCCTTCATTCAACTCTATTTTACCCTCCAGCATTTTTGTGTTGGGCACAGTGCCTACAAAAATAAAGACTCCATCAAATTCTTCACTGCGAATTTCTCCCCTCACCACATCCTTTAACTTTAGGTTGCTGACCTTATTATTGCCTTCAATTTCCGCTACCGTAGTGCTCCAGCGAAAATCAATTTTTGAGTTATTTTTTGCCCTGGTTTGTAATATTTTTGTCGCCCTCAGTTGGTCTCGCCGGTGAATGATAACCACTTCCTGTGCAAACCGGGTCAAATAAAGGGCCTCCTCCACGGCCGAATCTCCGCCACCGACAACAGCCACCTTTTTGTCCCTAAAAAAAGCACCATCACAGGTAGCGCAATAGGATACTCCCCTGCCCCTGTATTCTTCTTCTCCGGGAACGCCCAGCTTTTGTGGCTCAGAACCAGTAGCAATAATCATAGCCTTGGACCGATATTCATTGCCTTCTACATCTTTTAAAACTTTGATGGCCCCCGCCACATCAACCTCATCTATTTCCCCGTTGATAATTTCTAAACCGAACCTTGTCGCTTGCTCCTGGAAGGCCATCATCAGCTCCGGACCGCCGATACCCTCGGGAAACCCCGGGTAATTTTCAATTTCGTTGGTTAAAAAAGCCTGCCCTCCGGGAACAGCTTT
>Ga0265293_10010785_pt1 | contig 12661 bp, 11 predicted proteins | sample Munlanlewell138R_FD_192505 | JGI IMG/M metagenome (GOLD analysis project Ga0265293, IMG submission 192505) | Leachate microbial communities from a municipal landfill in Southern Ontario, Canada - Leachate well 138R | ecosystem: Engineered > Solid waste > Landfill > Unclassified | place: Canada... | reverse complement strand
CCTGGGATGGACGATGGCCTGTGGCAGCGGCCAATTGCTGGCCGACATCATCAGCGGCAATCCCACCGCTATCCGCAGCGACGATCTGAATATCAGCCGATACCTGTAGGACACGGTCAGACCACTCCGGTAAACATGTACCCCCAGTTATGCAGGGACTTTACAGGGCACGACACGCCGTGCCCCTTGAGTTTCGCGCGCAAGCGGCTGACCATGACTCCAAGCCGGCCGGGACGAGGTGCCGGTTGCGGCCCGACGCCAGCATGGCTGGACCCCATGCCCGCTAGCAGCTGCTCGTGCGTCACGCGTAGATCCGGCGAACCCAGCAGTATTTTCATAAAGCAGCGCTCGTTGGTGGTCAGCCGTATGCGCACGCCTTCCGGACTGACCAGCACCCAGTTATGCTCGTCCAGGCGCCAGCGCGGCGCGGCGCTTTCATCGTGTCCAAGCAGAGACGCCTGGCAGAAACGCGATTGCAGACGCAGCAAAATGGCGGCCAGCAAGCCTGCGTGCGACGTCGCCATGCAATAGTTGTCGACCCCGCTTTGAAGCACCTGAGTCAATGCCATGTCGCTAGCACTATCCATCAAAGCCACGATGGCATGCGGCGCCTGGTGAGCCCGCAGGCTCATGGCGACGGAACAAATTTCCACGACGCTGCCCGTCAGAACGAAAATCGTCCGGGCCTCGCCGCTTTTTCCGGACTGCGCCTTCTTGAGCAGTTGCGCGACGTCGATGCAGAGCTCCACTTGAAAACCCAGGCCCTTGATGTCTTCGATACGTCTTCTTCCCACCGGCGCCGTTCCCGCGGGCGAGGCGGCATAATAAATCACGATCGGCGTGGCGCAAACCGTCCGGACGTCGGCCTCTTTTATCTGCGATATCACGTTGCGCGGCTCGAAGTGCGATCGATCTTGCGGCATATGGACCTCTTCTTCTGAGTGAAAGCGGATGAACGGATTCCAACCAGCGCTTACCTGGCCTGGCTAATTAATCACAATCGTATTTATTTTATTACCACTGTGTTTGAATTTAATCGTTCAATCACAGACGTGAATCAGTTCTCCGATCGTCTTCGTCATGCCAGGAAACTGCGTGGATTGAGCCAAGCGCAGCTCGCACACGCCTGCGGCCTTTCACAAGGCGCGATCGCCAATTATGAAAGCAGGGCTCGTCGGCACGCGAAGGACATCTTTCGCCTTGCGCAAGCGCTGAACGTCAATGCCGAGTGGCTGGGCACCGGCGCCGGTCCCATCGAGCCGATGGCCGCCTGGCCGAGCTGGACCGCATCTGCTCCCCATACCCTGTCCGACAAACTGCCGGAGCAGCGCCCCGCTTGGCCGTTCGCCAACATATCCCCCTCGGTGTACTGGTCGCTGACCGACAACGAACGCGCCATGTTAGAGCAGGCGCTCATAGGCATGCTCGCGGCATTAGGCAAGAAAAATACCGGCATTTGACACAGTTAGCGGCGCCTGGCCTATACTTCGGCGTACGCAGGGGTACTTGCGGCCGGAACACGCGGCTCGCAGGTTGAGAAAAACCCTCCGAACCAGTACGGATAATGCCGACGCTGGGAGCGTAGCCGCCACGCCATAGCGCATCATCACGGTTTCTCCCTCTTCGGCTCCAGCACTTTTTTTTGGAGCTTCACTTGACTACCCATCCCAACTTTCTTGCCACCACGGCCCAAGTCGACGCCGCCGCCGTCGCTTCCCTTCCCCGATCACACAAGATATACCAAACGGGCTCGCGCCCCGATATTCGCGTGCCCTTTCGCGAAATCACGCAGGACGACACCCCCACCATGCTGGGAGGTGAAGTCAACCCGCCGTTGACGGTCTACGACACCAGCGGGCCTTACACCGATCCAGACGTCGCCATCGACATCCGCAAAGGCCTGCCCGCGATGCGCCAGGACTGGATCCGCGAGCGCGACGATACGGAGCAGTTGGCCGGCCCTTCCAGTGAATTCGGACGCCGGCGCTTGCTGGATCCGGCGCTGGAAGCCATGCGCTTCGAACTGCGCCGCGCGCCGCGCAGAGCCAAGCCGGGGCGCAACGTCAGCCAGATGCACTACGCCAGGCAAGGCATCGTCACGCCGGAAATGGAATTCGTGGCTATCCGCGAAAATCTGCGCCTTGAACAGTACCTGGAAAGCTTGCGCGCCTCGGGCCCGGACGGCGACAGGCTGGCGCGGCGCATGTTGCGCCAGCACCCCGGCCGGTCTTTCGGCGCGAGCCTGCCCCCGGCCATCACGCCCGAGTTCGTTCGCGACGAAATCGCCCGGGGCCGAGCCATCATCCCCGCCAACATCAATCACCCGGAAGTGGAGCCCATGGCCATAGGCCGCAATTTCCTGGTCAAGATCAACGCCAACATCGGCAATTCCGCCCTGAGCTCCAACATCGGCGACGAGGTGGAAAAGATGACGTGGGCCATACGCTGGGGCGGCGACACGGTGATGGACCTGTCCACGGGCAAGAACATCCACGAAACACGCGAATGGATCATCCGCAATTCCCCCGTGCCCATCGGCACGGTCCCGATTTACCAGGCCCTGGAAAAGGTGGACGGCAAGGCGGAAGAACTGACTTGGGAGATTTTTCGCGACACCTTGATCGAACAGGCCGAGCAAGGTGTGGATTATTTCACCATACACGCCGGCGTGCGCCTGCCTTTCATCCCCATGACGACCGAGCGCATGACCGGCATCGTGTCGCGCGGCGGCTCCATCATGGCCAAATGGTGTCTGGCCCATCACCGCGAGAGCTTTCTGTACGAGCGGTTCGAGGAGATCTGCGAGATCATGAAAGCCTACGACGTCAGCTTTTCACTGGGCGACGGGCTGCGTCCGGGATCCGGGTACGACGCCAACGACGAAGCGCAGTTCGCCGAGCTCAAGACGCTGGGTGAATTGACCAAGGTAGCCTGGAAGCACGACGTTCAGGTCATGATAGAAGGGCCGGGCCACGTTCCCATGCACATGATCAAGGAAAACATGGACATGCAGCTGGAGCATTGCCATGAAGCGCCGTTCTACACGCTCGGACCGCTGACGACGGATATCGCGCCGGGCTATGACCACATCACATCGGGAATCGGAGCGGCGCTGATCGGCTGGTACGGGACCGCCATGCTGTGCTATGTGACGCCCAAGGAGCATCTGGGGCTGCCGAACAAGAAGGATGTCAAGGACGGCATCATCACCTACAAGATCGCCGCGCACGCCGCCGATCTCGCCAAAGGCCATCCCGGCGCCGCCATCCGCGACAACGCCTTGTCGAAGGCCAGGTTCGAATTCCGCTGGGAGGATCAATTCAATCTCGGCCTGGATCCGGACACCGCCAAATCCTTCCATGACGAAACCCTGCCCAAGGAATCCATGAAGGCCGCGCACTTCTGCTCGATGTGCGGTCCTCATTTCTGCTCCATGAAGATCACGCAGGACGTGCGGGACTACGCGGCCCGGCAGGGCGTGAGCGACGCCGACGCCCTGCGGCATGGAATGCGCGAGAAAGCGATCGAATTCGTCAAAAGCGGAGCCCAGCTCTATCATCCGGGCTAGGCGCCAGCCCGGCGGCAGGCATCGGATGGGCGAGACGCTCGACTCCCGGCCCATCCGTCCGCGGCAACCAGGCAAAGCCCAAAAACGGCGGAACGGCAAAACGGCTGCTCGCGCAGCCGTTTCGTTCATGCCGAAGGCGATTAGACCTTTACGGCAGTCCTGCCGAATGCCTACTGCTTGACGGCATACAAGTACAGTTCCACACGCCGATTCGCCGCGCGGCCTTCCGCAGTCGCATTGTCGCCGACCGGCTCGCTCGAAGCCCTGCCTTCCGCGGTCAGATTCGCCACGGGAACGCCTTGCTGCGCCAGATAGTTCCCCACCGCGCGCGCGCGGTTGACCGACAAGGTCTGGTTCGTGGCCGCCGACCCGGTGCTGTCGGTATGGCCGATCGCTTTTGCCCGCAGTTCGGGATGCTGCACCAGCGCGCGAGCCACGCTGTCCAGGACGGGCAACAGGGCGGGCTTCAAGTCGTACTTGCCGGTGTCGAACGACACATTGCTGGGAATATTGACACGCAACGTGCCGTCCGCCATTTCGGTGACGTCCACGCCCAGATCGCTGGCGCCGGATTTCTGCACGTCATTCTTGATCTTGGACCAGTTATAGCCCACGATTCCTCCGGCCACGGCGCCCACGCCCGCGCCGATCAGGGCCGCCTTGCTGCTGTCGCCGATCAGCGCGCCGAGCCCAGCGCCGATCGCAGCGCCCGCGCCGGTACCGATAGCCGTGTTATTGCCCGTGGTGCTCGCGCAGCCCGCCACCAAGGCCGCAATGGAAATAAAGGTCGTAAGACGGCACGTACGCATGGAAACGCTCATTGGACTCTCCCGGTTTTTTTGCTTCGTTTAGGGTGCTCGGAGCGCAGCTCGCATCGAACCACGCCTCAACGAGAGTATATGGTATCAGGCGTATACTGCAACGCCACGCAATTCCGGCAAAGCGTATTATTTTTAACGTTTATTAACGATCTCTTGTGCGGCGCAGCAGGCGCCGTCCCGCCGACGGCGGCTCGCGTCCGGCCGCTCAACTCAAAATCTGGCTGAGAAAGAACCGGGTCCGGTCGTTTTGAGGCGAATCGAAGAACGCATCGGGCGTGTTGCTCTCGATGATTTCCCCCTGATCCATGAAAATGACCTGGTCCGCGACTTTGCGGGCAAAGCCCATTTCATGCGTCACGCACAGCATGGTCATGCCGCTTTCCTCGGCCAACTCCACCATCACGTCCAGCACTTCCTTGACCATCTCCGGATCGAGCGCGGAGGTCGGCTCATCGAACAACATGATCTTGGGGCTCATGCACAATGAGCGCGCGATCGCGACACGCTGCTGCTGGCCGCCGGACAACTGCCCCGGAAACTTGTTCGCCTGCTCCGGAATGCGAACGCGCTCCAGGTAGTTCATCGCATTGGCCTCGGCCTGCTTGCGCGGCTGCTTGAGCACCCAGATCGGGCCCAGCGTCAGGTTCTCCAGCACGGTCAGGTGCGGGAAAAGATTGAAATGCTGGAATACCATGCCCACGTCCCGCCGTATCGTCTCGATCTGCTTCAGGTCATTGGTCAGTTCGACGCCGTCGACGATGATTTTCCCCGTTTGATGCTCCTCGAGCCGGTTGATGCAGCGGATCAGCGTCGACTTGCCCGAGCCGGACGGGCCGCAGATCACAATGCGCTCACCCGCCGCGACATTCAGATTGATGTCGCGCAGCACGTGGAATTTGCCGAACCACTTGTTGACGTTTTCCATGCGTATGATGGCATCTGCCATGATCGTATTTCCCATAATGCGTCGCTGCGCCGGCGCAAGAGCGCGCCTCATCGCTCATACCCCGTCTGCAAGCGCCTTTCCAGCGCCTGGCTGTAACGGGATATCGAAAAGCAAAAGACGAAGTAGATGACCGCGATGAACAAGTACGCCTCGACGCTGAATCCGCGCCATTGCGCGTCGGCGACCGCCGCTTTGGCGGCTTGCGTCAGGTCGAAAATGCCGATCACGACCACCAGCGACGTGTCCTTGAACAGCGAGATGAAAATGCCGACCAGCGGCGGGATGACGATACGCAGGGCCTGCGGCAATATGATTTTCCGCATCTGCTGCCAATACCTCAGCCCCAGGGAGTCGGCGCCCTCGTACTGGCCCTTGGGAATGGCTTGCAGGCCGCCGCGAACGGTTTCGGCGATGTAGGCGGCGGCGAACAGGACAATGGCAATCTGCGCCCGCAGCAGTTTGTCGATGCTGAAGCCTTCCGGCAGGAACAGCGGCAGCATCACCGACGACATGAACAGCAGGCTGATCAGGGGCACACCGCGTATCAGCTCGATATAGACCACGCACAAGGCCTTGACCGCCGGCATGCGGCTGCGCCTGCCCAGGGCCAGCAGCAGCCCGAACGGAAAGGCGAACGCGATGCCGAACGTCGCGAGGATCAGAGTCAGGGGTAGCCCGCCCCAACGCGAATTTTCGACATAGCTCAGGCCGAATACGCCGCCCCACATCAATACGGCGACCAGGGTCAACGCCACGGCCCAGATCACGATCAGCCAGGGTCTCCAGAACCACCGGATCGCGCTGCACACGATGACGGCGATCAGGATGACGCCGGCCAGCATGGAGCGCCACTGCTCGTCATACGGATACGTGCCGAACAGGATGAGCCTATGCTTTTCGGCGATGAACGCCCAGCAGGCACCGCCCGAAGACCGGCATTCCTGGGCATTGGCGGCGCTGAAGTCCGCCTTGATGAACAGCCATTCGACACAAGCCGGCACCACCATCAGCAACAGCCAAGCCAGCAGCACCGTCAGCAAGGTGTTCAAGGGCGATGAAAAAAGACCGGCGCGCAGGCGCGTCCACCCGTTCTGGGCGTAGGCGGGAGGCGCGCCGATGCCTTGCCCGGAAGGAGAAGGCGCCATCTACCGCTCCACCAGCGCGATGCGCTTGTTGTACCAATTCATGAACAGCGAAATCGACAGGCTGACCGTCAAATAGGCCGCCATGATGATCAACACGCCTTCGATGGCCTGACCCGTCTGATTGAGCGTCGTATTGACGACGGACACAATATCCGGATAGCCGATGGCCACCGCCAGGGAACTGTTCTTCGTCAGGTTCAGATATTGGCTGGTCATGGGCGGAACGATGACGCGCAAAGCCTGCGGCAAAATGACCAGCCGCAGAATCCGCGCGCGGGAGAGACCCAGGGCGCCGGCGGCCTCCCACTGGCCCCGGCTGACCGACTGGATGCCCGAACGCACGACTTCCGCCGTGAAGGCCGAGGTGTAGACGACGAGGCCCAAAAGCAACGCCGTGAATTCCGGCGACAAGGTAATGCCGCCGCGAAAGTTGAATCCCTGCAGGACGGGAACGTCCAGGCTGAGCGATCCACCGCCGAGCAGCCAGCCCCCTGCCGGAAAAGCGACCAGCAGGCCCAAGGCGATCCGGCCCAAAGGAACGACTTCGCCGGTGGCGTGCTGGCGGCGCCGCGCCCAATGCGCCGCCGCGAGGATGGCGGCGATCGCCAGCGCCAATCCTGCCGCGATCCCATCCAGCGCATTACCCTGGATGGAAGGCAGGGCCACACCGCGATTGGACACGAACACGCCCGGCAGCAAGGCCAGCGCCTGGCGCGGCCCCGGCATGTTCTCGGTGATAAGGGCGTACCAGAAAAAAAGCTGCAGCAGCAGCGGGACGTTGCGGATGACTTCGACGTAAGCGCCCGCCACCCGGGACACCAGCCAGTTTTTCGACAAGCGCGCCACGCCCAGCAGCGTGCCCAACAGCGTCGCGGCGATGATGCCGATGACGGATACCCGGAGGGTATTGAGCAAGCCGATCATGATCGCCCGGCCGTACGTATCGGTCGGCGCATAAGGCATCATGGTCTCGCCGATGGCAAAGCCCGCCTCGCGGCCGAGGAAGTCGAAGCCGGTGGAAATATTGCGGGCCGACAAATTGTGCAGCGTGTTGGAAACCAGATACCAGACACCCGTCCCGACGATGCCGACGATCAGGACCTGGTAAATGAGCGATCTCGTTCCCGGATCGTTCCAGGCCAGCCGCCTTTTAGGGCTCGATGAAATAGGCATATGATCCGCCATGAAAATCCGATGGTGTAGACTCGAACGGGACGCCGTCCTCCGCTTCGACCGGTGGCCGCCAAAATAGTAAGTTAAAACATTTTAGGAAAAGACGCCCGTCGGGACGCATCGGCCAAGCATACCAAAGTAAAATGCATGGATTATCCGGGCGGGTTCGCGCGCCGCGCGCCGCCGTCAACCTGCTCTCGAGCACTATGCCGAAATGATCGAATTCCAGCACGTATTCAAATCGTATGGACGAGGAAGGAATATCCTGGCGGATATCAATTTCCGCATCTCGCCGGGCGAATTCGTCTTCGTATCCGGCCCTTCCGGCGCGGGCAAATCCACACTGCTCAAGCTGATCGGCGCGCTGGAGCCGCCCAGCCGGGGCTCGGTTCACGTCAACGGGCACCGGGTCGACAAAATGCCTGGCCGCGCTCAGCCGTATCTGCGCCGCGCCGTCGGCCTGATCCTGCAAGACACCCATTTGCTCTACGATCGAAACGCCATCAACAACGTCCTGCTTCCGCTGGCTGTGATCGGCCTGGCGCCCAGCGTGGCCGTCACCCGCGCGCGCGCCGCCATGGAAAAGGTCGGCCTGTCCGGCAAGGAAGACCTGAACCCCGTGGAAATGTCGGGCGGCGAACAGCAGCGCCTGGCCATTGCCCGCGCCATCGTCAATCGGCCCGCCATCCTGATCGCGGACGAGCCCACGGCCAACCTGGACCAGGATAGCGCGCAGCGCATCATGCAAGTGTTCCGGGATTTCAATCGCGTGGGCGTCACCACGCTGATCGCCTCGCACGACCGCAAGCTGATGGCGTCCTATGCCACCAGGACGCTGCATATCGACAACGGTCGTTTCACCGACATACCGGGAGTCATTGCATGAGGCGCACGCTACGACATCATCGCTACGCCTTGCGCGTCGCCCTCGGCCGATTGGCGCAGCATCCGTTTTCCACGCTGGCCAACGTGCTGGTCATCAGCCTGACGCTGGCCCTGCCCATCATCGCCGCCTCCATTCTGGTGTCGGTGCAACCCGTGGCTCGCGACATTCCGGTTTCTCCGGAAGCCACGCTTCTGATTCGGCCCGGCACGGACATGTCCGCCACGCGCGAGCTGGCGCGGCGCCTGGAGCAGGAACACGGCGAGCATATCGCCTCCGTGCGGGTGGTGCCGCGCGATGAGGCGCTGGAGACCATGAAACAAAATCCGGCATGGACCGACGCCTTATCCGTATTGCCGGACAATCCCCTGCCCGACGCCATTGTCGTGACCCTGCGCGACCTGCCCGAAATGGCGCAGGAAGCCGCTCGGCTGGCAACGCTCTGGCGGCAGTTGGACAACGTCGACGCCGTGCAACTGGACCGCGACTGGGTCAGGCGGCTCGAAGCCCTGCTGCACGCGGCACGCGTCGGCCTGGGCCTGCTTGCCGTCGGCGTGGCGCTGGTCGTGCTGGCGACCGTCTTCAACACGGTGCGCATGCAAGCATTGACGCAACGCGAGGAAATCGGCGTGGCGCGCCTCGTCGGCGCAACCGAATCTTTCGTGCGGCGGCCCTTCCTGTATCTGGGCGGGCTGACGGGACTCGTTTCCAGCATCCTGGCCATCGGGCTGGCCCGCGCCGCGCTCGCGCCGCTGAACGAGGCGCTCGCACGCCTGTCCAGCACATACGGCACCGAATTCACCCTGCACCTGCCGGATGCGCTGAGCCTGCTGCTGGCCACGATCTTCGTGGCCATCCTGGCGGCACTTTCCGCCCGCTTGTCCGTCACGCGCAATACACAGTTCTGATGACGCAAGACCTGGCGCATGCATTTCCGGACTTTGCGCTGCGCGTGGCGCAATGGCAGAACCTGCACGGGCGTAAGCATCTGCCCTGGCAAGGCAGCGGCGATCCCTATGAAACCTGGCTATCGGAAATCATGCTCCAGCAGACCCAAGTGAGCACGGTCATCGGTTATTACCATCGCTTTCTACAGCGATTCCCGACCCTGGATAGCCTGGCCGAGGCGCAGCAGGACGAGGTCATGCCCTATTGGGCCGGACTGGGCTATTACGCGCGAGCCCGCAATTTGCATCGCTGCGCGCGGGAAATCATCGAAAAATGGTCGGGAAGGTTTCCGCCCAACGCCGAACTGATCAGCACCCTGCCGGGAATCGGCCGATCCACGGCGGCGGCCATCGCCGCGTTCTGCTACGGCGAACGCAGTCCCATCATGGACGGCAACGTCAAACGCGTGTTTACGCGCTACTTCGGCATACACGGCGTGCCGAGCGCCAAGGCCACGGAAAACCGGCTTTGGGAAATCGCGCAGGCGGTGCTGGACGCCGCGCCCCGCCCCCTGGACATGACCGCCTATACCCAGGGACTGATGGACCTGGGTTCCACGCTATGCACGCGCGGCAAGCCCGATTGCGCCGCCTGTCCCTTGAAAAACGGTTGTTACGCCTACGAGCATGGCGTGCAAGCGCAGCTTCCCAGCCCCAAGCCGCGAAAAACCACGCCCGAGCGCCACTGCCAGATGCTGGTCCTGGAAAACGATGGCCGCGTCCTACTGGAGCTGCAGCCTTCGCCAGGCATCTGGGGCGGCCTGTGGAGCTTGCCGAAATTCGACGACGCCCAGGCCTTGGCGCATTTCTGTACCCATTGGGGCCAGGCCATCGGCGCCGAACAGCGGATGTTGGGCCTGACCCACGTGTTCTCGCATTTCAAACTGCACATCGAGCCCTGGCTCGTGCGCTGCCGCACCCTGCCGCTGCGCGAACCGGAGCCCGACCTGACGTGGTTCAAGGTGCAAGACCTGGATCAAGCGGCCTTGCCCGCCCCCATACGCAAGATACTGCAAGGCATCTATGCCGATCGCGTTCAAGACGGGGACGAGCGCGGGCAGGCTGCGCTGCAATGGAACGACGAGCGGCACGCCGACCGCTAGCGGCGCAATGGCGGCCGATAGCGGCTGATGCTCATCAACAAGCCGCATGCCACGCCCTGCGTCAACAAAGCCGTTCCGCCATAGCTCATGAACGGCAGGGGCACGCCCACCACGGGTAGTATGCCCGTCACCATTCCCACGTTGACGAACACGTAGACGAAGAACATCATGGCCATGGCGCCGCCCAGCAAGCGCCCGAATTGCATGTGCGACTGCATCGCGATATTCAGTCCACGCAGGATCAGCAGCAGGTACAGCACCAGCAGCATGATGCCGCCGTACAATCCGAACTCTTCGGCGAAGACCGCGAAAATAAAATCGGTCGTGCGCTCCGGCACGAAATCCAGATGCGATTGCGTGCCCTGCATGTAGCCCTTGCCGTAGATGCCGCCCGAGCCGATGGCAATCATGGACTGGATGGTATGGAAACCCTTGCCCAAGGGGTCGGAACTGGGATCCAGCAACGTGCATACCCGGTGCTTCTGGTAGTCGTGCAACACCACCCAGTCCACATCCGGCCGGCAGATGTCCTGTTCATGGTAGACCAGGGTGCCCAGGCCGACGAGGCCCGCGATTACGACGGGGGCCAGCAGCTTGAAGGACAACCCGCCGAAATAGATCACGAAAAACCCGGTGCCCAGCACCAGCAACGCCGTGCCCAGGTCCGGCTGCATGACGATGAGCATGAAAGGGATCGCCAGCAGCACGCCGGCCACCAGGAAATCCCGGATACGCAGCGTGCCGCGATGGCGATGGAAGTACCACGCCAGCATCATCGGCACGGCGATCTTGGACATCTCCGACGGCTGGATGCGGACGAAGCCGAGATTGAGCCAGCGCGTCGCGCCCTTGCTGGTTTCGCCGAAAAATTCGACGCCCAGCAGCAAGACGACTCCGAACACATAGGCCAGCGGCGCGATCCGCATCAACCGGGGCGCCGGCACGAGCGCAACCACCCACATGCACAGGAATGCGATCAGAAAATTACGGTATTGGTCGGCGAATCGCCAGTCCGTACCGCCCACCGCCGAATGCATGACCGTCATGCCCAACAGCGCCATGAGTATCAGCAGCGTCAGCAACGGCGGGTCGAGCGCCGTCACGGCGCGCAAAACCCATTGCACTATCCTTTTCAAAGCGCGCTCCCTTCGTCAGCCGGGCGTTCCTCATCGTTTGACGCAGGCAGGTCCTCGGGCTTGGTCACGGCGTCTGGGGATTCACCCTGTTCCGGCTCGTCGTACGGCTCCGCCTCGTGCGGCTGAGCGAACGTCTCCAGCCCCATTGCCTCCCGTTCGGCCTGCTTGGACGCGTCCAGCCAATAGTCGAACACCGAGCGTGCGATCGGGGCGGCGACCGTCGCCCCCCAGCCACCGTTCTCGACGATCAAGGCCAGCGCGATCTTGGGATTGTCGACGGGGGCATAGGCCATGAACAGCGCGTGGTCGCGCAGCCGCTCGTCGATGGCGCTGGCGTTGTATTTGGCGCCGCGCAGGCTGTAGACCTGCGCCGTGCCCGTCTTGCCCGCCGCCGCATAGGGCGCGCCCGCGAACGCCCGGCGCGCCGTGCCGCTGCGCAGCACGTCCACCATCGCCTTGCGAATGACGCCCAGATTTTCGGGCTTGAGCGGTATCGTATAGGAAGGCTCGGTCACCGTCGGGGTCGCCGCGCCCGTTTGCGTATCCTGCACGGCCCTTACTAGATGAGGCTTCATGTAGGTCCCTTCGTTGGCCAACACCGCCGTCGCCTGCGCCAGCTGCAGCAAGGTAAACGAGTTATAGCCTTGCCCCACGGCGATGGACACCGATTCTCCCGCATACCAGCGCTGCTGCTCGGGCTTTTTATACGCGTTGCGCTTCCATTCGGTGGAAGGCAGGATTCCGCGCCGCTCGCCGCCCAGGTCGATGCCGGTCAGCTGGCCGAACCCGAACTGCTTGCTGAAGTCGTGCAGCGCATCGACCCCAATTTCAGGACCCAGGGAAAAGAAATACGTATCGGAAGACACCACGATGGCCCGGTGCATGTCCGTCATACCATAGGCGGCGCCGCCCGCATTGCGAAAACGCTGCCCGCCGAAC
>Ga0265293_10010784_pt1 | contig 12662 bp, 10 predicted proteins | sample Munlanlewell138R_FD_192505 | JGI IMG/M metagenome (GOLD analysis project Ga0265293, IMG submission 192505) | Leachate microbial communities from a municipal landfill in Southern Ontario, Canada - Leachate well 138R | ecosystem: Engineered > Solid waste > Landfill > Unclassified | place: Canada... | reverse complement strand
TTGCAGATAACGGCGGCCTAACCAATGAGCAGGTTTATCAAAAGATTCTAGAGGGATCTGAAAAGTTCACTCCAGGTAAGGACAATCAAATGGATCTTTATCTTAAAACTTATTCTGACAAAGGTAGTACAACTGTCGGTTATACTTATAAAAATGTAAAACATGTATGGATGAATACAAAGTATCTCTCTATGTATCCTGCCGCAAAAATTACCACCAATATGGTTCACGAATGGCTTCACAAAGTAGGCTTTACCCATGACGTGGACAAGACGGCTAAAAGACCTCACTCGGTTCCCTACGCAGTTGGCTATATTGTCAGAGACTTAGCTGCAAGAATTTAATTTTGCCAAATTTTTCTGACAGCTTTCTTCTCCGATATTCCTCCTAAATCTTTGAATTTTGTATGGGATATTAAGTACGACTAGAATCCTTCTTACCAAAGTTTTTTATCCACGACTTGGCAAGGAGGTACGTATGCTCGATACATTTCACTATGAGAAATGTATGTATATGGTGGACTTAGAGAATTTTTCACCTGGAATGTAATTCATGATATTTGTCACCCTCTCTACAGAGGGTGATTTTTTTTGAGCAGGACAAGCTCAAAGCTCCCATGATAACATTCTCTCATGAAAAAACTTGTTCCTGAATACATCGAAAAACTAGAAGTTTATCAAGCTGGAAAACCTGTAGAAGAACTAGCAAGAGAAAAAGGGTTAACTAAAATCACGAAACTTGCTAGTAATGAAAACCCTCTTGGTCCATCCCCTTTTGCAATCAGAGAAATGACTAATGCCCTGTGGGATACCCATCGTTATCCTGATATGGCCGCTCACCAATTAAAGTCCTCTTTGTCTGCACTTTATAATCTCAAACCTCAAAATATTATTTTAGGAAATGGTTCCGAAGGAATCATGGGTTATATTTGTCGCGCTTTTTTACAACCCAATGAAGAAGTCGTCACTTCAGAAAATACCTTCATCGGTTTTCTCATTCTGGCAAAATCAGTCGGAGCGAAACTTATTCAAGTGCCTCGAACTCCTGACTACAAGTTTGATGTTAAGGCTATGGCCCAAAAGATTAATGAGAATACCAAGATCGTTTATCTTGCAAATCCTGATAATCCAACAGGGACCTATATCACAAAAGAAGAATTTGATTTCCTCATGGAGCATGTTCCGGCCCATACTATCGTGATTCTTGATGAGGCTTACTTTGAGTTTGCTCAAGAAGAGTGGGATTATCCTGACTCTATGACCTATCGATATGACAACGTTCTAACTCTTAGAACTTTTTCTAAGGCCTATGGAATTTCAGGAGTTCGTTGCGGTTACGGCTTTGGTCATGAACACCTCATTGGTAACCTTCATAAAGTTAAACTTCCTTTCGAACCAAGTTTAATTGCTCAAAAGGGGGCCATTGGTGCTTTACAGGATTATCCTCATTTAAAAAGAACCATTGAACTCAATCGAACTGAAAGAAAAAGACTTGTAGAATATTTAGTATCTAAAGGGTTTAAGCCTGTTCACTCTGTGACAAACTTTGTCACTCTCAAGACTGGTTCAGAAGAAGCAAGTAATTATCTCTACAATGAACTTTTAAATGAGGGAGTTATTATTCGTCCATTACGGGCCAATCTCATGCCGGATCATATTCGAATCTCCATAGGTACTCCTGAAGAAATGAATCACTTATTTGAGGCCATGGACAAAATACTTCCGCAATATCTTAACAAATTTGGAATCGCGAAATGAAAATTTGCACATACTTAAAATCATCTTTCCTCGGTAGTCATAAACGACTTGGTATTGTTCACCAAGATAGGGTGATTGATGTAAACCTTGTTTGGAAATATTTTTTTGAACAGCAGGGATACTACTCTCCAGATGAGAAGGCCAATCATCATATGCCGAGCTCTCTTAGCGATATCCTTACTCACTATCAGGAAAATAGTTTGGAGAGATTTAAAATTACTCTTTCGCACTATAATGATCTCCTGAAAAACGGTCTTGATCCTCAAAAAGTTTCTCTTTCCCTTAACGACATTGAATTTGACTCCCCCTTAGATAAAATTGTTATGTACCGTGATTTTTACGCTCACGAAAAACACGTTAAGAAAGGTTTTGAAAAACGCGGAGAAGAAGTTCCGGAAGCTTGGTATGAAATACCTGCTTACTATAAAGGCGGAACAGCGGGCTTCTTAGGAAATAACACGACTATTCCGTGGCCTTCTTTTTCTCAAAAAATTGATTACGAGTTAGAGCTTGGTGTTGTTTTAGGAAAAGATGGTTTCAATATTTCTGAAGAAAAAGCTCTCGAGCATATCTTTGGCTATACCATTTTGAATGATATTTCCGCCCGAGATATTCAGCGCAAAGAAATGAGTATTCGCTTAGGTCCTGCGAAAGGAAAAGACTGGTGCTCAATCATGGGGCCAGTTATCGTTACGAGTGATGAGTTTGGAAAGAATGAACCTAATCTTCTAATGCAGGCACGAGTGAATGGTGAACTCTGGTCAGAAGGATATTCTGGAGATTCCCACTTCACTTGGAGTCAGATGATTTCTCATATGGGCCAGGATGAGTGGATACGTGCCAGTGAGTTTATTGGTTCTGGTACAGTTGGTACCGGCTGCGGTCTTGAGCTTGATAAGTGGATTAAGCCAGGAGATATCATCGAATTGGAAATTGAAAAAATCGGAATTTTAAAAAACGTTGTAGGAAACCCTAAGTAGGTATTTATGGAAAACTTCAAATCGAGTGGAAAATTTACTAAGCAAGCACACGTTAAACTTCCTGAAGGTCTTTATGAAGAAGAACATGGGAGAAAAGGTTTTTTTGGACGTGTTTCCCATCTCTACCACACTCAACAACCCACTGGTTGGATAAATATTGAAGGAGATTTGAAACCTCACAACCTTCCTCCAGTCTTTGAAGAAAAAGACTTCACTAATAAGTTTGTAAAAATTCTCTATAACAATGATATTGAAGTTTTCTTAGGGACTCTTACTGAGAACCCAACTACTTTTTTTAGAAATGCTGACTTTGATGAAATGTTTTTTATCCATGAAGGTGAAGGGAAGATTGAAACCGTTTATGGGGTCATTCCTTATAAAACTGGTGACTACATTATCATCCCTCGTGGAACAACCTATAAAACTTATCTCTCAAAAAAGACAAAGTTTTTAAAAGTTGAATCTAACTCAGAGTTTGAGCAACCAACTCGAGGAATTCTCGGGCCAAATGCTCTTTACGACCAAACTGCTATTTTTGTTCCTGAGGCGACCATTGGAACTGAACAAAATTTAAAAGAATACACCATTGAAGTGAAATACCGTGGGAAGAAATCCTACGTTACCTATCCTTTTAATCCCCTAGATGCTGCTGGTTGGAAGGGTTCTCTTTATCCTTGGAAACTTTCCATTTACGATTACTGCCCTATTAATTCTCATCGCTATCATATTCCACCAAGTGGCCATACAACATTTGTGGCACGTAACTTTGTTATCTGCTCTTTTGTGGCACGCCCCCTTGAGCACACTTCTGAAGGTGTTTTAAAAGTTCCGTTCTTCCACTCAAATATTGATTACGATGAAGTGCTTTTCTATCACCAAGGTAACTTCTTCTCTCGCGATAACATCGATGCTGGAGCTATCACTTACCATCCACAAGGCCTTCATCATGGTCCTCATCCAAAAGCTTTTGCTAAGGCCAATGAAAATGAGTTTACAGATGAATTTGCGGTGATGATTGATACCAGATACCCTCTTTCCATGACTTATGAGTTTGAGGCCCATGAGAACAAAAATTATTGGAAATCATGGATGTCCAAGTAATCTGGTCAAATGCAGATTTTTCCTCTTTAACCTAACTAGAAATGTGAGAGAATACTCTACATTGACAAGGAAGGGTTAATGAAAAAACAAATTGTAGCAGTAGGCTTTCTATTATCTTCACTCTCAGCTTTTGGCGACGCCCGCTTTGAGGACCTCAGTAAAAAAGACGTAGAAAACGTCACTAAAGAATTTGCCACTAACTTTACGCACACAACGGCATCCGCTCCTAGTACCAACGGTCTCTGGGGAATTGAATTCGGTGTTGTTGCAGCAACGATGGGTTCACCTAAATTAAAAGACATCGTTAATGCTTCTGGTGGTGATGGTAAAGAGTTCGATACTCTCTATGCTGGAGGAGGATTCCTTAGAGTTCACGTTCCTTTTGAACTCTTTTTCGAAAGTTCCATTCTTCCTTCTACTAAAATCTCAGATGTAGAAGTTGATAACTTTACTTTCGGAGTTGGTTGGAATGCGGGGTCGTTTTTCAATCTCCCATTCGACTTGGCCTTTGGTTATGACGTTGCTAATGGAGAAACTTCGTTTAGTCAGGAAGTAGAAGATGCTATTACTAGTGTAACTGGTACATCTAAAATTAAACTTGAGTCGCGTACGCAAAAAGCTTGGGTAGGAGTTTCTAAGAAACTTCTTGTTTTTACTCCGTATGCTAAGTTTGGTGTGATTAATATGGATAGTGAACTATCAGCTACAGCAAACGTAAACTTCGATATCTTCAACTACAGTACTTCTCAAAAAGAATCTGTAAAAGAAAGCGGCACTTACTGGGCAGCCGGTCTTCAAATGGACCTAAGTGTTTTAAGCATTGGGGTTGAGGCCATGAGTGCTCTTGGTAACAACAGATATGCCGCAAAATTCGCTTTTAGTTTCTAAAACAATCATTAAGGGCCTCCTCTAGAGGCCCTTTGCTTTTTACTCTTTTTTTATCACTTCAAATATGACAGAGTTTCCCTATGAAAACATTCACTACTGATGGTGCATTTACCGATAATTATAAACTGACTATTGGATCGATCATTCCTAGACCGATAGCTGTTATCTCCACCAGAAATCCTGATGGCTCAAACAATCTCGCACCTTTTTCTTTTTTTACCTCTGTTTCTTCAAAACCCATGATCATCGCTTTTTGTCCCATGATCAGAACCGCAACTGGTGATTTTAAAGACACGGTTAAAAACATTCTTAGAGAAAAAGAATTTGTTGTGAATTTTTGTACTGAAGAAAACTATGAGAAAGTTAATCTTGCTTCAACTGAACTTCCTTTCTGTGAAGATGAATTTGAATTTGCAGGTCTCACTCCGCTAGACTCTCACCTTGTGAAAGCTAAGCGTATGAAAGAATCTCCCATTCATTTTGAATGTATCTTTAGAGATATGCTTTGCTATGGAACAGAGCCTGGGGCCGGTTCGCTAATAACTGGTGAGGTCAAGTTAATCCACGTCAATGATGAGATTGTTGATGATAAGAAAATCAATAGTACATTGTTCAAGGCCGTTGGTCGTGGAGCAGGAAATGATTGGTTTAAAACTGACTCAAAGTTTGAGTTAGCAAGACTTATGAAAGCTCAAATCCAAAAATAGGGAAAACTGCCCCTCTTTTTAAAAAATATAAGCAATTTCTGAAACTTAAAGATTGGCACACCTCTCGCAAGAAACTCCTTTGATCTTACAGAGGAGTTCTTCAATGTTGCACCAATCTCTAAAAGACATCTTCATCTTTTCTAACTTCTGCTGGGAATCAACATCGACTCGCATACGTTACATCGCTTTATCACTGATAAAAAAACACCGCTTATTTTATGTTGAACCTCCTGTACTAGGAATGACAGGGCAACCCAAACTTAATGAGTCCTATTCTGCTGAAGGACTCACTGTGCTCACTCCTTATCTCCCTCTGAGCACAGAAGAAAAAAATAAAAATGACATTACCCACGCATTATTAAAAGTATTTATCGAACAAGAAAATATAACATATTTTGATAGCTGGTATTTCTCGCCAGGCGCTTGGGATTACTCTAACAGTCTTCATCCTCAATCCATTGTCTACAATGTTGAGCATGAATTTGAACTAGACTCTCCCCTTGCAAATGAAGCTAGTTATATTTTCTCTTCTCAACAAATTGACCATGACCGCTGTATTCTCATTCCTGATGGTGTTGATTTCGAACATTTCTCTCAGGCCCGTTTAAGCCTTATCAGACCCGACGATCTGGCCGATATTCCTTCTCCACGGATTGGTTGCTATAGCGTTTATGATCAAGATCTCATTGAAGAAGTGGCCAGGAGAAGACCCGATCTCCAATTTATATTTTTAATGCAAGAAGGTAGTGTCGAATTAAGTAATGTTCATTATCTTGGAATGAAAAACTTTTTCTCCCTTCCACTTTACTTCTCTCACTGGGACGTTGCTCTTACTTCAGATAGAGAAAACCAAATGATGGAGTTACTGGCATCCGGAACGCCTGTCATATGTTTAAACGAAAGAGAAATTGATGATGGCCTTATACATCAAGCAACAAATATTGATGACGTCATTTTTAAAATTGACCTTGCACTTCAGCAAAACACTATTGATCCTTACTGGATTGACCGCGTAGATAGTTATCTGCAAAGTAAAAGCTGGGATCATCAAGTCGAACTTATGCTAAAGGGTCAAAGACCGGAAGTTGATTTCCCAACAACGGATTCACCAGCTTTAACTCAATAAGATATAGTCAAAGCTCCTAAGAGTACTTAGAATTTTAGAGTTAAAGGAGTATCTTATGAGCTTAATTTTGAAACAGATATTTGCCTTTCTGAAACTTCTCAATTCAGACACTGGTAACATATCTCTAGCAATGGGTATGACTTGCGGGTTCATCCTAGGCATGACACCGATTCTCTCCCTCCATAGTTTTCTCATTTTTCTTATTCTCTTCTTTTTTAGAATTCAAATCGGAGCAGCTTTTGTCGTCGCATTCTTTGTAAAGTTCATTGCCTTTTTTTTCGATCCCCTCTTTCACATGGTCGGGAGTGCGGTGCTTGAAATGGAGTCTCTGAAAGATATCTTTACCACTCTTTATAATATGCCAATCATTCCTTATACCCGTTTCAATAATTCCATTGTAATAGGATCAGCTGTTATTACAATTGCTCTTAGTCCATTTATTTTTATTCTCTCGCAAATGCTGATCATAAAATATCGCGAGAAGGTTGTTGCACGTTTCAAAGAAACGAAGTTCTGGAAGCTTGTAACAGCAAGTAGCTTTTATAAGTGGTATTACAATTACTCCCAATACAAGTGGAATTAATCATGAGTGATAACAAGAAGAAAAAAAAGGCCGGAGGGCCAATTAGATACGAAGCCATTATTCCAGTACTTATTTTGAGTTTACTGACTTTTATCTATTTCAGTGTCTATTTTGATCGTCATGTAAAAAGTCTCGCAGAGTACATTGGAACCCAGATAAATGGAGCAGAGGTTAATATCGAAGAAGTCGATATCTCTTTTATCAAAGGAAGTTTAACTGTCTCCAGACTTGAAGTAACAAACCTTGAAGATAATTTAAAGAACACAATTGAAATTGAAAAAATGCATTTCAAGCTTCTCTGGGATGCTTTGCTGCGAATGAAGTTTGTTATAGATGACGCTAGCATTGATAATGTCATGTTAATGTCTAAACGCCGCCGCCCCGGAAAAGTTCTTCCTCCGAGTCCCGCTAAACCTAGTAAGAGTGAAGCCCTACAAGCTGAGCTGGTCTCGCAAGTTCAAAGTAAGTACCAAGGAAATGTCTTAGAAAACCTTATTACTTTTCTAGACGGAAGTTCTGTTGATGATCAAATCAAAGAGATCAGAGGGGCTTTAAAAAGTGAAGCTCGTATCAATGAGATGATTAAAGAAATAGATCAAAGAAAAGACTTTTGGGATCAAGAAATCAAAGAATTCAGTAATGACTCTATCATCAAAGATATTGAGAAAAAGATTCAAGGTTTAAAAAATGAGAAAAATGATCTCAAGAAAATATCAATGGCAAAAGAGATTGCCGATGACATTAAGAAAGTTGATCAAAAAGTAAAATCAATAAAAGAACAATCAGAGAAACTTCAGTCCGAAGTAAAAAAGATTTCTAATTTCCCAAATGAGATTCAAAAACTTATTAAAGAGGACACTGAAAGTTTAAAAAACAGATTCTCTATTCCTGATCTTGATTTTAAAAATCTTGCCCTAAATCTCTTTGCAAAAGATCTTGTGGGATATTTAACTACGTTCAGAAAGTATTCAGAGGTGGCTAAACAGTATCTTCCTGAAAAGAAAGAAGTTTCAGAGGAAGAGCAGATTGTTCCTCCTAAAAGAGATGAAGGAAAGACCTATCATTTTCCTGTTACCACAGGCTATCCCTTCATGTGGCTCAAGCACGCTAGTATTAGCTCTAAAGGAACAGAAGGATCATATGTTGGTGATGTGAAAGGCAAGCTGACCGATGTGACATCAGACCCACAACTCATCAATAAGGCCGCCATATTAGACGTGGCCGGAAATTTCCCTACCATTAACTTACTCGGAGTTAAGGCCATCTTTGCTCTACACCATCATAGAGAGACTCCGTATCAAGAAGCTTTCATGCAGGTGAATGAATTCAAACTTTTCGAGAAAATGTTTGTTAACGAAAAAGATAAAAAATTTGGAATCAGTGAGGCAACAGGCACATCAACGATTAAAGCAAGAATTCAAAACAATACGATCGATATGAGCTTTCTCTCTCATTTCAATGAGCCTCGCTACCTTGTCAGTCTTGACTCAAGGTCTGCGACTCAAACTCTTACTCGGATTTTAAATAATATTCCAACGATAAGTCTTGAGGCCAAGGCCCAAGGTCCTTTTAGCAAGCTAGGAATTGATCTAAAATCAAACTTAGGTGAAGAGTTGGGCAAAGGGCTCAGAAACGAGCTCACCTCTCAAATAGCTAGTGCTGAAAATAAAATTAATGCTCTTATTGAAGAGAAAGTTAAAGAACCTCAGAAGGAATTACTCAGCAAGGTAAACCTTTCTTCTAATCAGCTTAAGTCACTTAAGAATATAGAAAGTATTTATAAAAAATATGAGGACCAGCTTGAGGCAGAGTTAAAAAAGATTCAAGGTGGTCAAGGAGAGAAGCTAAAAGAGCAAGGTAAGAAACTATTAAGAGGTTTAGGATTATAAAAGATTCGGGGGATTCATTCGAATCCCCCGAATACAAACTAGTAATTAAGAAGCTTTCTAAGAGCAGAAGAAACGTGAGAAACCTGAGGAAGAATAACTTCTTCAAGGTCTGGGCAGTAAGCTACGTGAGTATCTTCTGAACAAACACGGAGAATAGGAGCATCAAGTAGCTCAAAACAATTCTCATTCACAAGAGCTGCTATCTCTCCGGCAAAACCAGAAGTCTTGTGCTCTTCATGACAAATGAGAAGCCTGTGTGTTTTAGAAAGAGATTTTTTAACAGCTTCAAAGTCAAATGGAGCGAGAGTACGTGGATCGATAATTTCAATCGAGTATCCCTCTTTCTCAAATTCTTTAGCCGCTTCAACAGCTTTCTGAACTAGTGCACCCCAAGCAACAATAGTGGCGTCCTTACCTTCTTTAACAACACGAGCTTTACCAAATGGGATCATGTAATCCTCACCCGGATCGGCACAGCGGTTGTAACCTTGATAGTAAAGGTGCTTGTGCTCAAGGAACATCACAGGGTCATCACAACGAATCGCTGTGCGAAGAATCCCGATAGCATCTAGAGCATTAGAAGGGTAAACCACGCGAATACCAGGATTGTGGATGAATAAAGATTCTCCAGACTGAGAGTGATACATGGCCCCACCACGAAGGTATCCACCAATTGGTACACGAACTACCATCGGGCATTTGAAGTCGCCACCAGAGCGGTAGCGAGTTGTGGCCATCTCATTCTTTAACTGCATGTAAGCAGTCCAGATATAATCAAAGAATTGAATTTCAACTACTGGCTTAAGTCCTCTCATGGCCATACCAATGGCACGACCAATAATGTTCGCTTCCGCAAGTGGTGAGTTAAACACCTGTCCAGGCTGAGCTACTTTTTGAACTCCGTGAGTAACTTTAAATACTCCTCCCTTACCTTTTAGATCAGGGTTCTCGTACTTTTCCACCTCAGTGAAGTCTGCAACGTCCTCACCGAAAACCATCATAAGAGGATTTTTCTTAATCTCAGACTTCAAAGTCATATTGATAGCAGTTGCCAGAGGAATATCATCCTTACCAGAGAATTGAGGAGCAGTATCAAAATCAGATGAAGTTGGATCGACATCTGGAGAATACAGGTGATCCTTATAAGTTGATTTATCAGGCCAAGGTGTCGCGAGAGCTCTGTTCATAGCTTCGCGAACTTCTTTCGTCGCTTCATCAAGAAGTGCAGAAGTCTCATCAGTTGTCATGAGGCCTGTATCATTTAAGAAACGTGGGAATGAGTTAAATACATCTCTGAAAGCTTCATCTGCAAGATCATCTTTTGTTCTGTAATAAGAGTGATCATCAGAAAGAGAGTGAGAGTATGGACGAGTTACAGTAGCGTGCACGAGTACTGGACCATTACCAGCACGAAGATATTTTTCGGCCTCAACCATTGTGTCGTAAGACTCAATTGGACAATTCCCATCACAAGTAAAGATTTTAAGACCTGGGAAATTTGCTAGAGCTACTGAAATAGAAGCTCCTGGAGTTTGCACTGAAACAGGTACTGAGATTGCATAACCATTATCTTCAATCATGAAAAGAACTGGGAGCTTATTTACACATGCAGTAGTTAATCCTTCCCAAAACTCACCTTGAGATGTTGTTCCATCTCCTGAAGAAACATAAACGATCTCTTGATCGTTATAGACTGGAGAATCTTTCAGGTTCATTTTCTTTAAATGAAGTCCTGCCTCTGCCACACCAACAGCTTGAAGGAATTGAGTTCCTGTACAAGATGATTTTGAAATAATGTTAAGTTTGACGTTACCCCAGTGAGCAGGCATTTGGCGCCCATGAGAAGCAGTATCACCAGTGTTACCATTGGCCTGACAAAGCATCTCATATGGAGTGTGACCGAGACCTAAGCATAAAGCTCTATCACGGTAATATGGAATAAAGTAATCGTAACTAGGACGTAGAACTTTTGCTGCGGCAGAAAGAATTCCTTCGTGGCCCGCACCTGAGATTTGGAAGAAAGCTTTGTTTTGCTTCTTCATCGTAATCTCTGCATCATCAGTTTTACGTGAAACATAAATATTTTTAAGGAACCAAACAAGATCAGCTTTTGAAAGCTTATGTTTTTTAATCAGATCAAGTTTCTTGTTGTAACTAGGATTTGATTTAAGCGTGCTCGCCACAGCTTTAGACTTAACGTCAGTAGACTTTGTTGTCGTCGTCATAGGAAACCCCTTTCTGTAAGTACGGGTATCTTAGCCCATAAAGGGCTTAAAAATCCACTATCTATAGACAAGATGATAGTTATTTCTCGATGTGTTGTATTCGTAACAAGCGGGGTAAATAGCTGGAATTTAGTCGTAGTGAGAGATAAACGATAGTATTTGCATCTATCGTTTGAAGTTTTCCTTTCCATCGACCTTGACCTCGTGGCGAAAGCTCTATAACTCGGGCCTCTCCCTCAACAATAATTTCTGGCCTTTCAGTCGATAAAACCCAATTTCCTTGAGAGTCAATAAGCTCTAACTCAAAGTCATAAAATTGTTTTTCCTGACTTATGACTCTCATTTTCGAATGAGCTAGATCCATTGTCTTCAATTTATTTTGATGGACTAGATCAATCTCAGAGAGGAGTTCTGATCCGAGGTAAATTTTTAGCCCATGGGTTCCTGAAGGAAAGTTTTTAAAAAAGATTCGGTAATAGTACTTTCCTAGACTATCGCGAAAGTAATCAAAAACTATTCTTTCTTTACCGACCTTAAAACTAATCTCATCTGGGCCAACTTCTACCGGCTCATTGAACTGATTTTTGCTTTCAAAATAAAAGAAATAAGCTGCTTCTTCATGAATGGTTTTAATTGATAAAAGCTTTATCAGGGAATGGGTGAAGCTAACTTCTTGGGAATAAGGAAATGATGAAGGTGCACGTCTAACCGGAGAACTACATCCAACAATAAAAATAAAAAAAATAACTAGAAACAAACCCCTTCTCATAAAGAACTTATCGGTATGAAAAGGGGTCTATAAACTTAATTCATTCTATCTTAAGAATGAAGCTCTATCCCTACCTTAATTGGTCGCTCAGTCTTAAGACCAAACGAGTTTAAGAGGTCTACGATCTCACTTGGACGAATACTTCTTCCTTGATCTACCAGGGCCTCAATAAAGAGTCCTTCGTCACGACAAGGAGAAACTTCATCTATTGTTTCCATAAGTGAGTCTGCTAACTGTAGCTGACCTCGTGAAACATTCAATAGGAATGGCTTTACATCTTTTTCTAAGAACTTCTCATCCTTCTTAGAATAAGACTGAATGAGAATTTTTTCAGAGCTCTTTAGAGTTTCTTCAACATTCACTTTATCTCCTTCAATGACAGGAACAAAGTAAGTAAAAGACTTGGCCGAATCCTGAATGGAAACTGTTCTATTATCAATTGCTGAGATAGATCTGAAGTGAACACCTGGCTCACTATGCTTTTCTAGGATAGAAAGAATATCTTCAAAGTTAGTCCACTCCTCTGGAACTCTCACGTCAAAATACTCGACAAGAGAAGAGATCCCAAGAGTTAAAGCTGGACCAAAGGAAAGAAGCGGACGGATATTGTAACCTTCAGAGTAAAGAGTCTCGAGTA
>Ga0265293_10010781_pt1 | contig 12665 bp, 7 predicted proteins | sample Munlanlewell138R_FD_192505 | JGI IMG/M metagenome (GOLD analysis project Ga0265293, IMG submission 192505) | Leachate microbial communities from a municipal landfill in Southern Ontario, Canada - Leachate well 138R | ecosystem: Engineered > Solid waste > Landfill > Unclassified | place: Canada... | reverse complement strand
ACTATCAGATGCGTCAGATGTCCAAATTGTAGCACATTGTGTAGATACGCTTATGAAAGATTCTTCTGGAAATGCAACAGATATTTTTGATACAATTTTAACTATCTACACAAATGAAGAAGGCTTGTGGTCTTTTGAAAATTGCCCAGCTGGATATTATTCTATCACTGCTTTAAAAGATGGTTTTGGAGAGTATTCACGCTATAACCATTGGTATGATACGGTTCGTTCCGATACTTTATCAACGTTTACGCTTGCAAAATCACCTTTAGCACATGTTATATTCGATTCGATTCGATATGCTCAAAACTTATTATATGTATCACGTACCATTTCTTTTTTGTATAATTATTCAGAAGATTACCCGGTTGCCACTTGGTATTTTTTTGACACAACGCCACAGGTGAGTGTGTTAAATCACATGTACGCATATCTTTCGGGTGCAAGTTTTGGAAATCTTAATAAACCGCATACATATACTATGCAAATGGCAATTGATAAATTACGATCACATGGTTTTTCTGAAAAAGATTCGGTGTATGTTCGTATAGGATTAGATAATTATAAATTTTCTTCGTATCAAAATAGCAACAATCAGTGGATATATCCTAATGTTGTAGAAGAATCGTCGGTTATTGGATTTTATTTAGATTCATTTGGCGATGATTAAAAAAGCTGCAAAAATACTGTGTGTATGTGCTGCTTTTTGTACTTATATATCGTCTATGGCACACGAAGTACATATTTCTTATTCGCGAATTCATATCAGCGATTCTGCAATTATTGTTTTATCAAAAATGTATGAACACGATTTTGATTATATTTTGTATGATGTACCAAAAACAAATGTATCTTATACAGATTCTTTGAAAGTACGGTTTTTTAATCAATTTTCTGTGAGCATTAATGGTGTAAATGTTGATTTTTCTGTAGATTCAATAACTGTTTATGACGAAATGTATTGGGTGTATGTATATGCAGAATTGCCTAAAAAGCCAACAGTGATTTCAATTTCAAATCAAATTATGTGTAATTTGTTTGAAGACCAAAAAAATTTATGCGTGGTTTCGTATGGAAAAAAAGAAGAAGGATATATTTTAGATTGTGAAAATAAAAAAATACATGTTACTTTGTAATAAACATAAATCATACATGATTGCTCGAATCGTAATAAGTATTATTCTCTCTTTCAGTTTTATGCAGGCTGTATTTGCTACACACAATAGGGCGGGTGAAATTACCTATCGACAAATTTCTGCAAATACGTATGAAATAACCATTGTTACCTATACATACACACCAAGTGCTGCCAATGAGTATCGTGGACAATTGCCCATTGATTGGGGCGACGGCACCATGTCGTATGTACAGCGTGTTGAAGAAATTAATTTGCCCGATAATTATAGTAAAAACACTTATGTTGCACAACATACATATCCTGGTCCGGGCGTGTATAAAATTGTGATGGAAGACCCAAATAGAAATTTGGGCATTAAAAATATTTTTGATTCGGTTAATATTCCGTTTTCTATTTCAACCACTTTAAAAATTGACCCTATTTTAGGAGGAAATAATACGCCTATTTTACTAAATCCTCCTTTAGATAAAGCGGCAAAAGGACAACGTTTTGTGCATAATCCTGCTGCCTATGATATTGATGGTGATAGCCTTTCGTATTCTTTGGCGGTGTGCCGTGGCGAAAATGGTGAAGAAATTCAAGGATATTCTTTCCCTGCTTCAAGTAAAGAATTTCGTGTAGATTCTATAAATGGTGATTTAATTTGGGATGCACCTATAGAAGTTGGAAGCTATAATGTGGCAATGCATATAGAAGAATGGCGTGATGGAGTAAAAATAGGATATGTTGCACGTGATATTCAAATTGAGGTGTATGAAACTAATAATAATGTGCCTGTGTTTGAACCAATACAAGACATTTGTGTGCGTGCAGGAGATTCGGTTGCAATTACAATTACAGCAAACGATGTTGATGGAAATACTATTTTTTTGAGTGCACGTGGTGGTCCGCTTGAAGAAACAAGTGTAAAAGCTACTTTTGCTTCAAAAATGGGGGTGGGGACTGTTTCTTCAGATTTTGTGTGGGTTCCTTCTTCACATGAGGTGCGTACGCAGCCATATACTGTTGTTTTTAAGGCGGTTGATTCGGGTGCTGATATTTCTTTAACTGCTTTGCAATATCTTAATATTACGGTTGTAGGACATCCTCCACAAACTGTTACGGCACAAGCACAAGCATCATCGGTGCATGTGCAGTGGAATAATGCAGAAGATGCGGTTACGCAATTTTTTCTCTATCGAAGTAGAAATCCTCATGCATATACTCCTGAATATTGCGAAACTGATTTTCCAAATGTTCTTGCTCTACAGTATGATAAAATTGCTACGCTTTCACATGAATCCTTAGAATTTATTGATAATGACGAGGGCTGGGGATTAACACCCGGAACTACCTATTGTTATAGACTTGTTTCTGATTACGCTTATAATTCGCCAAGTTATGTGTCTCAAGAAGTGTGCGTTGAGGTTACACCAGCGGTTTCGGTACTTACAAATGTAAGTGTTGAACACACTGCTTGTGATAATGGTAAAATGTTTGTTTCGTGGACAATGCCGTTTGATATAGACACTACTATATATAAACCTCCCTATAGATATTCATTACTGAGAACTGATGGATTTTCTGTATTGAATTTCACTGAAATTGCCCAGTTTACAAATCTTACCGACACTTCTTTTGTTGATACAGCTTTGTGTACACAAAACATGTCGTATTCATATAGAGTTGACTTATATTCTGATGCCGATGGAAAACCATTGTTAATCGGTTCTTCACCAATTTCATCATCGCCGTTTGTTAAAATTCATTCATCAAACAAACAAATACGTCTTACTTTAGATTCTCACGTAAGTTGGATTCATGATACTATTTTTGTGTACAAACAAAATGAAACAACTCTGGCGTTCGATTCTGTTGGAATTTTTCAAAATAATGAATTTGTAGATACAGGATTAGAAAATTTACAGGATTACTGTTATTATGTGATAACAAGTAGCCATTTTCAACATGCGAAAATGCCACAACGTGTGTATAATAATTCTCAAATACTTTGTTCACAACCTATTGATACTATACCTCCTGAATTAATTGATTTTACGGTTCTTCAAAATTGTGAAACCTACACACATACAATACAGTGGGATGAGTGCGATCCTGATATTGAAAAGGTAAGAATATATGTAAAATCTTGCGATGATATAACCGATGATGTTGTTCTTGGAACATTTGATGCTTCAAAAAAACAATATATTCACCAATTTACAGAATTTAATAGCACCATGTCGGCATGTTATTATATAACCACGCTTGATGCTGCTGGTAATGAAAGCAATCCTTCGCCCGATACCTGTTTATATACCTGCCCAGTGTATGTTTTACCTACTATTTTTACTCCCAATGCCGATGGCGAAAATGAGCTGTATAAACCTGCACACAATAGATATGTGCAAAAAATTGATTTAAAAATATATTCAAGTTGGGGCGATTTAGTGTTTGAAACAGAAGATCCTGAAATTTTATGGGATGGAACGCATTATACTACGCATAAAAAAATGCCCGATGGGGTGTTCTATTATGTGTGTGATGTATATGAATATTGGGCTGATTGCACATTACAACCACGTACGCTTGCTGGTTTTTTTCATATGTTTTCTGATAGTGGAGAGTAGCGTGTATGCGTAAATATGTAAAAACATACATAAAAATAAAGAGGTGGAGTTTGATTACACAATTTTAATGTGTTTTTTATTCTGAAAGAATTTATGAATTCTTATTTTTATGTATATTTGAACTAATTAAAACGAGTATGTAATTTTTAAATATTTTATAATGCAATTGATTGATAATTATGATTTTGCTGGAAAAAAAGCAATAGTTCGAGTTGATTTTAATGTGCCATTGCACAAAGAAACAGGAGTGGTAACTGATGATACTCGTATTCGCGGGGCTTTACCAACAATTAATAAAATCTTACAAGATGGTGGTGCGGTAATTCTTATGTCGCATATGGGACGACCAAAAGTAAATCCTGACCCGAAATTTTCTTTGAAACAAATTATTTCTAAACTTTCAGAAAATTTAGAAGGAAAAACAATTTTGTTTGCTGATGATTGTATGAAAGCAAAACAACAAGCAGATAATCTTAAAATGGGAGAGGTTTTATTACTTGAAAATCTTCGGTTTTACGAAGAAGAAGAAGGAAAACCACGTGGAGTGGAAAATGCAAGTGAAGAGCAAATAGCAGCTGCAAAAAAACGTGTAAAAGAATCACAAAAAGAATTTGTTAAAACCTTGGCTTCATATGCTGACGTGTATGTAAACGATGCATTTGGTACTGCACATAGAGCACACGCATCAACAGCACTTATTGCAGATTTGTTTGATGAAAAAAGCAAAATGTTTGGCTTTTTAATTAATAGCGAATTGCGTGCTATGGATAAAGTTATACAATCAAACGATACTCCTAAAACTGCAATTATGGGAGGAGCAAAAGTTTCTGATAAAATTCAAATTATTTCTCGATTATTACCAACTATTGATAATTTAATTATTGGTGGAGGAATGACCTATACGTTTATAAAAGCACAAGGCGGAGCAATCGGAAATTCATTGTGCGAAACTGATAAATTAGATTTAGCACTTGATATTCTTGCAAAAGCAAAAGAACATAATGTAAAAGTGTATTTACCTGTTGATGCAGTAAATGCAGATGCATTTGCTCCTGATGCAAATACGTCGGTTTCAAAAACAAATGAAACTCCTGATAACATGATGGGGCTTGATATTGCAGATGAAACAATTGCACAGTTTTCTGATGTTATTGCACAATCAAAAGTAATATTGTGGAATGGTCCAATGGGAGTGTTTGAAATGGATAAATTTTCAAAAGGAACTTCGGCAATTGCTCAGGCACTTGCAAAAGCTTCGCAAAATGGAGCTTTTACGCTTGTTGGAGGTGGTGATTCTGTTGCAGCTATTAATAAAAATAATTTAGCAAACAAGGTGAGTTATGTTTCTACGGGTGGTGGTGCAATGCTTGAATATATGGAAGGAAAAGTTCTTCCGGGTATTGCTGCTATACGTGGTAAATAATAAGAAACATATACATTTTTGCTGACTTGTTGTAGTCAGTGCATGTTGTTAAATGTTCTATAAAAAAGAATGATTAAATAAATAAAATAATTTTTTATATGAAAAAAAATGTATATTTGAAGTATAATAATCAATTCTATAAATAACAAATGAAAAAACAATTTTCAAAAACAAAGCCCGAATGTAAAGTTACATTTCAAATTCCTGCAGAAATACTTGCAGGTTCTAAAAAAGCATCAATTGCTGGCGAATTTAATGGCTGGGATGTGAATGCAAACCCTGCAAGAATAATTAAAGGCGTTGCAAGTGTGAGTGTGGTTTTAGAGTCAGGACGTTCGTATCAGTATAAATTTGTAATTGATGGTGAACGATGGGAAAATGACCCTCAAGCTGATAGTTATATTTCAAATGAATTTGGTGATGCAAATTCAATTGTAGATTGTACAAAATAACATCATAACAATTTAAAAAAAAAGCCAGCATAAAAGCTGGCTTTTTTTTATTATATAGGTATTATAATCTATAACCATCGTACGTATGCAAAATCTTGACGGTGGGGAATTGCATGATGCTTTGGATACATGCGAATACCATAATTAAACACCCCTGATTTTTTTGGCGTAATAGAAATAGAGAATATTGAAATATGTTCATCGTTTTCTAAAAATTTAAACGGTGTTTTTTCAATAACAATAAATTCTCCACTTGAATCTTGTTCTGTTAACACTAATTCAACTCCTATTTCATCTGGAGAAAGACCTTTTAAATCAAGTTTTACTTCTCCTTCGTATGATTTTCCAAGAGTTAATGTATCAGCAGATTTTTCAATATCGGTAGAAATCACATAAATATCATCCCATTTTTCAGAGATTTTTTTCTTCCATTCTGTAATTTCATCTGCTAATTCATAATTATTAGCAGTCATTTGTTTTTTTCTATCTGCCAATTTAGAATAGTATCGCTCATGATAATCATCAATCATTCGTTTTGTGGTAAATTCAGGAGCAATTTCTGCAATACATTTTTTCATGTATTGTATCCATTGATGCGGAATGCCGTCTTTATCTCTATTATAATATAAAGGAGCAATTTCATTTTCTAACATGCTATAAATTGTTTCCGCATCTAATTTATTTTGAAATTCTTGGTCGTCGTATGTGCGTTTTTCAGGTAAAGCCCAGCCTGCACCTTCTTTATATCCTTCGCACCACCAGCCGTCTAATACACTAAAATTCATAGCACCATTCATAACAGCTTTCATACCACTTGTTCCTGATGCCTCAAGAGGACGAGTAGGAGTGTTTAACCAAATATCTACTCCTTGTACAAGTTGTCTTGCTAAATTCATGTCGTAATTTTCCATGAAAATAATTTTTCCAACAAATTCGGAAAGTTTCGAAATACGTACAATTTCTTTTATCATTGCTTGTCCAGGCTTGTCGTTAGGATGCGCTTTTCCAGCAAAAATAAATTGAATAGGACGCTCAGGATTATTTACAATTTTACTTAAACGCTCTAAGTTGCTAAATAATAAATATGCACGTTTATATGTTGCAAATCGTCGCGCAAAACCAATAGTAAGTGTTTTGCTGCTAATAGATTGTGTTATTTTTACTAATCGTTTAGGGTCTTCAAATCTTTGCGTCCAATTTTCATGAAGTTTTTCTTTTACATAGCTAATTAATTTTTCTCTATGCTTTTCTTTAATATTCCAGAGCACTTCATCATTTACATCATAAATTTTTGACCAGTATGAACTATCAGATAGATTATTTAGAAAACCGGCACCAAATGTTTTATTGTGTAAGTTTTGCCAATCTTTTGATATCCATGTTCCGTAGTGAACACCATTTGTAACATAGCCAATGTGTGATTCTTCAACTTGATATCCTTGCCATAAATCATTAAACATTTTTTTAGACACATCACCATGAAGGCGACTTACGCCATTTACTTCTTGTGAGGTGCAAATAGCAAGATTACTCATTGAAAAATTTTCTCCATGATTGTCAGGATACATTCGTCCTAAGTTCATAAAATCGTTCCAGCTTAATTGTAATCGTTCTGGAAATTGTCCTAAGTATGTCATCATTAAATCCTCAGGAAAAGAGTCGTGTCCCGCAGGAACAGGAGTGTGGGTTGTATAAAGTGTTGAAGAACGAACAACCTCAAGAGCTTTTTGGAAGGAGAAATTTTTATGTTTAATAAGCTTACGAAGGCGTTCGAGGTTGATGAATGCAGCATGCCCTTCGTTGCAATGAAATATATCAATTTTTTCGCCTACAGCTTCAAGTGTACGAACACCACCAATTCCAAGAAGCATTTCTTGTTTTAAACGATGTTCGTTATTTCCTCCATATAAAGCATGTGAAATAGCACGGTCTTCTTCGTTATTATCTGAAATATCGGTATCTAAAAGGTAGAGTTTAATTCGCCCTACATGTACGAGCCATATTTGAGCGTTAATAATTCTACCTGGCAATCCAACTTGCACAGTAATAGGGTTATTATTACTGTCGGTTACAAGATGCACAGGAAGTTCAGAAGGGTTTTGCGGAGTATATACCGCCATTTGGTCACCATCTAACGATAGTTTTTGTTGGAAATAGCCAAATTTATATAAAAATCCAACCGCCACCATATTGGTATTTGTATCACTTGCTTCTTTTAAGTAGTCGCCTGCTAAAATACCTAAACCACCTGAAAATACTTTTAACGAGTCGTCTAATCCGTATTCCATACTAAAATATCCGATTCTGGCATTTTCTTCGGCAGGTTTTACCGCCATGTAATCATTATATTTTTGCAACACAGCTTTGTATTGTTGCATAAAAGAATCGTTTTTAGTTAATTCAACCAGACGGTCATAACTAATTTCTTTAAGAACTTGAATCGGATTAAGACTTTTTTTCCATAAAACCGAATCGATTTCTTGGAATAAATCTTTTACCTCATAATTCCACGTCCACCATAAGTTTGTCGCAAGAGTGTTAAGTTCCTTAAGTTCTTGCGGAAAACTTGATTGCACAACCATTCCCTTCCATAATGGAGTATTATGTTTGCTTTGATTTAAGTTTGCTCCCATTTGTTTATTTACTATTTAAAAATTAATTATTTACTTTTTTATATTACCTTTTGTTTTTAGTTCAATCAGTTGCTCAAGAGCCGCTGTATGTTTTGCTATTTCTTGATCGAGTTCTTCTTTTGAAAATTGAATTTGCTCATGTGTTTTTGGTGCTTTTTTAACCCGTTCATTAAAATCACCTATAACATTCATAAAATTAATAAATGCCTCGTATGGAGTAGGATACGGGTTTGCTTTTAAAGGCGTATTTCCATCAGCAAAAAATTTGGTACTCATATAATAAAAATTATCTGAGTTTTGCAAATATTTCCAATCTTGTAAAATATACTCATCTGTTATAGCGTGCATAGTATCAACATGTTTGTATAATGCATCAAAAGCTTCTCTTTGCAAATTATTTCCAAGCCATGGTGATATATCTCGTTCTTCGTCGGCACAAGATGTAGTGTTTGGCACACTTAGCACTGAAACAGGTTGTCCGTCTTTAATTATTTCTGAAAATGTTGTAAACGAAAAATCTGTATGATTAAGAATTGCGTCAGGTAGTGTTTTCATAAAATCAAAAATTCCTGTTGATTTATGTTGATATTCACCAAATGTTTCATAGTCCATACACAGATTAAGAATTTCTTCGTCTTGTGGTAAATTTTTAATCCACCCAGCCATTTTATCAGCTGTTAGGGGCCATTGATCCCAAGCTTGATTTGAAAAACGTAGTGCAATATCGTCGCTCATTTTATAATTACGAAGAAGAATTTTTAGTTTTGGATTATTGGCACTACAATAGAGGAAATTAGGACTTTTCCAACCTAAAATATGTCTCGCACCTTCAATGAGAATACCTTTATATCCCATATTGAGCACCATGTCGCCAATATAATCAGAATAAATATAATGTGCATTATGAAACACTTTTGGTGTTTTGTTGAATACTTCACGTATTTTATTGCTATGCATTTCAACTTGTTTACGAAACTCCTCTTCGGATTTAATAGATGCCAATGAGTAGTTGTATGGTTGTGCTAAAAACTCAACCTTTCCAGTTTTTGCAAGCTCTTGAAAACTTTCAATTACCTCGGGCGTATATTTTTCAAATTGTTCAATAGCACTTCCACTTATTGAAAAATTCACTTTAAATTTTCCCTTATGTTTTTTTATAAGGTCAAGCAAAAGTGTATTCATAGGGATATATGAACTTTTAGCTACTCGTAGCAAGGTAGATTTATTAAGAAAATCATCATAATAATAATGATCTGTACCTATGTCAAAAAAACGATATGTACGTAATTTGAAAGGTAGATGAACTTGAAAATGTAAGCAAATATTTTTCATGTTTATGCGTTTGATAAGGTGTTTTGATAGATAGATTTTATTGTTTTTGCTGCCGAGTCCCATTTCAAATTGTCAACTTCTACTTTTCCGTACGTTTTAAACATATTGTCGAGACCATTATAACTCACAATGCCATAGATTGCATCTGCCATAGAGTCCACATCCCAGAAATCGATTTTTATAGCATGTTTTAAGATTTCCGAAACCCCTGATTGTTTTGAAATAATTACAGGAACATTTGAACGCATTGCTTCGAGAGGCGATATGCCGAAAGGCTCTGAAACTGATGGCATTACATACACATCACTAATTGAAAGCATGTGAATAACATCATCGCCACGTAAAAAACCAGTAAAATAAAAATTTTCAGAAATTCCAAGTTCTGCAGCTCTCCACATCATTTTTTCAAACATATCACCGCTTCCAGCCATTACAAATTTAACATTTTTTTTGCGTTGCAATACTTTTGCAGCTGCTTCTAAAAAATATTCTGGTCCTTTTTGAAAGGTAATTCTTCCAAGAAATGTAACTATTTTATCGTCAACATTTTTTTTAAATTTTTGCGGTGTTGATAGTTGCACATCGTCAACACCATTATATGCTGTTGTTACTTTTGATTCAGAAACTCCGTAATTATTTACAACAGTACTTTTGGTTAAATTACTAACTGTAATTATTGCATCAGCAGCGTGCATCCCTCTGCGTTCAATATCGTACACAAATTGATTTACATGCATGCCACTTCGGTCAAATTCTGTTGCATGAACATGTATTACGAGTGGTTTTCCAGACACCTCTTTTGCTGCAATACCAGCATCATATGTAAGCCAATCATGAGCGTGAATAATATCGAAATCAAATTCTTGAGCAATTTGTCGTGCAACCCGTGCATATGCTCCTACTTCATGAATAAGGCTTCCTCCGTATCCTCCTTCAAATGTAATGGTGTCAAGTTCTTGTGTATGAGTGTATTGTTTAAGTTGTTTTGTCGTATTTACTCTATTGTTTATAATATTATAATATTCTTCGGTTGACACATAGGGAATTAAATCTGAACCAACTTCAACATATTGTACATCGTGAGCTTTTTTTATAGACTCATTATGAAAGCTATATTTTTTTATTCGTACAGGAATATTATTTGCCCCCACAAGTTTTACAAGACTTTGGTCTTCATCACCCCAAGCTTTTGGAACTATAAAAATAATTTCCAAATCTTGTTTTGCCATGGCTTTTGTTAAACCATAACATGCCGTACCAAGTCCTCCTGAAATGTGAGGTGGAAATTCCCACCCAAACATAAGTATTTTCATTTTTTCTCTTTTGTTAATTCAATGTGTTCGAAATTGTCAATGAGTTTTTTTATACGTAAAGCAGCAGCGACGCTCCATGCTTGCGATATTGCTCCTCGTCCTTCATGAGGAGGGTTTCCGTCGTAAAGCTCTGAAAATGTTCCTATTCCGTGTGTAAAAAGAGCCTCTTCAAGACCATTGTATATACGTTTAATTTCAGTAACTCCTGATTTTCCATGAAGTTCTAAATATGCTTCGGCATAAGGAGCAAGTAGCCATAACAGCACCGATCCTTGGTGGTATGCAATATCTCGTTCTTGGATAGTTCCTTTGCATTCACCTTTATATAATGGACTTTTTGGTGAAAGAGTTCTAATTCCACGTGGAGTAAGTAATTCTTTTTTTATTATTTCTAAAACAGCATGTTTTTGCATTTCATCTTTAAGAGGTGAATGTGGCAATGATGCTGCAAATACTTGACTTGGACGCACCGAAAAATCTTTGTGAGTTTCTGTTACATAGTCTGCCAAATAATTAAGTGAATCATCCCAAAATATTTCAGTAAATGAATTTTCAATATTTTCTGGTATAGGAAGCCATTCTTCTTGAAATTTTTTATTTGGTATTATTTCAAGTGCAAATTTTATGGCATTATACCATAATGCATTTATTTCAACAACATAGCCCCATCGAGGCACAACAGGTTTTCCTTGAATTTTTGCGTCTGCCCATGTAAGAGCTTTATCTGCGTGGTTTAAATACAACAAACCATTTTTGTGCATAGTAATAATATCACTTTTGTTAGATTTAAACGCAGTAATTATTTCTTGAATTTTTTTAGCGTATCGTTTTTTGATGTTTGCTAACGAAGTATGCTTTGAAAAATGTTGTATTGCACGTATATACCATAATGCTGTATCTATAGATTCAACATTTGAGTGTTCTATATTTCCCACGTTTTTATACATATATCCGTGTATTTCTTCGGTTATAGTATCTAAAACATCTTGGCAAGTTTGCACATCGCCCAAAGCTAAGGTTAATCCTGGTAAAGCAACCATACTATCTCGTCCCCATTTTCCAGGCCAAGGAAAACTTGCAATAATTTCAGTTTTATTATTTTTTCGAGATAAAAACTGTTGTGAGGCATTGCGTAAAAAATTCTCAAAATTAGCAATAGGATTAATTTTCTTTATCTCAGAATCAAAGAGTTTTTGTAATGAATTTGTTTTTATAGGTGTAAGTCCTGCCGAAAATATTACAGATTCTCCAGTTGCTATAGGAAATTCAAAATATCCGGGTGTTAATAAGTCTTCTACACATGCAAATCCCCGCTCTTTTTCTTTTGTATATTCAAAATTATAGTACCAATCGGGTGCTGAAATGTATTCGTTTTTTTTAGAAATCTGCATTGCAAGATGCGGAAAACCTTGATATAATTGTGTTGAAACACCATTTTCTATAGAGGTGTATTTTGTTTTTGCCTCCATGTTTGCTTGCGTAAGTTTATGAATATTCCGAAACGCAAGAAGTGGACGTAATTGAAGGGTTGTTTTTGAATTTGCTTTAAGAAGTGTGTATTTTATAAGAATACGGTCTTCTTCTTCTACAAGAAGAATTTCTTTTTGAAGCAATACGCCCCCAACTCTATAGGTAAGGGTAGGGGTTGGTTCGTTTTTATATGATTCTATATATTTATGTCCTAAAGGATTATAGTCATTTATATATTTATGAATTGCAAGATGAAAAGGTGTGTTATGCTGTATTACAGTTTCGTCAAGTGATG
>Ga0265293_10010780_pt1 | contig 12668 bp, 13 predicted proteins | sample Munlanlewell138R_FD_192505 | JGI IMG/M metagenome (GOLD analysis project Ga0265293, IMG submission 192505) | Leachate microbial communities from a municipal landfill in Southern Ontario, Canada - Leachate well 138R | ecosystem: Engineered > Solid waste > Landfill > Unclassified | place: Canada... | reverse complement strand
TTCCGAAGGCTTGTTCCGCAATCAAAGTCCGGCTTATCAGGAAGAAGTTTTGCCTGTCGGATCCAAAATCTTTGGTATGACCGCCGGTTTGCCGGTTACTCTTCAGGGACTGGTTGGTGACAAGGGCAAGATCTGGGGATTGGAATCGTTTGGTTTCTCGGCTCCTTATAAAGTGCTGGATGAAAAGCTTGGCTTTAACGCTGCCAACGTATACGCACAGGTGAAAGCCTATCTGGCTTAGTTATTATTTGTTATAAGCCTAAATTATTTTCGGGAAACTTTGGTATATTTGCCAAGGTTTCCCGAAAATTTATATAAGATATTATAATTATTTAGCCATGAACAGAAGAAATTTTTTGAAGACTTTCGCTTTGGCCGGTATTGGATTAGCTGTAAAACCAGCAAAATCACTGGCAGCTCTTGTTCCTGAAGAGAAAAAAGCAGAACAGGCGGTTGATATGGTTGCAGTTATGGGTGGAGAACCCGACCAAATGTTCAAAAGGGCTATTGCCGAATTCGGAGGCATGAATCGATTTGTCAAAAGTGGACAAAAGGTTTGTATCAAACCCAATATCGGCTGGGACAGAGTGCCCGAAAGAGCAGGAAACACCAATCCGCTGCTTATTGCAGAAATCATCAGGCAATGTTTTGCTGTCGGAGCTTCCGAAGTGACCGTGTTCGATCATACCTGCGACGACTGGGTGAAATGTTATCAAAACAGCGGCATCGAAGCTGCTGCCAAAGCTGCCGGAGCTAAAGTATTGCCCGCTAATCAGGAATCTTATTACCGGCAAGTGGAGTTGCCTCAGGGAAAGATACTTAAAGATGCCAAGATTCATCAGGCCATTTTAGACAGTGAGGTCTGGATCAATGTGCCTATACTCAAAAATCACGGTGGTTCAGGACTGACCATTTCCATGAAAAATTACATGGGTATTGTCTGGGATCGCAGGACCTTTCATATGAAAGGTTTACAACAATGCATTGCCGACATTTGCACGCTGAACAAAAAGCCGGTGCTTAATGTGGTGGATGCCTATCGTGTCTTGCAGACCAACGGACCTCAGGGGCGTTCTGAATCGGATGTGGTCTTGTCAAAGGCTCTGTTCGTATCGCCGGAAATTGTCGCAGTCGATACCGCCGCCACCTCCTTTTTCAATCAGATTCGTTCTATGCCCATGGATGTGGTTAAGCACCTGGGATTTGGAGAAGAATTAGGTCTGGGTACTACAGATTTAAACAAACTGAACATAAAAAGGATTAAGCTCTAATCAAATAAGAATGCTAAGAAAGCTTAGAATAGGTCTGGCCATAGTGGCCATTATAGTGCTGACGTTCTTTTTTCTGGATTTCTCCAATCTTCTTCCGGAAAGTGTGCAGTCTATAACAAAGATTCAGCTGGTTCCGGCCTTACTTTCACTTTCCCTGGGCATTTTACTGCTGCTTTTGCTGCTTACGCTGGTTTTTGGCAGGGTTTATTGTTCAATAATTTGTCCTTTAGGAATCTATCAGGATGTGGTCGCCAGGCTGGCTAATTTATTTCGTAAGAAAAAACTCCGGCATAAATTTCGCAAAGCTAAGACAATTCTACGCTGGTCGGTATTATCGCTGGTTATTATTACCTATATAAGTGGCCTGGGGCTTGTCCTGGATTTGCTGGATCCCTACAGTATGTACGGAAGGCTGGCTGTCCACTTGTTCAAACCTGTATATATGGCTGCTAACAACGGCCTGGAGCATCTATTTACAGCCTTCAATAATTACACTTTTTATAAGGTCGATATCCACTTCTGGGGTTGGGTCTCTTTTGGACTTGCCTTTGCCAGTCTGTTAGTGGTCTCGGTTTTGGCCTGGCGCTACGGTCGCAGTTGGTGTAATACGATTTGCCCTGTGGGTACGGTGTTGGGCTTTTTGAGCAAATATTCGATTTTCAGATTGAGTATCGACCATGAAAGATGCAACCAATGCGGGCTCTGCAGTTTTAATTGCAAAGCCTCCTGCATCGACAATAAATCAGAAAGCATAGATTACAGCCGTTGCGTCAGTTGTTTCAACTGCATGGAAAGCTGTAACAAAAAGGCTGTGCAATATCTTCCTTTTTGGAAAATAAAAAAGACAGACACCGCCAAAGCAATCAGCAAAGCAACAATCAAAACCGATACTTCGAAGCGACAATTCCTATCGGTATTGATGCTGAGCGGCTTTTTGCTACCCAAGGCTGTGGCCGCCAACTTCAATCAGGAACTGGTAAACGGCCTCAGGCCTTTGAAGAGAACGATTCCCCTGATGCCTCCGGGTGCCGGAGACAGAAAACGCTTCAACAGCCTGTGTACTTCCTGTCATCTCTGTGTAAGCAAATGTCCGGGTAATGTGCTGCAGCCCAGCCTGCTGGAGTATGGAACAGAAGGTCTTATGCAGCCTCAAATGTTGTTTGACAAGGGTTTTTGCAATTACGACTGTACTTTGTGTACCGAGGTTTGCCCCAGCGGCGCCCTGCAAACCCTGACCAAAAAGGAAAAGCATCATACACAGATGGGCCGGGTGGTTTTTGTCCTTGAAAACTGTATAGTCTACCGTAACGAAACCCATTGCGGAGCCTGCTCGGAACATTGTCCCACTCAGGCTCTCAGAATGGTGCCCTACAAAGGCAACCTGACCATTCCTGAACCACATCCGGATATTTGCATTGGTTGCGGCGGCTGTGAGTTTATTTGCCCCGTAGTGCCTTATAAAGCTGTTTATGTTGAAGGACACGAAATTCAACAGCCTGCCAAGGCTTTTGAAGACGAAGAAAGAGAAGAGGTCGTCCTGGACGATTTCGGATTTTAACACTAAAAACTTACAATATGTATTACTTGCCATTATTATTGGGCCTGGGAACCCCTGAACTGATTCTTATTGCACTGGCTATTCTTTTGTTGTTTGGAGCCACCAAGATTCCCGAAATCATGAAAGGAATCGGCAAAGGCATCAAAAGCTTTAAGAAGGAAATGAACAGTACCGACGACGACGAAGCCCCCAGCGAAAAAAAAGAGAAAGACAGCGATAAAAAATAAGAAGCTGCATGACGGAGAAAAAACTTACATTCTGGGAACATCTGGATGAACTCAGAGTTGTTTTAATTCGCATCGTCATAGCTGTGGTAGCTGTGGCCTTGATTGCTTTTGCTTTTAAGGAAATACTCTTTACTATCATTTTGGCTCCTCACAAGGCCGATTTCATTCTCTACAGGCTTATTAATCAATTATCTTCGGCACTTTCCTGGCCTCAGATGTCCTTGCCCGAATTCGATGTCAAATTAATCAGTACCGAGCTCACCGCCCAATTTCTTGTACATATGAAAGCGGCTTTTTATGCTGCTATGCTACTGAGTTCTCCATATATTATTTACATACTCTTTCGTTATATTTCACCGGCTCTTTACGAAAATGAAAAGCAATATTCCGGACGCATTCTTTTCTGGGCTTACAGTTTGTTTTTCTTAGGCGTTTTATTGAGTTACTACATTATTTTTCCGCTATCCTTTCGTTTTTTGGGCACTTATCAGGTCAGTCCTGAGGTCGTAAACACTATCACTCTGAGTTCATATATGCAAACCCTGGTGGTCTTATCGCTCTTGATGGGGATTATGTTTGAAATACCGGTATTGGCCTGGTTCTTTGCGAAAATCGGCTTGCTTAAGGCTGATTTTATGAAAAAGAAACGCAGATACGCCATCGTAATAATCCTGATTGTTGCAGCCGTTATTACTCCAACCGGCGACATCTTTACACTCAGCATTGTCTCTTTGCCTATTTTCCTGCTTTACGAAATCAGCATTCTGCTGGTGGCAAAAACCACCAAAGTTTAAATACTTTCTTTGCGCGAAAGCGCGTTTCTAAGCTTAATAATATATATATAGCTGATTGGAATAATGCTGATAATATTTGAAATTATTAAAGGTTTGTCTTTTATAGTGATCCCATAAATCAGCCACAAACTAACGGCTATCCACAATAAGCTGTAAGTATACAAGGAAATACTGCTGGTGTCTTTGCTTCGGATTATTTTCCAGGCTTGCGGCATTTGATTCACAGTCGAGAACAAAGCAGCTGCCAAACCAAGGTATTCGATGGAGTTAAAATGCATAATAATTTTTTCTGTGGTAAAATAAACACAAAGATATCAGTATTTTTTGTTTTGTTCTGAATTAAGGTCTCGCTCTGAATTATAAAATAGTAAGTCTGATATTGCATAAATGAATTTATTTGTATCTTTGCCCCTCATGAATCAACGCTTTGAAATTGAGATCTCCGATCCGTTTAAATTGAGATTATTCCACAAACTAATAAAAACATGAATCCCGACGACGAGGTGCCGGTTGCCATATGCAGTGATCATGCCGGCTATGAATTGAAAGAATTTATATGTGACTGGCTCGCAGAAAAACAAATTCCTTTTAAAAATTTTGGAACTTATTCACCCGATAGTTGCGACTACAGCGACTTTGCACATCCTCTGGCCGAAGCTGTGGAAGAGGAAGAATGCAAAATGGGGATAGCTATTTGCGGTAGCGGTCAGGGAATGACGATAACCGTTAATAAACATGCCGGCATCAGAGGAACTTTATGCTGGAACCCGGAGATTGCCCGACTGGCCCGTCAACACAACGACGCTAATGTCTGTTGTCTGCCGGCCAGATTCATCAACCGGGAAGAAGCTGTGAAAGTGCTTGAAATATTTATGAACACAGACTTCGAAGGGGGCAGGCATCAGACCAGGATTGATAAAATTCCTGTTTGATCCGGCTCAGGATCAAGACAATTCCTTTCCGATCGCCCCGGTTAAAATATATCCTGTCAAAATAATCCAGGATTTATAACTATCCTTTAAACAGTAATTGAAAATTTATTGTTCGGTTTTTCTTGAACCGAAAAGGGCAGTGCCGATACGAAGCATGGTGCTTCCTTCCTGTATGGCAATTTTGTAGTCGCCTGTCATACCCATAGATAATTCCCTGAAGCTTTCATTTTCGCTAAAATAAGTTGAACGGATTTCATCAAACAATAGCTTCAGCAGGCGGAATTCCTGCCTGACTTGCTCAGTATTCTCGGTAAAGGTCGCCATACCCATCAGTCCCTGCAGTCGTACGTTGCTTAAGTTTTTCCAACTGCCTTCGCTGAAAAATAATCGGAGTTCCTCGGGAGTAAAACCAAATTTGCTTTCTTCGCGGGCAATATAAATTTGTAAAAGACAGGGAACAACACGTCCGATTTTGGCTGCAGCTTTGTTTATTTCTGTCAGTAAAGCCGGACTGTCTACACTTTGTATCAATGAGGTGAAAGGAATTATATATTTTATTTTATTCCGTTGGAGGTGACCGATAAAATGCCATTCAATATCTGCCGGCAGAGCCTCGTGCTTGGAGCACATTTCCTGAGCCCTGTTTTCGCCAAAGCGTCTTAGTCCGGCCTGATAGGCTTGCAATATTCTCTCTGTTGACTGAAACTTGGAAACCGCAATCAATTTAGATTCCGAAGGAATTGTTTTGTTGATTTCCTGAATATTGGATGCAATTGACATGTTGTAATTAGCTTTGCGCCTACAAATCCTGAAAAAAATCTGAGCGATCGGTAGAGTATTTTTTGGCTTTAAGGTTTTCCTGAATATCCACAAAAGCATTCAGCGTGAAATCCATGTCTTCCCTGGAATGATATACAGTGGGCATAAGCCTGAGCAGGAGTTGATTTTTCAGAATAAAGGGATAAATAAGAACCGGACAGAATATATTGTAGTTTTCCCTTAGATCGATGACAATGTTTAAGGCTTCGTAAATATTGCAGGGAAAATAAATTGGTAAAATATTGGTATTTGACTCTCCGAGGTCAAAACCTTTTTCCAAAAGTGCAGTTCTTAAATAATTTGCGTTGTTGTGTAGCTTTTTTATGAGCGACAAATGCTTTTTGAGGTATTCCAATCTTTTTATTATACCTTCAGCAAAAACCAAGGGCAAAGCTTTTGAGTGCAATTGGGTCCTGGTATGATACCTTAAATAATTCATTATTAACTCAGGTCCGGCAATAAAACAACCCTGGGAGGCAAAGGCTTTGGAAAAAGATCCCAGGTATAAATCAATTTGCGAGCTGACACCAAAATGTTCGGCTGTCCCGGAACCATTCTTAGCCTGAATACCGAAACCATCCGCATCGTTGAGCAAAATCCTAAAGGGATAGCGTTCTTTTAAGGCCACAATTTCGTCTAATTTGCCATAATCTCCGGTAGAACTAAAAACTCCCTGAGTAAGGAGCAGAATACCTCCTTTGGGTTTCTTTTCCAGTATACTCCCGGCTTTATTCAGGGCTTTTTCCAGGCTATCCATGTCGTTGTGCTGGTAACTGAAATGCTCTCCTCTGTGCAAACGAATGCCATCTATCATAGAAGCATGCACCTGAATGTCGTATATAATAATATCGTTACGGTCGCATAGTGAATCGATTACTGAAGAAATACCCTGGTAACCATAATTCAGCACAAAGGCATCTTCCTTATGCGTGAAATCGGCCAGTATGGATTCCAGTTTTTCGTGAATACTGGTATGTCCGGCCATAATCCTGTTACCGGAGGGATAGGAGAGTCCCCATTTACGGGTCAGCTCCTCATCTATAGTTCGAATGTCCTCGTTTTGAGTAAAACCCAAATAATCATTTACATTCCAATTCAGGATGTCCTTACCCCTGAATTTCATATGAGCCCCCAGAGGGCCTTCCAGTTTGGGATAAGTAAAATATCCGTGCAGTTGCCTGGCCATTTTTGACAAAGGCTCTTCGTTAGTGCGTATGCGATCGAATAAATCCACCTTGAATGTTTTACTTGTTATGCTGCAAAACTAACTAAATAATTCATACCTTACAAAAACTTTTCATTCCTGATTTTACGTTCTGAAGGAGAAAAGACTATTGTTAAATCTGTTTAATTAAAATAAACGATTTGGCGAAAAAAGTATCTTTGTATTAAACATGCTCATCGCTGTTCTACTTAATAGAAGGGAGTACTGATATGAAAACCAAAATCAATTACCTGTTTATTCTTGCCCTGGCAATTCCCTGGGCACTTGGTGCACAAAATGTGTACGAAGACGACCTGTACTATCACCCTAAATTTGAGTCTGCTATTACCAAAACAGAAAGCAGTCAGGATTTGTCTTCCCTGCAGGCAGAGAAAGTTACTGAAAACAATACTGCCGTTGTAAATAATCAATCAAACAGAGATGTTGATGTTTACAACCGCAGACCTTCCTATAAAAACGACGAACTTTCGGTAAATTACGAAGAAGAGTTTATGGACGACTCTGTACTGATTAGTCGGGAAGAATACGAGGATTTTCAATACAGTGAACGCATACGGCGATTTCATAACGACAAATTCACTACTCATATTACCGATGACGGTTATGTGAATATTTACGTTGAAGACGGAGCCAATGTTGATATCTACTATATGGAAGATAATAACTGGAATCCCTGGATGAGTCCCTGGTATTATGATGTATATTACAGACCTTATCAATACGGATGGAGTCACTATGGCTATTACGGTTATTATTCTCCCTGGCGCTTCAATGGATGGTATTACGGCTTTCATGATCCCTGGTATTACAGCTGGTACAGCCCCTGGTACCATTCCTGGGGTTGGGATCCCTATTATTATGATTATTACTCTGCCTACTATTACACTCCATACACAGTCTGGGGCTATCCTTCCAACATTAAAACACCCAGAAAACCAATTAACACTCGTACGGCTTTAGCTTCACGTAATGACGTTAATTCAAGGGGAGGGGTTCCTGTCAGCAGCAGACAAGCTGTCGGCGGTGGCGGGACAGCAGCAGGCACATCTGCTACCCGATCGGCTGTATACAATGACTTTAGTCGTACCGAGACATTAGCATCCACAAGAACAGCTAATACCCGTGGCGATATAACCAGAGGTACAACATCGAGCAGAAGCACTGCTACTACAGCTCGCACTAACAACCAGGCTACCCGCTCGGCGGTCAATCCTGTTAGATCTTCAGGTAATTCTTCCTACAGAAACACCACATCAACCAATCGCTCTGTTGGAACCAGTACCAGGCAGTCTACAACAAGAAGCACTTCCACCACGAACAGTAGCCGAACCAGTACAATCAGCACTCCTTCTTCAAGAAGCTCCAGCCGCTCAACTGTAAGTCCTTCTTCTACCAGAAGTTCAAGCAGCAGTTCGGGCACCAGTGTCAGATCCGGATCGAGCAGCAGCAGCAATACAAGAAGCAGCGTGTCAACACCAAGCTCATCATCGTCTTCATCATCGTATTCTGCTCCCAGTAGCTCTTACTCCTCAGGAAGTAGTAGTTCAGCAAGGAGCAGCTCGGGAGTAAGCTCCTCCGGACGTAGTTCTTCAGGCAGTTCTGGTCGTCGCTAAACATTTGAGAAATGAAAAAAACAATAGTTGCAGTTTGCCTGTTTTCAGCGGTAAATATATGCGCCCAGGAAGCCTTTGATGCTTTAAGGTATTCACAATCAGAAGTAAACGGAACAGCACGCTCCATTGGTATGGCAAATGCATTTGGTGCCCTGGGGGGAGATCTCACCTCCATAGGAATCAATCCTGCGGGAATTGCAGTTTATCGCAGTTCAGAAATAAGCTTCAGTCCGGTGTTGAGTATTGCCAACCTGAATTCCGATTTCAAAGGCACTGAAAGCTCTGATTCCAAAGTGGGTTTTGGCACCAACAACTTTGGTGTGGTAGGTTCATACAGGACATACGATGAGTCTAAAGTGGCTAACTATAACTTTGGCGTTAGTTACAACCGGCTGAAGAATTTCAAACGTAATATTAATGTGATGGGGGTTAACCGCCCCATATCTTTGCTGGACAACCTCAGTCCTTACAGCACGCTCGAGAATATGGCCTACGAAACCTATTTGCTGGACGACAACTATAACCCGGTTCTTTTGGAGGGAGAATTATTGGACAACGAACAATATGCCATTGAAAAGGGCAGCATAGGCGAATGGAATTTCAGCATGGGTTTAAACTATAACCATTTCCTTTATCTGGGTGCCTCTTTGGGTGTTCAATCGGTTAATTATGAATTGGACACTTACTACAAAGAATTTTTTGACGGAGGTGGGAGCATGGAATTGGTTAATTGGTTAAAAACCAGTGGTACAGGCATCAACGGAAAAATTGGAATCATACTTCGCCCCATACCCGAATTAAGATTGGGCTTTTCCTATCATACTCCCACATATTACTCGCTCAGAGACGATTACGATGCCTATTTAAGTTCCTACGGAATGCCTGATGACAATGGCGATGTAGAAGACAGAACCATATATATTTCGGAAAACGAACCTGATCCGGTTTATTACCAACTGGAAACCCCGCAACTTATCGTGATTAGTGCCGCTGCCCAATTGGGACAAGTTGGTCTGTTCAGTGTAGACTACGAAATTGTCGATTACCGGAAAATTCGTATGCGCAACAGCAGTGGCTATCCCTTTACTGACGTAAACAGTGATATTAATTCTTACTTCAGACTGGGATACAACCTTCGCCTGGGCTCCGAGATCCGTCTCAACAAACAATTCAGCCTCAGGGCTGGTTATGCATTTTATCAGTCACCTGTGGCTAACCATATTGAAAGAAACAATAATCCTATCTATACCCCTTCAACTGCACCTCAATACTTTATCGAAAAGGATGCCCATTCGGCTTCCCTGGGTTTTGGATATAGAGTAGGAGCCTTCTTTTTTGACATGGCTGTTCTTGAGCAATTCAGAACGGAACATTTCTATCCCTACTACAACTGGGGCGGAGCAGGTGAATACGCCAATCTCAAAACCAACACTACCAATATAGTTTGCAGTTTGGGAGTTAAATTCTAAGTTCTCAGGGGCTTAAGTTCTATAACTCTTTAAGCCTTTGCTCCAAGCGAAATAATTCATCACGATATTGCGCAGCTTCCAGAAAATCCATTTTCCCGGAGGCTGCGTACATTAATTTACGGGTGTTTTCTATCAATTTTTGCAGCTGGGGACGACCCATATAGCGTATGACGGGATCGGTCAGGATATTAATGTCTTCAGGTTCTGTATAATAAGTTTTTGTCTGATCCTGACTTTCAGCTGCTCTGTTCACAAACACGGAGTAATTTTCTTTGTGGATAGCTGTGGGGACGATGTTGTTTAGTCTGTTGTACTCTTCTTGTTTTTTTCTGCGGCGTTGGGTTTCTTCCAGGGTCAAACGCATACTTTCTGTTGTTTTATCGGCATATAAAATTACTTTGCCATTAATGTGACGTGCAGCCCTGCCGGCTGTCTGAGTCAGGGATCGGTGATTGCGCAAAAAACCTTCTTTATCGGCATCCAAAATGGCCACTAAGGAAACTTCGGGTAAATCCAGACCTTCACGCAATAAATTAACCCCGATCAGCACGTTAAATATCCCCTTTCGCAGCTTTTCCATAATGTTCACCCTTTCCAGGGTTTCTACGTCGGAATGGATGTATTCACAAAGAACCCCCTGCTGCTTAAGGTATGCCGATAATTCTTCTGCCATGCGCTTGGTTAAGGTTGTTATCAGAGTTCGTTCATTGCTTTCTACTCTCAGTCGGATTTCTTCCATTAAGTCATCCACCTGATGTTTACTGGGACGTACTTCCATCAAGGGATCCAGGAGCCCGGTGGGACGAATCAGCTGCTCTACAATGAGTCCGCCTGATTTCTCCAGTTCGTAATCGGCAGGCGTCGCACTCACATAAACGACCTGTGAAGTCATGGCTTCAAATTCATCAAAACGCAAAGGCCGGTTGTCCATGGCGGCCGGAAGTCTGAAACCGTATTCGACCAGGTTTTGTTTGCGGGCATGATCTCCTCCCCACATAGCTCTGATTTGAGGTATGGTAACATGACTTTCGTCAATAACCATTAAAAAGTCTTCCGGGAAAAAATCCAGCAGGCAGAAGGGGCGCATACCCGGCTCCCGGCCGTCGAAATAGCGGGAATAATTTTCAATTCCTGAACAATGCCCCAGTTCCCTTATCATCTCAAGGTCGTAACTGACTCTTTCCTGCAGGCGTTTTGCTTCGTAGGCTTTATCAATTGACTGGAAAAAAGACACCTGGGCTGCCAGATCAAGTTCTATCTGCCGTATGGCCTCAGCCTGACGTTCCTTGGTGGTTACAAACAAGTTGGCAGGATAGATATCGAAACTATCAAATTCAGCCAGTCTTTTGCCTGTAAGGGAATCAATTTGTTCTATGGCTTCAATTTCTTCACCCCAAAAAATTACCCGTATTACCCTATCCGAATAGGCCAGAAAAATATCCACATTATCGCCTTTGACTCTGAAGTTCGCTCGCCCCGGGCCTATATCGTTCCTGGAATAAAGACTGTCGACCAGCCTGCGCAAAAAAACATTGCGGCTTAGAGCTTGTCCTTTTTGGATGCGTTGGATGTTGTTGTGGAAATCTACAGGATTGCCCATGCCAAACAAACAGGATACGGAGGAAACAACCAAAACATCTCTTCTGCCGGACAATAAGGAAGAAGTGGCCGAGAGCCTCAATTTCTCAATTTCATCGTTAATGGCCAGATCTTTCTCAATATAAGTATCGCTGTGAGGTAAATACGCTTCGGGTTGGTAATAATCGTAGTAGGAAACAAAATATTCTACCGCATTGTCAGGGAAAAAGCTTTTGAATTCTCCGTACAATTGAGCTGCCAGAGTTTTGTTGTGGCTTAATACCAGGGTAGGCCGTTGAACTTGCTCCACTACATTGGCCATCGTAAAAGTTTTGCCCGATCCGGTTACTCCTAGCAGGGTCTGGTGAGGAAGTCCCTGCCTAAGACCTTCTGTTAGTAATTGTATGGCTTCGGGTTGATCTCCGGTGGGTTGATAGCTTGAAACAAGTTTAAACATGAGAGAAGAAAATAATCTGCAAAAATAGACATTTTTTAATGCTTTGCGAAATCCTGAACTCCGGGCTTTTAAAATTTTCAGAATACAAAAAAATATTGTTCCTTCGCAAAATTATTGGCCAAAAGGCTGATTCCTGGCTGGTATTGAATAAAATTACACAATTCTTGCAGAATCAGCCTCTTCCCTTTATTTTTTATCTATATGATCTGGAATGAAAGCTATGAATGCCTGAGCCGTAAAGAAATGCTGGAGCTGCAGGGCAAACGTTTACGCAACACGGTTGAGCGCGTTTATCACAATTCTCCTTTTTACAGGAACAAAATGCAAGAGCTCGGTCTAAGCCCCGAGGAGATAGAATCGGTCGAAGACCTGGTGAAATTACCCTTTACGGTAAAAAATGATCTTAGGGACCAGTATCCTTTCGGTCTGTTTTCCTCGCCCATGTCCGAGATTGTACGTTTACACGCTTCTTCGGGCACAACCGGCAAACCGATAGTTGGAGGTTACACACGCAAAGACCTGAACATATGGTCCGAGGTAATGGCCAGAACCTTTTCGGCCGGAAATTGCGATCGCAGCGATATATTTCAGATTGCCTACGGTTACGGCCTGTTCACTGGTGGCCTGGGAGCTCATTCCGGTGCTGAACGAATAGGTGCGTCGGTTATTCCCGTTTCCTCGGGCAACACCGAGAAACAGATTCAGCTTATGACTGATTTCGGGAC
>Ga0265293_10010779_pt1 | contig 12669 bp, 10 predicted proteins | sample Munlanlewell138R_FD_192505 | JGI IMG/M metagenome (GOLD analysis project Ga0265293, IMG submission 192505) | Leachate microbial communities from a municipal landfill in Southern Ontario, Canada - Leachate well 138R | ecosystem: Engineered > Solid waste > Landfill > Unclassified | place: Canada... | reverse complement strand
TAAAGGGATTCTCTTTATGTTTCGAGTTACATGAAGAGAATAAAACGAACAAAGTTAAAATAAAGATTACCCTATCTTTTTCACGAACAGTATTATTTAACCGGTATCGCAATTGAAATGGTTGTTAGGTACACGTGTTTAAAATTAACATTTTCGCTAAGCAAAACGAACAGAAGACAAGCTTGCTTGGATTATGTCGTTGCGAGAAAATGCCTAAATTTATTGAACGCCTATCGATCCTCTGGTAAGGCCTACACCACAAATATCATTAAAAGAAATGAAACCATAAAAAAACAGGCGGCAAAACCTGTTTTTTTAAATAAAAGAAACCGTATTTATTCACAATTAACTCAATCCTTCAATCACACCGTTCACGATATCGATCCGTTTTGCCTGCGGGTCGGCGGGCAGCCCCGGCATGCGCATCATCTCTCCCGCGATGGCCACGATAAATTCCGATCCTTGGTTGATCACCAGGTCGTTGATCTTGAACCGGAAATCCTTTGCCACGCCATACGCTTTGGGGTCTGCCGAGAAAGAGTACTGCGTTTTAGCGATACATACCGGCATTTTCTCAAGCGGCGTCCCTTCCATCTGTTTGAGTTTTTTGAGTGCTTTCTCGCCCAGCACCACATCCCGCGCCCCGTAAATTCGGGTGGCAATCTTGGTGAGCTTTGTCTCAATATCGTCTTCGTCGTTGTAGGTGAACTTCAGTTCCGAGGAGGGTTTGTTCTCGATCGCCTCTACCACTGTTTGTGCCAGTGCCACCGCACCTTCTCCCCCCTGGGTGAATGCTTCGTTGATCGCGAAGGGGATGTTCCGTTCTTCGCAGAACACGCGTACCGCTTGGATCTCGGAAGGGGTGTCAAACGCGTATTTATTGAAAGCCACCACCACCGACTGGCCAAAGCCCGCCAAGTTATCGAGGTGCTTTGCCAAGTTCCCCAGCCCTTTCTTCAGTCCGTTGATATCGGGCGCCTTGATCTCCTTCTCCGGCGTGCCCCCGTGCATCTTGAGCCCTTGCGCCGTTACCACGATCACTGTCAGTTTAGGCCGCAAGCCGCTTTTTCGGCATTTGATATTGAAGAACTTCTCCGCGCCCAAGTCGGCACCGAACCCCGCTTCGGTAATCACGTAGTCTCCGTATGTCATCGCCATTTTAGTGGCCAGCACCGAATTGCAACCGTGCGCGATATTGGCAAACGGCCCCCCGTGCACGAACGCCGGCGTATTTTCCGTGGTCTGTACCAAATTGGGATGGATGGCATCCTTCATCAACACCGTGATGGCTCCTCCCACGCCGAGGTCCTTCACGGTGAACGGCTCGCCGCTGATGCGGTATCCCAACAAGATATTATCGATCCGCCGGCGAAGGTCCTCCTCGCTTACCGCCAAGCATAAGATAGCCATCAACTCCGACGCGGCGGTAATATCGAATCCCGCTTCGAGCGGCACGCCGTTGCCAGGCCCCAAGCCGGTGATAATGAAACGCAAACTACGGTCGTTCACGTCCAACACCCGCTTCCAGAGCACCTCTTTAATCGCTTCTTTCGTGCCTTGCACCCGAAAGATATAGTTATCCAGCAGCGCCGAGATGGTGTTATGTGCCGTGGTCACCGCGTGAAAATCTCCCGTGAAATGGAGGTTGATATTCTCCATGGGGAGCAGTTGGGCGTAGCCTCCCCCGGCAGCCCCTCCTTTCATCCCGAAGACGGGCCCCAGCGATGGTTCCCGGAGAGCCACGATGGCATTTTTCCCGATCTTGTTCATGCCCAATGCCAGCCCCACGGAAACGGTTGTCTTCCCGATCCCCGCTTTGGTAGCCGTGATGGCGGTCACCAGTATCAGGTTACTCCGGTTAACCTTCTCTTCATCTATGAGATGAACAGGAGTTTTCGCCATGTGTCTCCCGAAACCAATCACCTCTTCCCGGTCGATCCCGATGCTTTCCGCCACGTCTTTTATTTTCCTCAACGGTGTTTCTCTTGCAATTTGAATGTCTGATTTCATACGATTAATTCATTTTTTACACTATGGTGTATGGAACTCGCTTTAATCATGTATTTGCGTCATAATGATTATAATGCTCGTTTCATTTATGTTGATTTGATGATTCGTTGATTTGTTAATTAGCACATTAGTCTCATTGACACATTAGTCTCATTACTTAAGCATTTCCTCCAGCATGATGAGCCGGTCACGCAGCTGCGCTGCTTCCAAGAACTCCAGCTTCTTCGCGGCAGCCCGCATCGCTTGGCGTGTCTGTTCGATTTTGGCTTTCAAGTCGTCCCGCGTAGTGTACTCCGTTAACGGCTCCGCGGCCAGCGAACCATAGTCCGGCTCCACGTATGCCCTCGCCTCGGCGGTAGAGACATGCTCCCTGCTCAGTGCCGAGGAGCGGGCCCTTTTTATTTGTGTAGGCGTGATGCCGTGCTCTTCGTTGTACTTCATCTGTTTCTCACGGCGCCGGTTGGTCTCGTCGATGGTCATCTGCATGCTGTCGGTTATCTTATCCGCGTAGAAGATTACCTTTCCGTTCACGTTCCGCGCTGCCCGGCCGGCGGTCTGGGTGAGGGAACGGTGGGACCGGAGGAATCCCTCTTTGTCGGCGTCCAGCACGGCCACCAGCGACACCTCCGGCAAGTCGAGTCCTTCCCGCAGCAAGTTCACCCCCACAAGCACGTCGAACAGTCCGTTACGGAGGTCGTCCATGATTTTCACCCGTTCCAGCGTTTCCACGTCGGAGTGGATATAGTTGCACCGGATACCGTTATTCGTCAAGTAGTTGGTCAACTCCTCCGCCATTCGTTTGGTGAGGGTGGTGATGAGCACCCGTTCGTCTTTTTCCACCCGTTGCTGTATCTCCTCCATGAGGTCGTCTATCTGGTTAAGGCTGGGACGCACATCAATGGGCGGGTCGAGCAATCCGGTAGGCCGGATCAGCTGATCCACCACAATCCCTTCCGATTTCTCCAGCTCATAGTCGGCCGGGGTCGCGCTCACGAAGATGATCTCGGGGGTGAGTGCTTCAAACTCTTCAAATTTCAAGGGCCGGTTATCGATGGCCGCCGGGAGCCGGAACCCGTACTCCACCAGGTTCATCTTCCGGGAGTGGTCGCCCCCGTACATGGCCCGTATCTGGGGAATGGTCACGTGGCTCTCGTCAATCACCGTCAGGTAATCCTCGGGAAAGAAGTCGAGCAGGCAGAAGGGACGCGTACCGGGTAACCGTCCGTCGAAATAGCGGGAGTAGTTCTCGATCCCCGAGCAATAACCGATCTCCTTGATCATTTCCACGTCATAAGTAACCCGCTCGTAGATTCGTTTTGCTTCCAGCGGCTGGCCAATCGACTGGAAGAATTCGACCTGTTTGCCGAGGTCGATCTGTATCTCGTCCACCGCCCGGAAGATACGCTCCTTGGTGGTGACGAAAAGGTTGGCGGGAAAGATGCGGTAGGAGTTTAACCGCTCGATGGTGGTGCCCGTGAGCGGGTCAACCGACTCGATCGACTCGATCTCGTCGCCCCAGAAGATAACCCGCACGATGTAGTCGTGATAGGCCAGGAACACGTCCACCGTATCCCCTTTTACCCGGAAATTGCCTCGATTGAACTCGGCCGTCTCGTCGCGGGAGTAAAGGCTGTCGACCAGTAAACGGAGCAGCCGGTCCCGTTCCATCGTTTGGCCTTCGGTTACCTCGATGGTGGTTTTATTAAAATCCTCCGGGTTGCCAATGCCGTAGAGGCAAGAGACGGACGACACCACGATCACGTCGTTCCTCCCCGAAAGGAGCGACGAGGTGGCCGCGAGCCTCAGCTTTTCAATCTCGTCGTTTATGGCTAGGTCCTTTTCGATATAGGTGTCGGTGGTGGGTATATAGGCTTCCGGTTGGTAGTAGTCGTAATAGGAAACAAAGTACTCCACCGCGTTGTTCGGGAAAAAATTTTTAAACTCGCTATAGAGTTGGGCAGCCAGTGTTTTATTATGGCTTAGCACCAGCGTGGGCTTGTTCACTCGCGCGATCACGTTGGCCACGGTGAAGGTCTTGCCCGACCCGGTCACGCCCAACAAGGTCTGGTAGGGTACTTTTTGTTGAAGTCCCTCTAACAGCGCCGCGATGGCTTCGGGTTGGTCGCCGGTAGGTTGAAAGTCGGATGTAAGTTGAAATTTCATAGTGTACCTTCTAACAATGGATGGAATGGTCTGGCTTGATCCTCTTTAAGGAGCGTCGGGATAGGGCTTTGTCTCGTGTATGCTCACGATCCGGAAATCGGGGTTCAGCTCCAAATGCACGATGTATCCCGGCACCCGCTCGGTTGCCCCTTGGCTCGCGTAGGATTTGGTCAGGGGCACGTTCACGGGGTAGTTCCCGTTCGCTGTTCGCTCGTACTGCACCGCCTCGATGTCCGGGGCAAACGAGAGGGTTGCCCCCCGGGCGCGGGTCCGCGCCATCAGCAATTCTCCCGTGATCCGTTCGCGGGAAGCGGCACCCGAGTTAAAGAAGCGACGGACTACCGGCGCGAGGTACGGGTATGCCCCGTCGTGAGCAGTGCCCGAAAGGGCCGCGTAAAAACCGCCGACAGTAGACCGGATGCTATCCAAGACATTTATTTCCACGGGAAAGGACTGGTGTAGCATCGCGTACCTTTTATCGGCTTCTGCCGCGTACAGCCCTCGCAGTTCTCCCCGCCGGGCTTGGGCGAGATAATCGGAGTATGATTCGGACGTGTTGACGCGCAAAGCCCCCAACCAGCTGAGGGAATCGAGCTGCCGCTCTATCAAAGGCGCGTAAGGGCTCTCGGGATGCCGGCTCAAGAAATCGCGTAGCTCGGCGGTGTTGCCCGATGCTTTCATCTCGCCCCACGCGGCAGCCTCTTCCGACTTCAGCCGGAGCAGTCCGGCTTGCGCCTCGTCAAAGTGTGCCCCGTCAGGAAAAGCCTCCATGTAAGCAATATATCCCCCGGTGCTGTTCAGCTTGAGGGCTGTCTCCCACCCGCTCCGCTCCAGGTTCCCTTTTCGTATCGTCTCGTTGTATACCAGGAAAGCGCCCGCGAGGAAAAGAATAGCGATGAGAATGATCAGGGGCGTCTTAGCCCGTTTTTTTCTTCTCGGTTGTATCACGGGCGGGACACCGGAATCGGGGACATTTGCTCCCTCGTGTCCGGTTTTTATTTCCTCGAATGTTTTAGCTACTTCTGTTTTAGCCGGGGCATTGGCGGGCAAGCCCACCTCGTAATCCGCACGAATTCGTCGTGAACAATCATCACAGAAGAGGGCTTCTTCCGGTTTGGTTTTTCCACAAAGGGGGCAGGTTCGGGACATAACTTCGCGAATTTATAGCATGATAAAGTCTTTGCAAAGATACACCAACCTACCGATTTTACCCTATCGTCGCGCGACAAAATGACTTTCTCCTACGGCACGACGAGGAGGGGAACATTTTTTATAAATCCGTTGGAAAGTGGAGGATGGCCTCTGGGTACTCAAGACGGACTTCGAGACAAGACCCGTCTTCCTGCAAAGGGATGACAAGATAAGGGCACACTTTCTCACCTGCTTTCTTTCGCTACTAGTAATGAGAATCCTGGAAAATAAAGTCAACCGGGTACGCGGAGTGCTTACCCTTATCTAACTTTTACCTGGTTCTTGCTTGGTTCTTGCTTGGTTCTATTCTATATAAGGAGGATATAAGGGGGATTAGAATGAGGTAAGACTGAGGTAAGAACTATACAAGACCAAAATAGAAGGGAAAATCTAATTAGTTTTGCAGTGAGCGGCAAATTTCATACATTTGAATTCGGGTAGCAGGGCCCATTTTCCAAACAATTCACGTGAATGCGATGTCCTATTTTAAAAAACGAATCCAATCATTTAAACATGCCTTCCGGGGAATACGCACGTTATTCCGCGAAACACCGAATGCTTGGATTCAACTCGCGGCAACTGTTCCCGTGATCCTCTTGGGAGTACTGTTCCGCCTGTCGCGGGGGGAATGGCTGGCCCTCGTCATCGTTACCGGGGCCGTGTTTTCCATGGAGGCCGTGAATACCGCGTTGGAAAGGCTCTCGGATTACGCCTGTAATAAAGAGATCCATCCCCTCGTCAAGGAAACCAAGGACCTTGCCGCCGCGGGGGTACTGATTGCCGCTTTAACCGCGTTGATAGTAGGAGTTATTATTTTCGTGCCAAAAGTCGTTGAATTACTTTTTTGATAAGATGATTTTTCCGTATCTTTGCTTATATATCTTTAAAATAGAGGAATTATGACGGAATTAGTTTTAAAAGGTAAGATAGACCAGAAGAAGCTGGACTCCATTGTCAATTTTCTCAGATCATGGGATATAGACGTTGAAGTGAGAGAATCCAATACGGAACAGAACAAAGAAAAAAATCTCTTCACAGAATCCTTCGGGATGTGGGCCGATCGTGACGTAGACATTAAAGCAATGAGACAGAAGACTCGTGAACGAAGGACTAAAGTACATGGGAATGATTCTTTGTGATCTTTCACCGTGTCAAACTCTTTACTCTTAACATTAAAGATTTTGCTTATATCCCCACAATAAAATTACACGAATACCAGAATAAATAGAGGTACCTGATGATTACCCGTACTCAAATCGACCTCGTTCGTGTTCAGCTGCTGGAAAAGGATCATGATCAAAAACTACTCATATGCTTGACCGTCGCGAATCCCGGCAGGAAACTGACCGTGAAATACGGGATAGCACCCGAGAACCACGCGTTCAACCCCTCGGTGGAACTATTCCGCAAAGGCGACCGGCTCAACCTGGTGGATTGCAGGGTGGACGAGGAGGGGTTCGTGATCCCGTCCTACATCGTGTTGGAGCCCGATTACCTGATCGACGCCTCGGCAATCGCGGAATGCTTTCAAGACTATTCTATTTCGCCGCTCCATTACTTCCGCGACAAATTCATGGAGGTGGAAAACCGCTCTTACCTGCTGCTGGGAAACTTGGCCAATTTTTTCCTCGATGAACTGGTATTCGCGGACGACCCCGGGAAAGTCTCCTTTATGGAGGCTTTCCAGCGATCGTTCAAAAACTCGCCGTTCGAATATGCCAGCTGCGAAGATATACGGTCGCCGCGCGATTTCAAGGAATTCATGCAGAAAGCATGGCAACAGTTCGAGAATATCCGTCGCGTGGTACAACGCGACTTCCCGCGGCGAGGCATCGATATTCATCAATGCACGTTGGAGCCCTCCTTCTTCAGCGAGAGATTCGGGTTTCAAGGACGGCTCGACTTGTGGCATCCCGGGGCTGGCGAGAGACGGGCCGGCATCGTGGAATTAAAATCGGGCAAGTTGCCTTTTCCCGTGTACGACCAGGATAAAATCGCGCTCAATCATGAAGCACAAACCGCCGTGTACCGCTTGATGCTGGAAAGCGTCTTCGGGGAATCGCGGGAAATGGATGCTTTTATCCTCTACTCGGCAGGAGATCGGGCAGGGGAAAATCTTCGCGATGCCGCGAAAGACGACAAGCTCGAAAAAGCGATCCTCAATACACGTAACCTGATCGTGGCTCAAGAGAAACAACTCGTGAAAGGAGATAACAAAGCAGTAGCATCCTTGTTTGACGCTCTTTTCAAATCAATTAGCGGGGAAGGAAAACTCCCTCGGTTCTTCACTTCGAAAATCGCGGGGATAGAAGCACGATTGAAACAAAGTAGCAAACTGGAAAAAAGCTACTTCTACCGGTATACCCGTTTTATATCGAGGGAATTATACCACCAAAAAATCGGGGATATCGCGCGTGAAACACCCACCGGGGTGGCTTCCTTGTGGAACAGCGCGTTCCGGGACCGGGCCGAGGCACTGGATATCCTCTACAACCTCTCCATCAGGGCTATTGAAGATACGCGAAACGGCATGACCGTTTATTTCTCGAGGGAGGAAGGAAGCGACTTGGTTAATTTCCGGGAAGGGGATATCTGCATTGTTTACCCGCGGGAGAACGAGGCAGACACCGTGTTGAACCAGCAGATCTTGAAAGGGAGCATCGTCTCCATTCGTCCGGGGGAGGTGGTGGTACGCTTCCGGTACAAGCAGAAGAACCGCCGTTATTTCGACGAAAACCGGTTATGGGCCATCGAGCACGATGCCCTGGATTCTTCCTTCACCGGCATGTACAAGGGACTCTTTGCTTTTCTGGGTGCCCCCAAACGGAAAAGGGATTTATTGTTGGGGCAAGTTGCACCAGAAATGCATGCTTATTTACCGGTGAGTAACACCAAACGTGATGCTTTACTGTTGGATGAGCCAGCGGGGATATCCATTGGTCAACGCGTGTGTTCCAGCCCGGACAACAAACCGGCTGACCCCGGGGACATTATCGCGCGGGCGACAAAAGCAAAGGACTACTTCCTGATCGTGGGACCGCCCGGAACCGGGAAGACTTCCATCTTCGCCCGGCGATTGATAGAGACGTATCACGCGGAACCCGGTACCAATATCATGGTGCTCGCTTATACCAACCGGGCCGTGGACGAGTTGTGCCAAGCGATCCACGCCGGGCTGGGTAATAGCGCGGGAGTGTGCGACGCCTATATCCGGGTAGGAAGTGAACTCTCTTGTGCCCCGCCTTACCGTCATCGGCTGCTGCAACGAATTGCCGAACAATCCGTCGACCGGCAATCGCTGCTCGCGGAGATCGACGGGGCGCGTATTTTTGTTTCCACGCTTGCCTCCCTCAACGGGCGGCTGGAGTTATTCGACTTGAAACACTTTCACGTGGCCATTATCGACGAGGCATCGCAGATCCTGGAGCCGCAAATCATAGGCCTCTTGCCTCGTTTCGACCGGTTCGTGATGATCGGTGACCACCACCAACTGTCGACCATCGTGTTACAGGATCGCGCCCATTCTGAAGTGGAAGAACCGCTCTTGCAAGAGGCCGGTATCCTCGATTGCCGCGATTCGCTCTTCGAGCGGTTGATGCGTCGCTGTTTGGAAAAAGGATGGCACCATGCCCACGTGCAGCTTACCCACCAAGGAAGAATGCACGAGGAAATCGCCGCCTTCCCCGCTATTCATTTCTATCCGGCGGGCCTTTTTTCCGCTAACTACTGGCAATCCGAAGAATGGGATTTATCGTGCCAATCCGATCACCCGTTTCACGTGCTCGTGGCAAAAGAACGCACCGCGTTTATTTCCACCGAGAGAATGATCCGCCCTGTCATATCCACTAAAGTAAATGAAACCGAGGCAGATGTGATTACCGCGTTATTGCATGCCCTCCGTGACGTGTACCGGGAAAATGGCAAACCACTCGACGCTGCCTCCGTGGGCATTATCGCCCCCTACCGTAACCAGATAGCCTTAATCCGCCAAAAGCTGCTGGAAAGCGGACTGCCGGAAACGGAAAAAATCATGATTGAAACCGTTGAACGTTTCCAAGGGAGCCAACGCGACGTGATCCTGGTATCGTTCTGCGTGAACGATCCCTCCCAGATGGATTTCCTGTGCAACATGAACCGGGACGGCACGGTAGATAGGAAACTAAACGTGGCCATCACCCGTGCACGGCAACAATTATTTCTGGTTGGGAACGCGCGCGTCCTTCGTGAGCACCCCATATACCGCCGCTTGCTAAACCATTACCGGGAGAAAACACTTAGTAATGACTTGCCGTGCGGTTCAAACCCCACCTAATATACTATCCATCACCCAATTGGCGCGCGCCGCGGATATACCCGTGCTAATAGGGATATTCGTGTTCCCGTTCAGGTGATTAACGACATTCTCCACCAAGTAGTACTGGATATTCTCGGGGTTCTCTTCCACGAATTCCCGCACCCCCTGGGATGTTTCCAACAAAATAGGTGAGAAACCAAAAGTGGAGAAAACAAGGCTGCCCTCCGTTCCGGTTATTTCGACGCGGTCAGCACGGCTATTTTCCGGCGCGACAAAACTCCAGTTTCCACTTCCCAACAGGCCCGACTTGAAACGGAAAACAGCAACCACGCTATCCTCCACGTCATACAACCCGGCAACATTGGCCGTGAAACCCTTCGCCTCTGTGATCTCGCCGAAAAGCCAATCGAGCAGATCAAGCTGATGCGACGCCAAATCATAAAAATACCCGGCACCGGCTATCTCTTTTTTCACTCGCCACGTCGAGCTATCCTTCGTACGGTCAGAGGGGTACGGGGGAATGGCCAAGCGTACCTCTACGGTTGATATATTGCCCAACAGCTTTTCATCGACCAACTGTTTCACTCGCTGAAAATAGGGCAAGGTCCGGCGATAATAAGCCACGTAACAGGGTACACCTGTCTCTCGCGACACCCGGTTTATTTCAAGACACTCCTCGTGAGAGGCCGCCATCGGTTTTTCGATATAGACGGGCTTCCCCGCTTTCATGGCAGCAATAGCATATTCCGCGTGCGAACCGGGAGGGGTTGCCACATAAATCGCGGTTACCCTTGGATCGTTAATTAGATGGCCCGCGTTATCGTACCAGGCGTCGATACCATGCCGACGAGCATACTCTTTCGCTTTATTCGCATCTCGACGCATTACGGCAACTACCCTCGAACCGGGCACTTTTTGGAATGCCGGCCCACTCTTTTTCTCGGTTACATCACCGCAACCTATAAACCCCCAATATACCATATTATTTGATGATTAAATAATCAAGTCCATAGAATCGTCCTGCTTGCATTCAATGTGGCAACGAGTTATTGATATTATCAATCAATTCATTTTTAGTCATATCCCAAAAGTAAAATAAATTTTGATAAATACAAAGCATTAAGAGCGGCGCATCGTAATGTTTCATAGACGGACTCTCTTACCAAAGAGGTCACGACAGGTACCCCATGTAGTTTTTCATCAGCTCGTCCTGATAAAATATCTACTTTTTTTGTAGATAATGATAATAGTAGTAACTTTGCTAGAGTTTGACAAACGGATATGGAAATAGAGTTTGACAAAAAATATTTGCGGGAATTATACGAAACAGGTGTGACAACCGACAAAAAACACCGTTTCCAGCCGGATATTGTAAAGAGGTATCAAGCACGTGTAAGAACGCTTGAAACGGTTTCCAAAACAGAAGATTTATATACTTTCCGTTCGTTACGCTATGAAAAGTTAAAAGGCGATAAGGCAGGTATAGAAGCTATTCGTGTGAATAACCAATACCGCATCGAGTTTAAAACTAAACAGGTGGCTTCCGAAATGGTTATAACGATATGCAATATTTTAGAATTGTCGAATCATTACAAATAAAATAACTATGGGTAAATATATTTGTGCCCGGCCTATTCACCCGGGTGAAATCCTGAAAGAAGAGATAGAATACCGCGGCATACCGCAGGTTAAACTTGCAGCAAAAATGGGAATGGGTTATAAAGAACTAAACCACATACTTAACGAACGTCGTCCATTAACTCCCGCCACGGCAATGTTATTTGAAGCCGCCCTTGGGGTACCTGCAGATATGTTGATCGGTATGCAAACCGATTATAACATGCGCTTACTTAAGCAGGATAAATCCTTTACCGATCGCCTGGCACAAATACGTCAGATGACAGCCATACTCTAAATCACCAGATTCCCCTCTTCACGCTTCGTTCCACTGGCCACTAAGGTGGCCGTCTCCATTAAAAGTTGGTTTAATTTCTTTTATTACCCGTGTTTTTTGTAATTTTGCACTCTCGAATTGTCTTATGGTGTAATGGTAGCACAACAGATTCTGGTCCTGTTTGTCCAAGTTCGAGTCTTGGTAAGACAACAAAAACGGCAATGAGGTCTGCCATGAACCGCCTGAGGGGCTGATGACTTCTACTGAAATAAATATAATCGTTTATTATGGTAAAGTCAATTCTTATTGTCGGTTTAGGCGGGTTTATCGGAACCGCTTCTCGTTATCTCATCTCGCGGCATTTTCAGCTGCATTACGACTCCTCGTTCCCTTGGGACACGTTCCTTATTAATATCGCGGGCAGCCTGCTCATCGGCCTGTTTTTCGGCATTGCCGAGAAAGGGAACCTCCTGTCTCACGAGTGGAGAATCTTCCTGACCGTTGGCCTGTGCGGCGGCTTCACCACCTTTTCGTCGCTTTCTCACGAAGCTTTTATCCTCTTGCAAAACAACGAGTTTTGGCGCTTTGCCATTTACTCGGGGTTGAGTTTTATTTTGGGGTTGTTCGCGGTTTTCTTGGGCAGGTATATCATCGAAATTCTTTAATCAGGCCTACACGTGAAACCGATTTCGAAATCGTTCCACGGGATAGGCCAGAGCGATATAGGATAAAAGAAAAACGCCCGGGAAAAGCAAAACAGCATGAAAAAACCACTCCTATAAGAAATCAGAACGGGTAACCGATGGCGAAGTGGAACGCGAAGTCCCGCCGGAAATCGGGCTTGAAAATGGTCCACCGGGAACCTTGTGGCAGACCGGGATTGTGTGCTTTCATCCCCCCATCCACCCGGATAAGCAGGAAGTTAAGGTCGAACCGTATCCCCGCCCCGTACGACACGGCCAGCTCCTTATAAAACTTGCTCCATTCGAACAGCCCGCCGGGTTGCTCCTCGTAGTCTTTGATGGTCCATATGTTGCCCGCGTCCACGAAGCCCGCCAGCTCGATCAGCCGGGTCATCTTTCTGCGATACTCCACGCTGAAGTCAAGTTTCACGTCG
>Ga0265293_10010778_pt1 | contig 12670 bp, 10 predicted proteins | sample Munlanlewell138R_FD_192505 | JGI IMG/M metagenome (GOLD analysis project Ga0265293, IMG submission 192505) | Leachate microbial communities from a municipal landfill in Southern Ontario, Canada - Leachate well 138R | ecosystem: Engineered > Solid waste > Landfill > Unclassified | place: Canada... | reverse complement strand
CCCGCCCCCGATTTCCGCAGCACACCCCGCGCAAGCAGGTCGTTGATGTCGCGCAGCGCCGTGTCCGGCGAGCATTTGGCGATCGCCGCCCACTTGCTGCTGGTGAGCTTGCCTTCGAAACCGTCGAGCAGATTGTTCAGCAACTTCACCTGCCGCTCGTTGAGTGGTGTGGTCGCCCAGCGTTGCCAGAAGCGCGCCTTGGTCAGCACGGCGTCGAGCGTGTGCTGCGCCTGATCGACGGCGCGATGGAGCGTGTCGAGGAACCAGGCAAGCCACTCGGTGACGTCCATCGACCGCTTCTGCGTCCGCTCCAGGGCGTCGTAGTAGGCCTTGCGCTCGCGCTGGATCTGCGCCGACAAACTGTAGAACCGCTGTGGACTGCCATCGGCACGCGCCAGCAGCAGATCGCCGATGGCTCGGGCAATACGGCCATTGCCGTCGTCGAACGGATGCAGGGTGACGAACCACAGGTGGCCGAGGCCGGCCTTGAGCAGCGGCGGTTCGCTCGATGGACCATTCAGCCAGTCGAGGAAGCGGCTGGTTTCGGCTTCAAGGCGATCGGCGGGCGGCGCTTCAAAATGCACCCGCTGCCGACCGATGGGGCCGGACACCACTTGCATCGGACCACTGGCATCGTCGCGCCAACCGCCGACCTTGATCTTGGCAAGGCCGGAGTAGCCGGTGGGAAACAGTGCAGCATGCCAGCCGAACAACCGCTCACGCGACACCGGCGCATGGCAGTTGGCCGTAGCGTCGAGCACCATCTCGACCACCCCCTCGACGTGGCGATCGACCGGAGCGAGCGCGCCGATGTCTACGCCCAACCTGGGGGCGATGGACGAGCGCACGGACTCGACGTTGAGCTGCTCACCCTCGATCTCGCTGGTTTTGACAACATCCTCGGTAAGCGCAGCGAGGCTTGCCTGGTCGCGCAGGGCCATGCCCACGTCGGCCAGACGGCCCATCAACAGCCCCTGGGCACGACTGACCTCGACCATAGGGGCAGCGAGTGCCGCCAGATCGAAGCGCCAGTTCGGCCAGTCACCGGTCTGCCAGATGTAGTGGTAATCGCCGCTATTCATGCGGAGATTGGGGCTGCATTCTCCGCATGCGCAAATCATTTGCCGCATGTAAAGCGGTGAATAGGAACGCCATTCGCCGCACGGTGGCGGATAGATCACCGCGCCTCGAACGCCGGTCGGTGGCGATGGGGATGTAGCGGCGCACCATGTGCGCCATGCGCCCGCAGCCCTTGGCGGGCTGGTATCGTGTTACCCTGAAGCGCAACCGCACAGACCTCGTCAGCGCGCCGATGCGCGCGCAAACAACAGGGAACAGCAGTGCAAACCACCACCGGCCTGCCGAACCGCTGGCTCGCTGCACTCGGCCCGCTCGACCTGGCGGAGGTGGCGCCGCTTGCGGCGGCCTGGCAGCAACAGAACGAAGCCCCCTTGCACGCGGCACATGCCGCCGAGCGGCTGTTTTTTCGGCATCGACATGCAGGGGGCGCACCGACCTGGCTTGCCTTCGCCATCGCCGTATCGGGTCGCATCCACACCCTTTCGGACTTTCACCCGCTCGATCCGCTGCTGGCCGAGTTTGCCCGCCGACGACCCGGCCTCGTCCTTCCCGAGGCCTTGCTGCGGGAACTGGACGCCTGCTACTTCGGTGGCCTGGTCTTTCGCCAGCCGGATCATCCGCAGATGGCCCACTGGGCCGGGCGCTGCCTGGCGGCGTTCGAGGCCGAAGGCGACGACTTTGCCCGCCTGAGTGCCGCCAACTATCTGCTCCTCTACCGCATCTGGCGCGGCGATCTGCTGGGCGCCGAGTCGCTCAGCCGGCGCATGACGGCGATCCGCGAACGGACCGGCGACGTACGCACCCGCCTGCTCAGCCATTCCCTGGTGGCGATGATCCGGCGCCTGTTCGTCGAATACGCCGAATGCATGAGCGAAGTGGAACAGGGGCTCACCCTGGCCGAGGCGAGCGGCGTGCACTTCTGGGATTCCCATTTCCACATGCAGGGGGCGTTTCTCGCCCTGACGCGGCACAACCTGGAGCAGGCCGGCGAGTGGCTGGCCCGAATGGAACGGTCGGCGCCGCCCGAACACTATCTGGACCGCTCCGGTTATCACTACAGCCGTGCCTGGCTGCACCTGTTGCAGAACGACGTGCCGCTGGCCCTGCGGCACGCCCGCGAGGCGGTGACTCTGGCGGAAAAATCCGGCGCCGTGTTTCCCCAGGCGGTGACCCACATCGGGCTTGCCCAACTTTACGTGGAACGGCGCCGGTTTCTGCGCGCACTGGTGCACGTCGGCCGGGCGCGGTTCATCGGTCGTGCCATGGATTCCGGATACGTCCCGTTCGCGCGCGGCCTCACCCGGGCGCACGCGGCCTTCAGCCTGGGCATGGAGGCCCGCGGCCGGCGCGTGCTGGCGCAGACCCTCGCGCTGGGCCGTGAGCAGCGCTATGTCAACTTCCCCTGGTGGCGCGGGAGCACAATGGCGACGCTCTGCGCCCGCGCGCTCGCCGCCGGCATCGAGCCGGATTACGTGCGCTGGTTGATCCGACAGCGCCGCCTGGTGCCGCCGCCGGATCTCGCCGCCCCGGAATCCTGGTACTGGGCACTGGAAGTGGCGCTCCTCGGCGGGCCGACGATTCGCCTCGACAGCCAGCCGCTGGAGCTGGGCGGCAAGGCGCACGAGCTACTGCTGAATCTGGCCTGCCTGGGCGACGGCAAACACCCGGTCTTGCGCGAACGGCTCACCGACCGGCTCTGGCCCGAGAGCGAAGGCGATCGCGCTCAGCGGGCGCTCGATACGGCGATCCATCGCCTGCGGCGCTATCTCGGCGGCGAGGAGATGATCCTGACCCGCCCGGGCAGCGTGGCGCTCAACCCGGCCCTGTGCCGGGTGGATTATTGGTGGCTGCTGCGTGACCTGGAGGGCACGGAGCACGGCCGCGCGCAGTTGGCGCGTTTCGTCGAGGCGGCGGTACGTCTGCCCACGGCACCGGACCCGCTGCCGAAAGCGGCATTGTCGCGCCGTATCGCGGCAGCGGTGCTGGAACGACTGGACGATGCCGCTGCCGCCGACCGGGAGGCCTGGCTGGAGACGCTGCTGGAGGCGCAACCCGCCAATGAGCGGTTATGGCAGGCGCTGATCCGCCACCATCTGGCCCTGGACCTGCCCAGCGCGGCGGTGGCGGCGTGGCAGCGCTGTGTCGCGGCCCTTGCCGCCCACGTCGGGGTGGCACCGTCGGCGGCGACCCGGGCGCTGGTCGCGGAGCTGCTGCAGGGGCCAAAGCCGTAACCGTAACCCGCCGCCTTACCACGTCGGCACCGCTTGCGGCTCGTCGAACCAGGCGCTGCGCAGGCCGAGGAGGTGCCGCCGGCCTTGAGGCGAAGGTGCGCAACCCGTTCGCGCGGACGGTTTCCCAGCCGGGATCGGCCACAGTCTGTACCGCTGGGGAAAGTGCGCGTGACGAAAAGACGCTGGAATCAGCAGAGTCTGGTACACGCGCTAATGGCGCGGGTGTTAATTTAATTCACCTTGGACCCTTTGGTTGACTTGCTGCCGCTGACCCCGAGTTCCACAGGGTCAGAATGCAATGCAAACTATTCCCAAATCACTGTCCCGCGCGCACCAACCGGACACGGTTGGTGTAGTCCTTTATGTTGGGGTTGTTGGTATGGCCGAAGTCGAAGTAGACGATCCACGCGTTGTTGGGGCTGCCGGCGTAGGGCGAAGACGACCAGAAATAACTCACCGGGGTCTTCGGGAACAGTGCCGCGTTGATGGCCGGATACCAACAGCGCCGCTCGACGATGGACCCCAGTTCGTTCCGATTGGGCAGCCGCCAATCACTCGCGCCGGCATAGCCCGCCGCATCGTCGCCATCAACGTCCGAGGCGCCGCTATTGATGTCGAGCGCCGCCTGCAATGCAGCCTGCCAGGTGTAGAAGCCGGCGGTGCCGATACAGGTGCTCCCGTCCCAGGTCTGCCCGAGGCTGCAGCGCATCCAGACGAGGCCGGTGCGGGTGTCGGTCACCGTGCCGTTGCCGTTGTCGGTGAAGTCCGCGGTCGCGGTGGTCTCGGCAACGGCGCTATTTTCGTTGGCGCACGTTACGGCAGCCTGCGGCCTGCCGGTGGACACGGCCAGGCCGAGGGCCAGCAGGCCGGCAGCAATGGGCTTTGCATTGTTCACTGAGTCTCTCCTTGCATGAATGGGTTCGTTCGTCGACTCGCGGATTCGATGACTTGCTCATGAGTCGCCGCAGGAGCCACCGTTTCAGGCCGCCCTCCCGAAAGTTCTACTCGTCGCAGAGCAGGTAGCTGCGCCCTTGCCGCAAGCGACGCTCGGCAACGGTTCGACGTGCCAGGGGAAGCTCCAGGCGTCGATGGCGGAGGCGCCGGTGTACGGTTCAGCGCCGGGAAACGGTTCACCCGGCAGCAGTTGCCGGCCGCACTGCATGAGCAGGACGCTGCCCGGCCAACCGCCTCGGAACGCGCCACTACCAGGCCACCGAGTCGGCCTGGCCCTGCGAGGACTCCTCAACCCTTGGGGTTCTCAACGGTAAAGACAACGAGCGGCTCCGGCCGCCAGCGCCGTTCCAGCAGAGCAACCCGCGTCTCCACGAGAGACCCAGCAGCCGCTGCTCATACAGACATGCACGCACCCTAGCGCACTTGCACCGACGGCAGGCGCGATACGTCCGCTCAACGGTACGCAGACCCAGGTACGGCGCACTTTCACTATTCCGCGCGCACCAACCTGACCCTGTCGGTGTTGTTCCTGTTGTCCGCGTTGAAATTGCCGTTGTTGAAGTTGACGTTTTTAGGCCGCATCCCTGTGGCGTCCCCTTTCGGCACACTGCGTGCGACCCAAATTGCTCTTGGCAATTTGGTTTACGCATTGTACGAGTCCGAGGCGTTCGAAGACGAAGACGCACACCGGCGCACTTGCGACTCGGCGCCCCATCCGCTCGGGCAGGAACGCTTCGCCATCCGGACAACTCGGGGGTGGCGCGGGCACTCAGTGAATCGGGACACAGCGCGGGCCGTCCCGCCCGCCCCTGCTGCCCGCCGCTTTGTCTGCCCAGCGGCGCCGCCAGCTCCGCGCATTGTTCGAACTGCGCAAAGCTGGCGAACGCCTTGATGGTCTTGGCCAGTTGCTGTGTGAGCTTGAACTCATCGACCGCCCACACCATGCGCCCCAAGTGCTCGGCCTGGCTCCACCTGTCGCGCCAAACGCGGTTGGCGAGGCTTGAGTGCTGCATCGCCCGACGGCGCATATCGGTTCCGACCGCGTTCTTGTGGTAACGAGCGAAGCGGTGCATCACCTCCTTGACCAGAACGAGGAGGCGGTTGGCGTCACGGACGATGGGCGGCAAGCCGCCATGCTCTGTCGAGCCGTTCATTGGTCAAAAATCCAATTACTGACCGGCACGCACCAGACGAACATGTTGGATGCTGCCCTTAGAGAAGAAGTTGTCGAGTCCATCCATGAAGCTGACGAGCCACGCGGAGCCCGCAGCCGAGGCATGCGGAGACGAAGACCAGTGCCAGGTCGACACGGTGTTCGGGAAGAATCCGGTGTCGATGGCGGGGCTGACACTCCCCAGGTCTGCGATGGAGTGCAGTTCCTCCTGAGTGGGCACTCGCCAGTCGTTGAACCCGCACAGCCCGGCGACGTTGACGGCAGCTACGTATTTCTCGCTATCGCAGTTGCTGTCATCAACGCACGCGCCCCCGTTGGCCGTGCCGGCGTTGCCGCCGTTGGTGGCGCTATCCGAGTTATACCAGGTATAGGTCCAGTCCTTGTCGTGCAGACCGTTGTCGTCGGTCTTCACCTCCCACATCAGGCCGGTGACGTTGTCGAGGACGCAGGACCACGGGGTGGTGGCGTAGGCGGCGGTCTGGTCGGCGAGAGGGTCGCCGCTGCTGTCCAGCTTGGTGAAGGAGAAACCCGCTTTACCGTCCGCGTCGTCGTTGGTGAGCGGGTTGGCATCGCGACCGAAGTGGGCGTCCTGGCCGGCGGGGACCGGGTCGCCGTCGCCGTCGGTGCCGCTCGCGGTGGTGGTGGCGCCGACGGCGGCGCAGTCGACGTCGTTGTTGTGGGTGCCGCTGCCGCCGAAAGCGTAATCGCCGCAGGCGGTTATGCCGGTGTCGTTGAGCTTGCCGAAGGCATCGTCGTTGGTGATGGTGCCGGTGGCGGTGAGGGTGCCCGCTACCGCGTTGGCCGAGACATTGGAAAGAGTGAGCGTGAAGGTCTCGTCCGCCTCCGGGACGGTCTCGCCACAGAGCTGCACGGCGATGGTGCCGCTAGTGGTCCCGCTGGCAATCGTCAGGCTGTCGGCGGCGGTGATGTAGTCGACCCCGATGGTGCAGCCGGCACCGCCGGCGGCGCTGCCGCTGCTGGTGGCGTAGTCGACGGTGACGTCGCCGTTGGCCTGAGTGCTCAGAGTGACGGCGAAGACGAGGCTGGTGGTACCGCTGTTCCCTTCAAGGACGGCGGCGTCGGCGACACTGACGGTGGGCAAGACGGCCGCGAAGCTGGCCGTCACCGTGCAATCGGCGATGATGGCGCCGGTGGTGTAGGTGCCGCCGTCCAGCGTGCCGTCGCAGCCGTCAACCGAAACGATTTGATAGCCGCTGTCCGGCGTGACGGTGAAGATCGCGGTGCTGCCGTGGCTCACCGTGCGGCTGGCCGGACTGATCTCGCCGCCCGGCCCGGCGCTGGTGGAGACGGTGTAGCTGTTCGGGCTGAAGGCTGCCGTCACCGTGCAATCGGCGGTGATGGCGCCGGTGGTGTAGGTGCCGCCGTCCAGCGTGCCGTCGCAGCCGTCGACCGAAAGGATTTGGTAGCCGCTGTCCGGCGTGACGGTGAAGCTCGCGGTGCTGCCGTGGCTCACCGTGCGGCTGGCCGGGCTGATGTTGCCGCCCGCCCCGGCGTTGGTGGAGACGGTGTAGCTATCCCCCGAGCCACCCCCGCCGCCGCAACCGGCAAGCAGAACGAGCATAAGGACGAACGATACGGCGTTCGTGACGGTACGACCCATAGCACTTCCCCGTGGCTTCACGACGATTCCATGCTAGGGGGCGCCGCCTTACATTCGCCTTACACTGTTTATTTCCCCGACAAATAACGCCTGTCGTCGAAGGTGCTGATCCAGTCCGGGCGAAACAGCGCCAGGCTGGCGGCGATCATGCCGGTGAAGAAGGCCTCGGCGAAGATCATGAGCGGCGCGAACGGCAGGTAGTCGTGGGCGACCTTGCTGAAGCTGTAGGGACCGCAGCAGGCCAGCAACACGGTGGCGGCCGTGATGGTTGCGACCATGGCCAGTCCCCCGCACAAAAATCCATTGCCGAGTACGTAGACGAAGAAGTGGTGCGGCAGAAAGCGCACCGACAGGCGGTAGATGGTCTCGCTCACCAGCACGGGCACCGCCACCATCACCATGCCGTTCAAGGCCAGTGATTGCAGATCACCCATGCCATCGAAGGTGGTGCCGAGCAGCACCAGGCTGAGGCCGATGAAGGCCAGCTGCCAGCCGAACATCAACACGAACAGAGTGGCGCCGAGCAGGTGAAAACTCATGCCGGGCTTCAGGCCCGCTTCCATCTGCCACAGCAGCAGCAACAGCACGCAACTTGCCAGCAGCACGTGGCTCTTGGCCGGGTCTTTGCGATAGACCTGCCATGGCGCCGTGTAGGCCGCCCAGCCGAACGCCACGGTGAATCCAATCGACGCGAGCCAGTAGAAAAACGGCGGCAAGAGGCCCGCAGAAAGGTTCATCGGATGACTCCTCGGGGATGGCCGGCCATGAGTATTACCGCATGGGCCGCGCCGTTCCAGACCCCGCGGACCCGATACAGACTGTCCTTACCATCAGCTTATACGACGGGCGCGAATGCGAAGAACCGGCTATACCGCATCCGGGGTTCGCCAAGGCAGGCAGACTGGGCGCGTCACCACGCGGTGCCGCAGGAACTGACGCAGCAATCGGTTGATCTGGCGGCGTTCATCGCGCACGTAGCGCGGATCGCCGTTGACGGCGTAAGGCGCCGGCAGGCGCTCGCAGCCCTGATAGGCGATTACTTCCGCAACCCGCGCATCATGGTAGATGCGCACGGTCATGGAAATGTCAGGAACCAGTTCGTCCTGGTCGAAATGATGGCGAATCCGAAGGGTGGTCGTGTACCTCGAGTGTTCCAGGAACTCCATGTCGAACCCGACGGGCGGCCGCGCGGCGCCACTCGCCAGCTCGGGCAGCAGCAGTGCCAACAATCCGTAGAGCTCTTCAAAGAGCGCGTCGGGCTTTTCTCGGAAAGCGCATTTCACGGTGCACCATCGGTTCTTCGCGTCATTCAGCTAAAGACAGGCCACAATCCGCACGGTTCCGTGCGATTCAAAAGTAAGGAAACGATTCGGGAGCAAACCGGCTCAAGGCCGGATGCCGACAGGACTTCCTGGTCAGTGCAGCGCCGCCCCGCGCTGCAAACGCGAGGCTGAAGCAGCATAACACCGGGAGGAGGTTTGACGGAAATTGACGTCTGGAGTCGAAACGTGAACGCTTCCGATAGAAGCGAAAAGCCCGCGCAGCGCGGGCTTCGGCAAGCGCGCAGCGGCGACCCGCTGCACGGATGATTAGCCGGACGGCGCCGAGTCTTCGGCAGCGGCTCAGGCGAAGAAGTCGACCATGCCGCGGCCGCCGTCGGCGTGACTCACCTCGGTGCCGATGTCCGTGTCCTCCACCTCGGCACCGCCCACCTGAGGGCCACCGCGCCCGCCCAGGTGTTCACGCCCGTCGCCGCGTTCCTGCGGCGATTGCTGCGACACCTCCGACTGCACCAGATTGAGGCCGCTGTCCGCCAGCATGTCCCGCAGGCGTGGCATCGCCGCTTCGATGGCATCACGGGCCACGACGTTGTGTGCCGTGAAGTTGACCGTCGCCTGATCCTGCTGCACGGAAATGCGCACCTCGATGGGGCCCATCTCGCGGGGGGTCACCTGGATGTGCGCCTCCTGGATGCCCTGGCGGGCCATCCACACCACGCGCTCGTTGAAAGCCTGATCCCAACCGGCGTGGTTGAGCGGCACGGGAATGCTTGGGGCGGCAGAGGCCTGCGCGGCCATCGGCGCCACCCCTCGGCCGGGCGCAGCTCCCAGGCCGTTCAGCAGACCGAGAAAATCAGTGCCGCGCGGTGCGGACGGGTCTGCCGGCTTGCCCTCACCCGGCACGGTCGTTTCCAACACCATCTTCCCGGCACTTTGCTCCTGGGCCGCCATGCGACTGAAACGGAACGCCGCGAGCAGATCGCCGGCCGGGCGCTCGGTGGACGGCTTCGCCTCCTGACCTGTCGCCAGCGCGACTTCGCTGGCACGCGCGCCCGCGCGGCGCGGCTGCTGCACTACCCGCGGGTCTTCGGTCGCCGCGTTGCTGTCCGTGGCGGCGGCAAGCGGATTGAACACGTCATGCTCGTCAGCCATCTCAGACGCCATTTCGGACACCAGCTCAGACGCAATCTCGGGCGTCACCTCGGATGCCATTTCGGACACCCGCTCAGACGCAATCTCGGGCGTCACCTCGGATGCCATTTCGGGCGTTACTTCGTGAGAGGCTCCGGTCGTTGCAACACCCTCCTGCACGCCGACCGGCAACTCCTTGCCGTTCAGTGCGGCAAGGAGTTGTTCGGGAGTGGGCTCCGCCGCGTCTTCGCCCTCCATCGCCATCGGCGCCTCGGCAGTCACGCCCGAGGCTTCGGCCGCCATCTCCCCAGTCGGTTCCTCCGTGCCGGCCTCTTCGACCGCCCGGGCCGGACGCTCCTTACTCATGGCGGCGCCGTTCGCCTCCGGTGTCTTGCCGGCAGCTTCGGCTTCAGGCTCTTTGGCGCCGCCATGGCGCGCAGGCATGCGCTCGTTACCGCGCACCTGGGCTTCGAAGACCTCGGCAAAGCTGCCGTCGCCCCCCGTCCGTCCCGCGCGCGGGCGCGTATTGGCGGCGTCGAAGCCGAGCAGCCCGGCGTCCAGGTTCTTGGTGTTATTGGGTGTCATGTCTGTTTTCCCTCGCTGTATCGAGAATGAAGCAACATCCATTCCACTCTCATTCGTCACTGGGCCGCTTGCGCTGCGCCAGTTCGTCCGATGCCTTCTGATCCCGCTTGTCGTCCGCCAGGCTCTCCTGAGCCTCGAAGCGCTCCTTGGCCTTGATGAAGGTCTGGGATTTTTGTCGTGCCCTGAGCCACAGCTGGCGTTTTTGCTCACACAGGCGCGTGGCATTGCTCACCGCCTGTTGCTGCTGGGCGATGGCCTGGTCCAGTTGCGCCAGGAAACGCCGCGTATCGAGCAGCCGCGCCGCACTAATGCCCGCCGCGCCGCTGGTCTCGAAGCGCGCCTGGTATTCGCGCCGGTAGCCTTGCAACTGGGCCAGCTGGCGTTCGTGTTCATCGAGCTGTCGTCGGCTGGCGCCGAATTCCTGGGCGGCCTTGTCCTCGCGCGAGGCGGCGACGCGCAACACCGGTTCCATGCGTTTTGACTTACGCATCACTCAATTCAGCCGCGCGCCGCCCTGGCGGGCAGCGTGGGCGGTGCCTGTTCCAGCAGGGCCTGCAAATCGTGCTGGCTGTTTTCGAAATTCACTGCCTCGCGGATGCCCTGGGCCAGGAAATCCATCATGTGCGGCTGCATGCGTATGGCCTCGTCGATGCGCGGATCGGCACCCGGCGTGTACGCGCCCACGCTGATGAGGTCGCGGTTCTGCTCGTACGTGGAGTACATCTTCTTGAAACGCCTCGCTGACTGCTGGTATTCAGGCGTGGTGATCTCGGTCATGGCGCGGCTGATGGAGGCCTCGATGTCGATGGCCGGGTAGTGACCGGAGTCCGCCAGGCGGCGGGTCAGCACCACGTGGCCGTCGAGGATGGCGCGTGCCGCGTCGGCGATGGGGTCTTGCTGATCGTCACCCTCGGCCAACACGGTGTAGAAACCTGTGATGGAACCGCCGCCCTCGCCGCCATTGCCCGCGCGCTCCACCAGCGCCGGAAGCTTGGCGAACACCGAGGCCGGATAACCCTTGGTGGCCGGCGGCTCGCCGATGGCCAGCGCCAGTTCGCGCTGCGCCTGCGCATAGCGCGTCAGCGAGTCCATGAGCAACAGCACGTCCTTGCCCTGGTCGCGGAAATACTCGGCGATGCTGGTGGCAAGCGCCGCCCCGTGCAGGCGCATCACCGGCGTGGTATCCGCCGGCGCCGCCACCACCACGGCGCGCGCCATGCCCTCTTCGCCGAGGATGTTCTCGATGAATTCCTTCACCTCGCGGCCGCGCTCACCGATGAGCCCCACCACGATCACGTCCGCCGTGGTGAAGCGCGTCATCATGCCGAGCAACACGCTCTTGCCCACGCCGGAACCGGCGAACAGGCCCATGCGCTGCCCGCGCCCCACGGTGAGCAGGGCGTTGATGGCGCGGATGCCCACGTCCAGTGGTTCGCGGATGGGCCGACGCGCCATGGGATTGATGGGCCGGCCGGTGAGCGGCATGCGTTCGTGGGTGGCGGGTTCGCCCTTGCCGTCGAGGGGCCGGCCGGCGCCGTCCAGCACGCGGCCGAGCAGCGCGTCGCCGACCGGCGCGTCGTAGGTGCTGCCGGTGGGAATGACGCGCGAATCGGGGCCGACACCGCGGATGTCGCCGGTAGGCATGAGGTAGAGCCGGTCGCGCGCGAAGCCGACCACCTCCGCCTCGATGAAATTTCCGCCCGCGCCCTCGACCAGGCAGCGCGTGCCGATGGTGGCCTGCAGACCGACCGCCTCGAGCGTCAGACCGACCAGCCGACTGAGGCGCCCTTCCACGCGCAAGGGCATGGGTGTGGCAATGCGCGCGCGTTTTTCGCGCAGTGCCTCCGCCCAGCGCTCCGCGCGCGTCTTCTCAGGGCGATGGCTGGTCATCCGCCCCGCCCATGAGTTTTTCCATCACCTCGGCGACCCGGGATTCGAGCGTCGCATCAATGCGGGAGTTATCGCTGGTGACGCGGCAACCGCCGCGCGTCAGCGCCGACTCTTCGACGATGCGCCAGGGCGTGTCCGTACCGGCGATGTGCTCACGCACCAGCGCCGCGTCGTCAGGATGCAAAAACAGCTGGATGCGTTCCGCATGGGACGGCAGTGCGCCGACCGCCTCGCGCACCACGGCCAGCACCTGGGCCGGATCGCTCGCCAGTTCGCGTCGCACCACCTGGCGGGCGACCGCCAGCGCCAGTTGTACCAGTTCGTCTTCGACCCGTGCGTTGATGTCGTTGAGGGGCTCGGCCATGGCGCTGAGAATCTGGCTCAAGCGCTGCACCTGCGCCGCCACCTCCTTCTGCCCCGCCTGCAACCCGTCGCGCCGGCCCTGTTCCAAGCCCTGTTCAAGGCCTTGTTCAAAACCCTCTTTCTGAGCCTCGCGGCGGATCTCCTCAAGCTTTTCCGCCGACAGCAGTTCGCGTAGCTCCGCAGCGTCGATCTCCTCGGCGGTGGGCTGTGGCGGTTCAGGTACGTCCGGCTCGCCGACGTTAGGAAGTTCCCAGCGCTCGTAGGCGGTGAGTGATTCCTTGGCGATGACCTTAGACGTACTCATCGCCGCCTCCGCCCAGCGACAAATCGCCGGATTCCCCATGCGGCGTGCGATGGACAG
>Ga0265293_10010777_pt1 | contig 12671 bp, 14 predicted proteins | sample Munlanlewell138R_FD_192505 | JGI IMG/M metagenome (GOLD analysis project Ga0265293, IMG submission 192505) | Leachate microbial communities from a municipal landfill in Southern Ontario, Canada - Leachate well 138R | ecosystem: Engineered > Solid waste > Landfill > Unclassified | place: Canada... | reverse complement strand
TCAGAACGAAGTGAAGAATCTCATTAAAAACAGGAGGGAGGAATGAAAGTATTTATAAGTGCGGATATAGAAGGAATCACCGGAGTCAAAAAAGCTCTTAAGCATATCTCAGCGTGCTAAATACACGGCCAAGGATATAAATGAATTTTCAGCTACAATGATGTTTATTATATAAAATCAGGGGAGGATAAAAAATGTTCAGAGAAATGAGAAGAATCAAACAATTATTGTCAATGGAAGACACTAAAGCCGTAATGGACAGAGGTACATGCGGAGTGATGGCATGCTTAGGAGATGACGATTACCCCTATGCGGTACCTGTAAACTATGTTTATTACAATGATAAAATTTATTTTCACACTTCAAAGGACGGGCACAAAATAGATGCTATAAAAAAGCATCCAAAGGTATCCTTCGCGGTAGTAGATAAAGATACAATAGTAAGCGAAGAGTACACATCATATTTTAGAAGTGCTATTGCATTTGGAAAAGCAAGAATTACAGAAGGCGAAGAGTGGCAGGAAGCCTTTCAGGCTTTGGTTGAAAAGTATTCCGGAAATATGCCCAAAGATGCTAAACATAAGATAGTAACAGAATGCACAAGGTCCCACATTATTGCAATAGATATCGACCATATGACAGGCAAAGAAGCTATCGAATTAGTCAATGCCAAAAAGTAACCGGAGAAATTATGCTTGAAACAGGATTAGTCAGAGAAGTTGAAATTATCGATATGAATCACACAGGCCAAGGCCTTGCTAAAATAAATAATTTTGTCGTGTTTATAAGCGGTGCAATAACAGGGGATATAGTTAAAATAAAAATAACGGACAAAAAGAAAAACTATGCTTTAGCAAAGATAATCAGCATTATTAAGCCTTCGGAATTCAGAATCGATTCATCCTGCCCTCATTTTCAAAAATGCGGAGGATGTCAGCTCATGCATATGGATTACAAGGAGCAGTTAAAATTCAAACGAAACAGGGTAATCAACGAATTTAGAAGGGCTCGGGTAAATTTCGATGAAGAAACTGTAAATAATTCCATTGGCATGAAGGAGCCCTATAGATACAGAAATAAAACAGCATTCTCGGTTGCAAAAATACAGGGCGAAATTCATATAGGTCCCTATGAACAAGGTACATATAATACCGTTAATATTGACGGCTGCTTAATACAAAGCAAAGCTGCCGATGAAGCAGTAAAAGCTTTTAAAAGCTTGATGGAAAAGTACAATATTGAAGCTTATGATAAAAAAGCAAAAAAAGGAATAATAAGAAACATAATAATCAGAAATAATCGAAAAAATGAAATAATGTTCATTATAGTTACAAGGACCGAAAACTTTAAAAACAAGGAGCACTTGGTTAGCGAATTATCTCTGATATCAAACATTAAAACAATTATTCAAAACATTAATAATAAAAATACAAATTTAATAATGGGGAGAAAAAATATTACTTTGTACGGTGAAGGTGTAATAAATGATACTATTGACGATTTAATTTTCACTATATCACCTGAAACATTTTTTCAAATTAATCCTGCTCAGACGGAAAAGCTTTATCAAACAGCAATTGAATATGCTGATATTGATGAAGACAGTATTTGCTTTGATATTTATTGCGGCATCGGAACCATATCTTTAATGGCTGCAAAAAAGGCAAAATATGTATATGGAGTTGAAATTGTTGAGCAATCAATTATAAACGCAAGAGAAAATGCCAATAAAAACAATATATCAAATGTTGAATTTTATACCGGAAAAGCAGAAGAAATACTCCCTAAACTATATAAGCAAAATATAAAAGCAGATATAATAATTGTAGACCCTCCAAGAAAGGGCTGTGAAAAAGAAGTAATTGAAACCATAATCAACATGTCGCCAAAAAGAGTCGTATATGTTTCCTGCAACCCGTCAACACTGGCAAGGGATGTCAAATTATTGGAATATGGCGGATATAAACTAACAAAAGCACAACCTGTAGACCAATTCCCATGGTCTGTCCACGTTGAAACGGTAGTATTGATGTCAAGGGAGAATGATTGCTCTAAGACTCCCTAATTTGCAAGATTAAATGCAACTATATTTGAATCATGGGGTTGCATTTACTTTGTCAATTCACGGAAAAAATAAAACTTACAAATTTTATTAAAAATACTATTGACGAAATCAGAAATAGTGTGCTATATTAAATAAAATTGAATTAGAGATAATGCGATGACAAGAAAGAGTAAATATATACATAATTTACAGAGAGTGCATGGGCGGTGTGAATGCATAAATATGATATATTGAACACATCTTGGAGCAAATTCTGCGAAACCGACAGGGAGTAGTGGATTCGGATACTCGCACCCGATATAGTGCTAAGGTATGATTGTACCTGATGAGTTTGATGCTGTGAAGCATCAATAAAAAGAGGTGGGACCACGTGACTAATACTCTCGTCCTCTAGCGGTAGCTGGATGACGGGAGTTTTTGTTTGCAAAATAAATAGAATTAAAGGAGAAAAGAAAATGAGCGTACAAAAGAAAATCACAAAATTAATAACGACTTTATTTTTAATAGTAACAGCTGCAGGAGTAATTAGCGGATGCACTTCCAATGCTACAAAAGCAGAAAGTACTAACAGGTTAGATGCCATAAAGGAACGGGGCTATTTGGAAGTAGTTATGGAACCATATTTTGCACCATATGAGTTTATAGATCCTTCTAAGGAAGGACAGGAACAATACGTAGGAAGCGATGTTGAGCTTGCTAAATATATTGCAGATAAGTTTGGTGTTGAATTACGAATTGTACCATTGGAATTTGGAGCAGTGCTAAGCAGCATAACTGAAGGAAAATATGATTTGGCCATATCAGCACTTGCTTATACACCAGCCAGGGCTGAAGCAATGAATATGTCAAAGGGTTACTATTTCTCAAAGGACAATCCCGGTTACGGACTACTTATAAGAAAAGAAGATGCCTCAGAGATTAAAGGGCCTGAAGATATTAAAGACAAGATAATAGTTGCACAAAGTGGTTCCTTGCAAGAGATGTTTGTTAATGACCAAGTGCCTGAGTATAAGGAATTTAAAAGAGTTTCAGCTACGACAGACGGGTTTTTAATGGTAGAAGAACATAAAGCAGATGCTTGTGCCGTATCAATAGCCATGGCTCAACTTTATATAGATGCTAATCCTGATGCAGGACTAATGGTAGTTGAAAATTTTGAATTTGAAGTTGATGAAAGTGTGGATGGCACAAGAATTGGGATACCTTTGGGAGAAAATGAATTAACCGAAGAAATCAATAAAATTGTTGATGAAGTTGTAATTACCGGTTTATATGAAAAATGGTACATGGAATATACTGAATATGCAAAATCACTTGGATTATAGAAATCTTATTCAGGAATAAAGTTAAGAAACGGAGTGTATAGGGTTGGAAACAATAATTAATTTATGGAACAAATATAATTACGTATACATTAATGGTTTAATAGGTACTCTATGGCTTGCTGCAATAACAGTTTTCATTGCAACGATACTTGGAACTATTATTGCCATTATGAAATTGTCAAAAATTAAAGTCTTAGATATTATAACCACAGCGTATATTGGAATACTTAGAGGTACTCCAATTCTTCTGCAGCTTTATTTCTTTTGGCTTATACTTCCCAAAATACTGTCATTTAATTTAAGTGATACTGCCTGCATTATGGTTGCATTAATAGTGAATGCAAGCTCCTATGTTGCTGAAGTTATCAGAGCCGGTATTCAAGCAGTAGACAAAGGTCAAACAGAAGCTGCCAAAAGTCTGGGCCTGTCAAATTGGAACATGATGCAAAAAATAATATTGCCCCAGGCAGTAAAAAACATACTGCCTGCACTAGGAAATGAATATATAACAATGGTAAAACAAACTTCACTGGCATCAGTATTCTTTGTTCAAGAGCTTATGACATCCTATAAAACTGTGCAATCAGCAACATTTCTGGCGATTCCTTCTCTTGTAATAGTCGGAATAATATATTTTGTGGTAACAAGTGTTTTAAGTAAAGGTCTTAGTATATTTGAGATGAGGTTACAAAATGACTAATAATAATGAGGCTTTGATTAAAGTAAAAAATTTATGTAAGAGCTTTGGCAAGCTGGAGGTGCTGAAAAATATTTCTCAAAGTATTTTTGAAGGCGAAGTTGTTTCAATAATAGGTCCATCAGGCAGTGGTAAAAGCACATTCTTAAGATGTTTAAATCTTTTGGAGAAGCCCACCAGTGGGAATGTGTTTTTCGAAGGGGTTAATCTAACTGATAAAAAGGTAAACATAGACAAGCACCGTCAAAAAATAGGTATGGTATTTCAGTCATTTAATGTATTTCCACATTTAACGGTTTTGGAAAATATAACACTGGCGCCTGTGCTGGAAAGAAGAATTCCTAAGGAAGAAGCAGAAAAACAAGCAATATCTTTATTGGAGCGTGTAGGTTTAGAAGATAAAAAGAGTGAATATCCGACAAAGTTATCCGGAGGACAAAAACAGCGACTTGCAATTGTGAGAGCATTAGCCATGGAGCCAAAAGTTATCCTCTTCGATGAGCCTACAAGTGCCCTTGATCCGGAAATGGTTAAGGAAGTTTTAGAGGTTATAAAAGACCTTGTACTATCAGGAATGACTATTGTTATAGTTACACACGAAATGGCTTTTGCTAAAGAAGTAAGCGACAGGGTATTGTTTATGGATGGAGGAATTATTCAAGAGGAAGGTACTCCCGTTGAAATATTTAATAATCCGCAAAATCCCAGAACTATTGAATTTTTAAGCAAAGTATTATAAGAGGTGAGCAAATGACTGATTTAGAATTTATTGATAAGGTTATAGAGGAAAATAGGGAATTATATATAGATTTAAGCGCTAAAATATGGAGCTGTGCGGAGCTTCCGTACGCTGAATTTAATTCTTCAAAATTATTATGGGATAGGCTGGAAGAAGAAGGATTTTCCATACAAAAGGGAGTAGCAAATATTCCTACAGCATTTACGGCAACTTATGGAAGCGGTAAACCGGTAGTTGGATTTTTGGGAGAATATGATGCCCTGGATATATTAAGTCAAAAAGCAGCAACCCCGGTTAAATGTCCGATTAAAGAAGGTGCTCCGGGACATGGTTGCGGTCATAATGCCTTGGGAGTCGGATCCCTTGCTGCAGCTATTGCAACTAAGGAATACTTAGTTGCAAATAAAAAAGAAGGAACTGTAATTTATTATGGATGCCCTGCTGAAGAAGGTGCCGGTTCTAAGCAATTTATGGCAAGAGACGGGTTGTTTGACAATGTAGATTTTGTATACACCTGGCATCCTGCTACTATTAATGAAGTTCAATCCAGTCGAAGTGTGGCAATTATGGGGGCAAATTTTGAATTTAAGGGAAAGACAGCTCATGCCGGCAGTACCCCGCATTTGGGACGAAGTGCCTTGGATGCGGCAGAATTAATGAGCGTTGGAGTTAATTATCTGCGAGAGCATATGATTGACCAGGCACGTATACACTATGCCTATGTGGATGCAGGCGGTGTTTCTCCAAATGTAGTGCAGGACCATAGCCTCATAAAATATGAGGTGCGTGCCCCAAAGGTGAAACAGGTGAAGGAGTTATTTGAAAGAGTAGTAAATGTAGCAAAGGGAGCAGCCCTTATGACTGATACAACCATGAATTATGAAGTAAACATGGCTTTTTCAGATTATATTACAAATGAAGCTTTAGCAACTGTTGCCGATGAATGTCTTCAAGAAGTTGGACCACCTAAATGGGACGATAATGATTATAAGCTAGCCAGGGAATTCCTGTTATCTTATGATGAAAATACACAAAGTTTAATAAAAGAGACAATTATAGACATTTATGGTGAAGAACAATTAAATGAAATTTTAGAAAAGCCATTGGACTCCATTATCCATCCATATGATTCGAAAAATAAAGAGTATGTTTCCGGTTCGACTGATGTCGGTGATGTAACATATGTAGTTCCAACACTTAATTTTCATATTGCAACTGCTTGTGTCGGAAATGTAGGACACACATGGCAAATGACGGCACAATCTTTAAGCAGTGTAGCAAATAAAGGTATGTTAACTGCGGCAAAGGCAATGGCATTATCAGCAGTAAGAACCATGGATAAACCTGAAATAATACAAAATGCTAAAGAATTTGTATTAAAGCAAAATAATGGAGCTTATGAGTGCCCCTTGCCTAACTCAGTAAAACCGCCGGTTGGTAGGTATTAATTTTTTTCAATTTGTAGTATACAACCTTAGTGGTCCTATGGACAATCATAGTGCACCTATTTTTAGCGGTGTGCGAACAGCTCTTTTTCAGGATAAAATTACCGAATTAATAGCATCTTTCGGATTACAGTTCCTACAATTTAAGATAAATTTAAGGCTTAAATCAGCTATATTACAGGTTTGATTGCTATGATAGCAATGAACATGAATTATAGCTGATTTTTTAATTGTGAGTTGAACGGATATACAAGATATATTAATCACTGATAAAGAAGCAGCTAAAAAGCGAAAGAGAGGAGAAGTATTATGAAAGAGAAAGGGTTTAACATAATGTGGAAGTTTGTAATGAATACATATTTGTTGTTTTGGGTAATGGTCTTAGGGCTTGGCGGTCTGGTATCACAGGTATTGCATGGTACGCCCGAGGCGATGCAATGGGTTGTTGTATTATGCAGCTGGTCCCCGACAATTGTGCTCCTAGCTATGCTGAGAAAGCTTAAGCCCGATATGAAAGTAAAAGAATTCTATCAAAGGGTTTTCAAAGATAAACTGTATATAGGTCATATTTTACTTGTATTCGCAATTGCAGCGGGAGTTCTCATATTATCGGCGTTGGTTATATCCGCAATCCGAAAGACATCCATTACCGGGTTACTTTTATTTAATCCGTCCATACTGCCGGGCGCCCTTATGTTCACACTATTACAGGGAGCATCCGGCGAAGAATCAGGTTGGCGTGGATACTTGCGTCCGGAGTTAGAAAAACGATATGGTTTCATAAGAGGGAATGTTGCCTTGGGTGTAATTTGGGCATTTTGGCACGCGCCGCTTTGGTTTGTCTCGACCGATTATAGCGGATGGTCGCTTCTTCTTTATATCATTGAAAATATAGTGATTCTGACATCATTAACCTTTATTATGGCAGTTATAATGAAGAAGTCTGATAACCTTTTTAATGCATTTTGGATTCACTTCTGTTTTAATTTGTCCATGGTATTCTGCCCGGATGACACTTATTTCTTTGTGGTATTTACTGTGCTGTATCTTGCAGTTGCATTAATATTACTGGGGAGCTATTTAAACTCATCTCATTTTAGGGATGTAAAGCATGAAAAAGGCAGCCTGCAGTAGATTATCAAAAAAAGGTGTGGAATTTTACTTAAGATAAGTGGTATAATATATGAAAAGTCTCTTGAAGGTTTTGGTATTTCCTATAGCATAACTTTCCATGGATTAGGAGGAATAAATGGAAAAGGTTTATAAGTATACGATAACGAACGAAGAAATAATGGAGAATATTTTTAAAGATGAGAAAATTCTTATGAATCATGTTATTGTTCCACCCGGTAAAGTGTTTCCAAAGCATAAAACTGATGCGATTGTATATGCACTGATTATTCGAGGAGAGTTGAGCGTAGCAATAGAAAATAATGAGATTAAGACCTATAGAGCAGGACAGTTAGTCAGTATTCCTAAAGGTGTCAGTACTGAATTAGGCAATAGAGGGGAAGAAACTTTAGAATTATTTGTTGTTAAACATGAATATGACCTTTAAATGAAACTCTTGCCTGGTCGGAGTATTATGAGCAGTAGTATAAAGGACTTATTAATATTGGTTTTGGGGTTGTATGTGTATGAATGATAAGAAGAAGTATAAAATATCTTTGCTTGGTGAATTTATAGACAAGTCTATTGAAAGTGAATATCTAATCGATAGTTTAAGAAGTTCATCTAAAATTACATCGTATACCGCACTTGTTATTGGTTTTATAATGATGCTGTTCCTTGTTAACGGTTATATTGTTGATGATAGAACTCCCTATTTTTTGAATATTATACTTATAAGGATGCTAGTCGTCATTATTTCAGTGATAATTTTTACTGTTGCAAAGAAAATAAAAGAATATAGAAATTTTATTTATTTAATAACTTTTTATCAGGCAGTTATGGTTGTTTACTACATTTTTGTATTGACACAATACAATCCGCTCAGCTATTTCAGCGTACTGGGTTTAATGGTCATAACATTAGCAATTTATATTCTTCCTAATAAAATTATAATTTCACAAATTATCTCTATTATTTTAAGCATTCTATTTTTTATATACCCTATTAAAAAGATAGAGGGTCTTGAAGAATATGAATTTTATAAGATTATTGTATATCAAATTATATTGCTTATCTATTGTAACGTAAATATTTATTGGACCGAATTTAATAAAAGAAAAAAATTTGCAGCCAACAGTGAGCTGATGGACTTATCGGTTAAGGATCCCTTAACAGGCATTTATAACAGGCTAAAGTTTGATGATGATATCAATAAGTGGATAAATCTTTCGGAAAGATATGGCAATCCCTTTTCCATAATATTATTTGATATTGATGATTTTAAAGAGATAAATGATAAATATGGGCATCTGGCAGGTGACAGCGTAGCAATAAAAATTGTTGAAACAATTAGTAAGACGATTAGGGATACAGATATTTTTGCCAGATGGGGCGGGGATGAATTTGTGCTTCTTCTACCAAATACGGATGTTCAGGAAGCAGAAAATATGGCTGAACGAATGAGAGATTGTATCAGTAATAACTTGTGCGACCCGATAAGAAATATTACTTGCAGTTTCGGTGTAGCAGCTTATGAAAAAAATGATACAATTCAATCATTGCTCAATAAAGCAGATAAATTACTTTTACAGGCTAAGGCAAGCGGGAAGGATAGAGTTGTGAGTATGGACAGCTGTACTGCTCAGAATTAGGAGGTCTTTATGTTTTTTATTGCAGGAATATATCCGAAAAGAGAAGAATTAGATTATTATGAGCCTATAATGTGCAGCTGCTGCGCAAAATACGGTCGCTTTGAAGCATATATGGAATACAGTGTATTTAGTCTATTTTTTATACCATTGTTTAAATTTAATAAAAAATTTTATGCAAGAACGACTTGCTGCAACAGCTTGTATTTAATAACAAACAAAGAAAAAGGACTAATGATGGAAAGAGGACAAGGACACAATGTTTTTTTGAAGGATACAGACATAACACTAATCAATAAAGGAATATGTGAAAACACATGCTCCAACTGCGGCTTTAATGTTAGCGAAGAGCATAAATATTGCCCCAACTGTGGGAATAAACTATAAAAGGAAAAATAGCATCTTTTAATTATAATAAAGGAGCAGTATTGTATCAATACCGCTCCTTTCAATCAATTGTTATCAAGCTTTATTTCAGTAATTTTTCTCTTTAATTCCTCAATGTTTCTTAAAGAATCGGTAATTTTGCCGAAAACTTCCGCTAACGGACTATCCGGATTATTTCTTTCCTGTTCAAAAACATATTTTCCGATTTCCAAAAAATATTGGTTGATTTGTTTTTCCTCAGCTGAAATAGCATTTTTTAGTTTGGTTGTTTCAGCGAAATCCTTAGCCTTTTCAGATGCCGTTCCGGCAGCTTCACCTATTTTCTTGCCTATTTTGTTTAAGAATGCCATGGTTAACCCCTCCAATCAAATATATTGTTATTTATATACCTTATATTTCTTTTTTTAAACATTTATGATGAAAACTTTACATAATAATTTTATACTAAAGTTAAATATTTGCAATCACCCTGAGGGTGATTTAACAGATAACTATGTAGTGTTGTTACAAAATATGACAAAGCAAGACATCAAATAACATCAAATTTTTTTTAATTAGCGCCAAATTTCGACACGTTTTTTTGATTTAGCAAGTTACAATGATTACGTTTGTGACCTTTTTTGATTTTATTATATTTAATATGATAAAAATCTATATAATATGTAGAGTAATTTGATAACGGGGGGGGTGATAATATTGCAACAACACAAAGTGATTGTAATGCCTTTTTTAAGAAACAGAAATATCGAAAATGCAGCGAGTAAATTGAATGTAGCATATAAGGATGCAGAGGAAAATCTTGAAGATAATCATGATGTATATTTGGAAATTTCAAATAAACTAAGCAATCTTATAAGTAATATTCATGGAGAAAGTCAGCTTATTGAGCTTTTTACACAAGGTGAAAAAATTCCGGACAAAAAATATTTGACGAATGGCGTTAATGCAATACGACAAAATTGTCTAAAGATAACAAAGACTATAAACAATTTAATCGAATTGAGAAAACTTGAAAAGAAACAAACTTGTTTAGTGGTAAACTCTGTAAATATTGTCGAAATTATTGATAATATAGTCATTAACGCATCAAAGCATATCAAACAAGAAATAATTTTTGATACTAATATTGAAGAAAAATATATGTCATGTGATATCAACAAGCTTCAAAAAGCAATTCTAATTATTTTATCCGTAGCTGTCAGGTATTCCAACAAAAAGGAAATATTAGTCAATCTGAATGTTTTTGAAGATAATATTAATATTACTGTTTCATTTAATAATAATAGTAAGTTATTGAACTTCTTTATTCAAAAAATGGACAACCTTACGCCGGATAATTTAGATGAATTATCTATGAGCTTTTATTTATGTAAATCATTAATTGCCCTGCATGAAGGAAGTATTTCTGTTGAAGGTAATGCCTATGAAACAATGTTTACCATAAAACTTCCATGCGAAAATACAGATTCAATTAATTATTTGTTCATGCGAGACAATAAAAATGAATATTTGGCTGAGCAAATAGAAATAGAGTTTTCCGACTTATATGAAATATAGACTGTCCGTATTGATTTTTATCGTATTATCTGATATATTATTTAAAAAAACGAAGAGGCAGAAATGGACAGTTTAAAAAAAATGATAATTGAGCAGGGTGAAGTGAGAGAAGGAAATATTCTTAAGGTGGATAGCTTCCTGAATCACCAGCTTAATCCCGAATTTTTATACAGGATGGGAGAGGAATTCCATAGACTTTTTAAAGATAAAGAAATAACAAAAATTTTAACGATTGAAGTAAGCGGAATAGCAGTTGCGTTAATGGCAGCTTTAATATTTAAAGTGCCCGTGGTTTTCGCCAAAAAAACAGTGAGCTTAAATTTGGATAAGGACATCTATTCAAGCAAGGTTTTTTCTTATACTAAAAATAAAGAATACAATATTATGATAAGCAAAAGGTATCTTGACAGCAATGATAAGATTCTGATAATTGATGACTTTTTAGCTGAAGGAAATGCAATTCGGGGTTTAATAGATGTAGCACAAAAAAGCGGAGCGGAAATAATGGGTATAGGCATTGCAATCGAAAAGGGATTTCAACAGGGAGGCAGTCTCCTTAGAGCTGAAGGATACAATCTTAAAAGTCTTGTGATAGTAGATGAGTTAAAACCCGGCAATATAAAATTCAGAGTTCAGGAATGAGATTGGTGGGGTGAGGAAAATGCCTACAACTTATGCTCATTACGCATTCGGTATAAAGGTTTTAAATGAGTTAAATGAAGAACTGAGGGAAAATATAAAAAAGAATATTGAATTATTTCACATCGGATTGCACGGACCTGATATTCTTTTTTATTACAAGCCATTAAAACCAAATAAAATCAATAAGTTAGGAAATGAAATTCACAAACAAAATGCAAATATATTTTTTAAGAAAGCTAAAGATATAATCATAAGCCGTGATGAAAAAGCTATTGCTTACATTGCAGGATTTATCTGCCATTTTATGTTGGACAGCCAATGCCATCCATACATTAGGACTAAAGAAGATAAAATTTCACACAATGAAATTGAAGCTGAATTTGACAGAGCAATAATGCTTAAGGATAAATTAAATCCCATAACATTTAAACCGACTTCACACATTGTTCCAAGTATAGATAGTGCAGAATGCATTTCTAAGTTTTTTCCGGGTACTACCCCGCAAGAAATACTTAAATCCTTGAGCTCAATGAAGTTTTATTTAAATTTGTTAACAGCACCGGGAAAGCTCCAAAGAGCTTTGTTGATAAGTGCCCTTAGAATTTCAAGCAATGTTAATAAGATTGACCTTATTAAAAAGTATGTCCCAAATGAAGAGTGCCTGAAAATAAATGAAGAGCTTATGAGTTTATACAATGAAGCAATAAAACCTGCGGCACTTTTGATTGAAGAATATATTATGTCAACAAATGAAAAAATTAATGAAAGATTTTACAGAAATTTCGGATAAACTGCTTATATTGGCAGTTTTTCTTTTGCTTGTAAAATCCTTCAATATATAATAATATAAATAAAAGGTATGGCGACACACCGAAAATGCAACTGAAGAAAAATATACAATTAAGGTGGAGATTATGGATAAATCTAAAGGCAAATTAACTAAGTTGGAAAGATCCTGGATTTTGTATGACGTCGGGAATTCTGCATTTATTCTGCTAATATCAACAATTATACCTATCTATTTCAAAAATATTGCTTCATCGGACGGCGTTTTA
>Ga0265293_10010776_pt1 | contig 12671 bp, 6 predicted proteins | sample Munlanlewell138R_FD_192505 | JGI IMG/M metagenome (GOLD analysis project Ga0265293, IMG submission 192505) | Leachate microbial communities from a municipal landfill in Southern Ontario, Canada - Leachate well 138R | ecosystem: Engineered > Solid waste > Landfill > Unclassified | place: Canada... | reverse complement strand
AAACAGAAACACAATTAAATAAAAAAGATTTACAAATTTAGCAAAAAAACAAGAAGAACGGCAAGGTGAAGACTCCTGCCGGTCGAAATTGCCGCCGCTATGCTTCGCCGTCAACAAGCCGAAGCCATCGTAAAGGTGAAGACTCCTGCCCGTCGAAATTGCCGCCGCGATGCTTCGCCGTCAACAAGCCGAAACCATCGTATCGGCACGCGAACAAATAATGAAAAGCGCAGCAACTTCATTGAAAATGGAGCACAAACGTAATGCTTGTGCCTGGAGGACAAATGATATCGATATCAAAAAAAGTAATTTAAGGACAACCGAATGCCGCCAAGGATTGGAAAAGTGAAAAAGCCCTTAACCTGTTTCATTCATTCAATTGTCTGACTAACGTAGTGAATCATAAGGTATTCGATGTTTTTGGTTTTAAATATAAAATTATGATTTCAAAGTTTTTAGTTCTTGTTCCAACTCCTTTAACTTCAAATTCAATTCGACTTTTTTGTTAAATTGAGGGCAGGAAAGAATCTTCTTTTTGAGCTGCTCAATCTCTTTTGAAAGCGCACTTACTCTGGAATTATAGGCTGTAAGGTCGGAAATATTTTTTATACTGCTGTTTGATTGTGGAGATAATTGTCGGCAAAAATCAAAAAAAACGGTATCAATATCTTTCATTAGCTTGATGCGGTATGTATTTTCCGTTTTTTTGAACCACGGACTTGTATAAGTCCAATCAATAACCGATTTATCGTTATTTAGAGGTGAAGGGTGTTTTGCCGAAGCCGACAAATATACCTCGTCTGCAAACGAAACGATAAAGATGATATGATAAGGGATTGTTTTGTCGATTATTTCAAGAATGCTTTTAATCTCTTTTTTTTCTTTTAGCTCAATACTAAAAATTTGAATCTCTTCAATTTCGTTGTGAGGCAAATTTGTAGTTTCGGAAGAAAGCGTATTACACCACATAATTTTTGCAATATCATTGGTAAACATCGCTTTTTGTTTGGTGTTCGTAACCGAGTCAAAAAGACTTTTTGCTACAAATCGTCGGATAATCGTACTATGTGGCAAATCAAAAAATTCCATTTATCGCACAATTAAGAATGTGATTAGTTTAAAATCTTCCATTCCCTTAAATTTATTCTTACCGGATATTGTACCACCCGATCTGAATAAACTTAATATTGTTTTTTCTTCTTCGGTTTGCAATATGGAATGAATACTTTTTTTAAGCAACGAAGAATAGTGATCCATTTTGTAATAATCGTTTGTTTCTTCCGCGATTTTTCTGCAAAGGTCATCCATAGCATGACGTTTGCCATTACAAGCAAACCTCATTGCATCCAATATTTTTTTTGATTCGATATGTTTCAAAAATAATTCACCGTTATTTTTGATATAAACCAAATAATAGGGGTGCAAACGATTGAGCTTATCGATATTCACATTCTCGTTGACATTTTTCAAGACAAAGATTGCTCCTTGAGGTAAATTCTCACCCTCCGGAACAACAGCATGCAACCCTTCGGGAACGTTTTTCGTTTCGTTGTAAACTTTGATAAGATTACTCAAATCAACGCGAAAATCATTCAATCCTAAATCGGTAATAGAAACACCCTCCCGCAAATCCTCCAAATCGATCACCTCCTCTTTGAGCTTTTGAAGTTGAATTTTGCGGTACTCCATTTCCTTCTCTTCCTGATTCAGCACATTATCGTCGCCCGTGCCAGCCATATTGGCTATAAGCATACGATTTTCAACACGCTGCTTTAAATTGATATATGCATCGAGCGTAACATCCGGCCAAAAATTGACAAGCGTAATACTGTCGTTTTTTGATCCAATTCGGTCAATACGGCCAAAACGTTGTATAATGCGAACAGGATTCCAATGGATATCGTAATTGATCAGATAATCACAATCCTGCAGATTTTGCCCTTCGGAAATACAGTCAGTTGCAATGAGCAAGTCAATTGATTCGGTTAGAGTTGGGTAGATTTGCGATTTCCCTTTCGACAAAGGAGAAAAACAAGAAAGAATGGCATTCAACTCTGTCGGAATTTTCTTTTCTGAACAAAGGCGCCGAGATCCGGTTACCAAGGCAGTATTCAATCCATATTTCTTCTTGATGTATTTACTTAGTTCGTTATATAAATAGTAAGCCGTATCGGCAAAAGCCGTAAATATGATTGCTTTTTTGTTGTTTGGATTGAAAGGTTGAGATATTTTATCGTCCAACAACTTCTTTAACACTTGCAGCTTAGTGTCGCGTTCTTTTTCAATCGGATTAGTCTTGTTGAGCAAGTCGTTCAACAAAATTAAATCAGCCGTCAAATCCTCCTTCCATTTTGTTTTATCCAAATCCGCAAGGTGAATTTTCACCTTTTTGCCAATAATATTCTCTTCATCCCCCCAATCGGCTTCCCAATCGAAATTTTCATCGTTAATGTATTTTTGAATACCTTCGAGTTGATTATCAACGCCATTTTGTTCAATCGATTTCAATGTATTTTCTATCTGCTCTATGATTCCGGTGAGCGTAAGGCGAAATGAGTGCACAGAACTCTCAATCCGTTTTAGCAGATTAATTCGCATCAGGATTTGTAAATTCTGTTCACGATCCCGTTGTTTCAATCGCCCGCCTTTTCCTTCTTTTACGGTTTTGTCGTAGAGTGCTTCATAATACTCAATTCTGCTTGGCAACACATAGTTAAGTGGCGTATAAACCGATAAGTTCAGAAAACCGAGTTGTTCGGCAATATAGGCGAAACCCACGCTGTTGTCATCGGTCAAGGGACATTCGACAGAGACCGGCTTGTTGCGTTTAGGAAATGTGCCGATAGCAGTGGTATCGTAATAATTGGTTATGTGTTTGCGGGAACGGGCAATGGTAAGCGAATCGAGTACTTCAAAGAAATCGAGATCAAGCATATCGAGTAACTTCTCGGTAGTTCGTTTTGCCGTTTCCATTTTACTCCAACTGTTAAATGCCTTTTGAGCCTGATTGAATATTTGGTCTATGTTTTTTGAAGTAGCTAACCGATAATTGATTTTTTCGGGATTACCTTCGTAAGCCAAAGCCAATTGGTTGCGCAAATCGTTGAAACGATTGTTGACAGGCGTTGCCGAAAGCATCAGCACTTTGGTTTGAATACCCTCCTGAATAACTTTTCGGAGAAGTTTTTGGTATCGATTTTCTTTACCTGCCACGGTGTTGTTATTTCGAAAATTATGGGATTCATCGATAACGACCAAATCGTAATTTCCCCAGTTTACAGCTTCGAGGTTTCTACCGTTGCTTTCACCTTTTTCGCGCGAAAGGTCGGTATGGAATAACACATCGTAGCGAAAACGATCGTCGGCCAGCATATTGTTTTTGTCGTTATATCGATAGGTATTCCAGTTGGCCTCCAATTTTTTGGGGCAAAGCACCAACACATCCTTGTTGCGCATTTCATAATATTTGATAACGCCCAATGCCGAAAAAGTTTTACCCAATCCGACACTATCGGCCAGAATGCAACCGTTGTACTTTTCGAGTTTGTTGATCGCCCCAATAACGGCATCTTGTTGAAAGTTGTAGAGTGTATTCCAAATAACGGATTCTTTGAATCCCACTTTGTCGTTTGGAAGATTATCCAGGGATAAGTCCTCCAAAAAGTCGTTGAAAATGTTATAAAGGGTAACAAAATAGATAAATTCGGGACTGTTGTCTGTGTACGCATTCTCAAAATAATTGCGAACTCTGTCGCTAACATCTGTCAATTCATCATCGTTTTCCCAAACTTGTCTGAACCATTCGAGATATGCTCTGCTATGGGGATATTCTGTTTGCTGAATTAATGTCGGGAAACCTTTACGTTGGGAAAGCCCCAAATCGGAAGTAGTGAAACTGCTTATGCCCGAGTAAGCAAATTCGTTTTTATTCTTCCCTTCAATGTAAATGAGCCCATTTAAAGGCATTCGATTTTTGTTGGATTTGAAGGCAACTTTCTTTTTTACCCAGTCGGCACATTCTTTGGCAATTGCCCGTTGATTGAGCCGGTTTTTTAAGCGAATTTCGAAGTCGCCGCCGCAAAGGTCGGCTTCGTTGTTGATATGAGGTATGTAAAATTGCCGTGCATCTTTCTTTAAATTTTCTTCAACGAAAGTAGGGGAACTGAAAATAAACTGTAATTCGTCAATCTGATTGAGTTCCTTTTTCAAGGCTTCGTAAGCATATATGGAAAATGAAGCCCCTGCAATATATAAGCGGCTCCCCTTTGTGATTGTCTGCTTTAAATCATCAATCAAACGGGTATTTACATTATCTATCAACTTCATTTCTAAAATCTATTTCAATTGCACCAATTCCATCAATTTATCGAAATTATTGACTACATCATATTTCACGTCAGCACCGGCAATTTCTTCGAAATGGATTTTTGCGCAATGGATTTTCAAATTTTCGGTACCTCGCAACTCCATTGAAGAATCGGATCCTTTTGTTTCGGCCACAAAGTAAATGTAGCGGACTTTTTCTTTGTCGAAGACAATCGCCCAATCGGGGCTGTAACGACCAACTGGAGTAGTGATATAAAAACTTTTCGGCAGCTTGGCATATACCACCACTTCAACGGCTTGATCCAATGCTTTTGCAAATTCGGTTTCTATGCTTGAATCCGAAGTAAGGTGGTCGTAGATATGCTTTTTCAGATTGATTGAATTCCGAAGAACGGCGTTGTCGTTGGTAAATACCGTTTTTGCATCGTACTTATCTTCGATTTTGTGATATACAATGTTGTTGATTATCAATTTAGCTTTAGCCTCATTGATAATCTTGCTGACCTTGGCTATAAACTCTTCAGGATTCTTACGAACGAGATAAAATTTATCACCTTTTATTTTTTGCAAGATTGCCACAATTGTACGACGAGTCAGACTTGTTTGTTTTTCAATTTCACCCACAATGTCGTACACTGTTGTGTGAGACGGATTGCTTTTGAGTACGAATCGTTCCGTACTCGATTGTGTAATATGCGTTCTGTTATCCATATCCTGCTTTGTGCCCTCTGTTTTTTGTTCACCGGTTTTAACTTCATACACCATGTCGGCAATGTATAAATCGCCGTTGATTCGATTGGCACTTTCTTCAATCAGTTGGGGAGTATCGAAATTAACTTCGTAAATGGTTTTCAAACTGATTTTATTCCACAGCTCCTGAAATTCTTTCTTTTTGAAATTTTCGTTAGTTTGAAGAATCAATGTTGCACGCTCATTTTCAGGTTTGAATGTACTTTCTGTGTAGATTGATTTTAAAAGATTTACCACACTAGCCCGATACATTTCCAGGTTATCGGGTAAAGGAACAGCGTCTTTTTCGATTATTTCTTTACCTATGGGTGTTATCTTATCTTCTTCGTCGATAATATCGTTTTTATAAAGCAACTTGTTGATTTTCTTTGCATCGTCGGCTGTTATGCGATATTTTTCGCCCTTTTCATTTTCAACCAGTTTACTAATGAAAAAGTCCACTTCTGCTTTTTGCGGACGGTCTTTAAGTGTGGCTGCAATTTCGCTTTGCAAGCCTTTGGCAAAAGCCTCGTAACTTTCGGAAGCAATGACTGTGAGCACGTTGACTTTGTGCACTTCATCGCCAATCATTTCGTAATCCAAACGTACACCGGCCTGATTGACACACAAACGCATGCCACGTCCTACTTCCTGTCGGCGGCGAATTTCGCTACCTCCTTCAGGATTCTTCAGCGTGCATATTTGGAACACGTTAGGATTGTCCCAACCCTCTTTGAGCGCCGAGTGAGAAAAGATAAAGCGAACAGGTTCGTCAAGACTCAACAAACGTTCCTTATCTTTCATAATCAAATCGTAAGCCGAAACATCATCAGAATCTTCGCTGTTTTTCTTCAACGAAGGGTCGATCATTCGTTTTTTCTTTTTATCTATGGCAAAATAGCCTTCGTGAATGCGTTGCGCCTCGTCACGTTCCAAATAGGAAAAGTAATTTGGGAAATAACCCTTATACACCTGATTCGGATCCGTATTTCTCAGATAATCGTTGTATTCCTGTTGAAAAAGGTCGAGAAAATCGTTTTTTGCATTGTTATATTCTTCTTCAAAAATTTGAGCATATTCACCCGGGGACTCATCGCCATTCTCATCGTATTTGCGATAACGTTCTACCGAATCGATAAAAAACAAGGAAAGCACTTTTACGCCTTTATCGAAAAGCTGTTTCTCTTTTTTGAGGTGTGAAAGAATGGTTTCACGAATTTGCACACGCCGAAGTGTGCTATCGTTTTGATCGTTGATGATATCGCCGGGAAAAATATCAACCCCGCCGACAACAATTTTGTTTTGCGCACCATTGATCTCTTCGATCATCACATTTCGATACGCAGGCATTCCACCTGAAAGCTCGAAAAGATTGGCACCCTGTTCCAATTTCTTTCGTACGCGTTTTACTCCATGGGATGAACGCTGTTCAAACTCTACCAGAGCCAAAGGCGGCTTGTTGGTACTCAACATAATTTGCTCCAAATACAAATACCCGCTTGTTCCGGTACTGCTTTTCAGGCTGACTCCTTTTACCTGAATTTTCTTGACAAGGCGTTTGTTGTATGCATCGAGTGCGTCCAAACGATAGATCTTGTTGTATTCCACACGGTGCGTAGCCGAATAGCGCAATGTAAACAAAGGATTAAAGTCCTGCATGCTTGCCAGTGTTTTGGCGCCATCGACAGATTGAGGTTCATCGATAATCAAAATCGGATTGGTTTGCGAAATAATCTCTATCGGTTTTCGCGTACCGAACTGATCGAGCTCCTGATAGATACGACGAGCATTGGCACTACGGGCATTAAATGCTTGAGTATTGATAATCATCACACTGATACGGCTGTCGGAGGCAAAGGTTTCGATATCCTGCGGATTACTCGAATTGTAGATAAAGGGTGCGATTTTGTGTCCGTACAGCTCCTGAAAATGATCTTGGGTGAGTTGAAAAGATTTGTAAACCCCCTCACGAATAGCAATACTCGGTACAATAACAATATACTTGCTCCAACCATATTTTTTGTGCAGCTCGTACATGGTGCGGATATAGGTATAGGTTTTCCCTGTACCGGTCTCCATCTCAATGGTAAGGTGGTAACTTCTGTTCCTGTCTTCTTTTGGACGTTCAATGGCAGTGCTTTCGTGTATATTGCGGGCTGCCTGTACTTTTCGGATATTCTCCAGAATACGCTGTTCAGTAATTTGAATGGGGCTGTTGCGATAACCGATCTCTTCGAATATCTCATTTTCGAACAATTTGTTGGCTCCGGCTGCTGCCAACTTTGCACGGCGAATAATTTCGCTACTTCGCTCAAGGGTAAACCGATTGGTTTTCAACGGTTGCCCTTCGAAACAATCGACCACTGCCTGCACGGCATCTATTTGAAATTGTTGTTCTTTGAATTGTAGTTTCATAACATTTCCTATTCACGGATACAGTCTGTTCACAAATCATGATTTACATAATTGAACAATATAGACCTATTTTTATTTCTTGGTTATGTATGCCTGTTCAGGATGATTAATCATTTCGGGGTACAGATAAATCAATTCTCCTTCTTGTATCATCACTGTCAGATATTTTCGTTTTATATAATCATCCCCTTTATTTAAATATAATGCTATTTCAACTGCTTTCATAGCTCGAATCGCACATAAATCTTTAATAATAGCCTTAATCTTTCCCGCATCATGCTCTCTTTGATTAAGCTGAGCTATCCGGTCAAGTAATTCTTGAGGTGGTGTACTTAATTCTTGAGGTGGTGTACTTAATTCTTGAGGTGGTGCACTTAATTCTTGAGGTGGTGCACTTAATTCTTGAGGTGGTGCACTTAATTTTTCGCCTGCAATATAATACGTACTTTTCCCCTTGCCTTTCTGACTTAGTAAGCCAAAGTCTTTAAGAGTTCTAAGTTCACTACTTGCCTTTAGGGTATCACAATCGGCCATCTGCCTGTAAGTCAGATTATCTATAGCTCCAACCTCCCGAACAAATATTAATGCTTGTTTCTGACTATCAGCTAAATCATAAGCCTCAAAGGAGTTGAGCCAACTAACATCTTTTTCATTCAAGAAATGATGTAAAAGCAGTCTTGAAGTAAATTCATTACTATTTCTGTCAGAATCGAAAGTGGGTGGAGCTAAGTGAGCTTGTTCCATTAATTTACGCATAGCCCTGATGCCGGAACCCTTGGTCTCAGCTAAATTTGTTTCATGAAAAACGGCAGCGATAAAAGGATTTCGCGTTTCGCTGCCAGGTTCTCCCAAGTGTTCTTCGGATTTCAACGAATACCCCGGATTGATAATTTCGATACGATTGTCATAACGAATAACTTGTATAGGGCGATGTTCGCGATAAGAACGGTGCATTAAAGCATTAACAATAGCCTCACGAAGCGCTCTGGTAGGCAAACCAAGGGGGCTTGCCTGAATACCTTCTTCAGGTAGTAAAAAGCCTTTAGGCAAATCAGACTGAATAGCATCAATTAATCGATAAATCAGGGTTAAAAGAGGTCCTCGCATATCAATAGTTGTAAATCGGTTGTCAGGATCTTCTACCCACTTGTTCCCGGGTACTCTGATATAATCAACACGCAACATGGGATAAAATGTCCTCAATGCTTTTGTTGTCCCAAAAAGCAACAAACCTGCCAAATTGAGTTCTGTTTTGTTTTCTCGATTCAAACAGCCTAATGCCTCTAACAGCTCATTATCGGTATAACTTAATTCTTCAGCTGCAGGATTCACTTTCTCCCGAAGATTTCTATATCTCTTTAGTGCATTTTCATCCACATCATTCATACTTGAACCTTTAACGGGCGTTTGGTCAAAACTGGTAGCATCCGCATAAAAGATGTGCATATCGTCTTCGGTACAACGCTGGTCAGTAGAACCAATCCGTCGATAGGCACCTGATGGCAAACCCTCGGATTTGAAATATAAAGGCTTCTGATTTTGTGGCAATTCGTTCACCTGAACTTTAATGACGGTATGCTTATTAATTTTTTCTACACTTACTTTAGGACGAATAGGCATATTGAACATAGAACTGCATCGAGACACAAAATCTCGTTGAAACTTGTCCGGATCAGAAATGTGCACTGTTTTATATTGAGGAAAAAGGCTTGTTTTATCTTCAGCTACACCCATCAAAATATAACCTCCTGCTAAACCGGGTTCATTGGAAAAAGCACATACGGTTTCCATAACGGAATGGGAACTCTCATGTCCTCCTTTGCCCTCGATCCATTCGCACTCATCTTGTTGATTGAGCAATTCAAATAATTCTTGTGCAGTATAATTTTCCATTTTTTTAAATCACTTTCATTTCCGTTTCGGGGCTGAGTTGTTTGAGCAACTGCTGTACATTGATTTTTGCGGTATCGTCGGCAAAACCACTGTCGCGAAATACCACACGCAAAGGCTTTTCTTTGGCAATGGCTTTGATAAATGCCTCGTCGATGCCGGTATCGAAACACGCAAGGAGTGAATCTTGTGCTACCCGGAACACTTGTTTGCCGTTGATGTTGGTCCGGTCAATTTTATACGAAAGCGGAAGACCCCAATCGAGCATTACCTGCGCCAGAAGGTCGTCGGCTGTGCGATCGGGCTTGATATTGTCGGCAAACATATTAAGCGTTTCCTGTTTGTAGTCTTGCGGACGGTAATATACATCCTTCATATTGCTGCTGTCGAGGCGATAGACGCGAAATCCGTAATCCTGTGTATCTTCAACATTAGCAAACAATTCTTCTTTCTCTGCTTTTTTGGGCTTTTCTTCTTTTATTTTATTGGCAGCACGGCGGATTCGTTCTTTGCCTATTTCGCAAATATTTTTGTAGCCGGCTTTGTAAGCCTCGCTTTTCTCATCGGTTAGTTCAGGCAATTGCACCATTATATATTTGCGCTTGCCGCCATCTTCGGCATTGAGCTGCATTACGGCATGGGCAGTAGTGGCAGAACCGGAGAAGAAGTCGAGAATAATGGAATCTTTATATGAACCAATATGTAATAAGTCTATGATAAATGGAACTGGTTTTGGACCATCAAATAATTTAACTCCAAATAGATTTTTTAAATGTGTTGTTGAAGTACTTGTGCTGTAATCAGCTTTATAAAAAAAAGACTTAGGTTTTTTTGTTGGTAAATCACCTAATTGAGGTCTTTGTTTTCTATAAAATTGCCATCCGTTAGTCGTTTTCTTTAAAATTAAATTGTGCTTACTATTATTGAAAGTACTTTTTCCCCAATACCAGCTTAATTCTTCTCCATCTGGATTAATTGGTAAAATTTCGGTATCACTTTCCAACAATGGCTTGTCATTATCAGTAATATAAAATTCTAGAGTATCCTCATTTAAATAAATTGGATACCATAAATTTGGTCTTTTTTCTCTTGGTGCATTAACACCTGTAGCTCTTAAATTATCTGCTTCTTTATAAAGTCCATACTCATCTTCCAACCAATTTTTCATAAGTTCCTCATCTTCTACAGGAAACATACCCAATGAACATATGGTTTTATCTTTAGTACAAACTACAAAAAATTCATGAGTTTCTGCAAATCCATATGCGTCTTGATTTCCTTTGAGATTCATCACAATTGGTAAAGTTCCAATAAAATTGCTTTCTCCAAAAATCTCTCTACATAGTTTTTCCATGTTGCACACTTCATGCTCATCAATGGAGATAAAAATCACCCCATCATCAGTCAATAGGCTACGAGCTAACTTTAATCGTGGGTACATCATGGAGAGCCAGTCGGAATGGTAACGTCCGGAGGTTTCGGGATTGGCTACCAGGCGTCGGTTATATTCATCAATTTGGCCGCTTTCAAAAAGCTCGGTTTCGCGGTCGATGGCAAAGTTATCTTTGTACACAAAGTCTTTCCCTGTATTGTAGGGCGGATCGATGTATATCATTTTGATTTTGCCAAAGTAGCTTTCCTGCAAAAGTTTCAGCACTTCGAGATTGTCGCCCTCAATGTAGAGGTTTTCGGTGTTGTCGAAATCAACCGAATCTTCGCGCACCGGGCGGAGTGTTTTGGTGGTGGGCAGGTTGGCCGTAACAATGGCTTCGCGTTTGCCGGGCCATTCGAGACGGTAACGTTCGCGGTTGCCTTCCACTATGTCGTGGCTCAACTCTTGCTGCAAGAGGTCGAAATCTATCTTTTTCCCTTCGGCAGTTTCGGTAAGGCATTGTGGAAATAGTGCGGCCAGTTTTTCTATGTTTTCGTTCACGAAATCGGGAGTGCGGAGGTCGAGTTTCTCTATGTTACTCATATTATTTTATAGTTATATATCAAAACATTACTAATCATCGTTTCAGAGACTGTTGTGTTATTTTCAGTACATTGTAGTAGGTGAGGATAGCTCTCAACACAACATCATCGTTTTGTTTTAGACTTTTCATTTCTGAAAATTGTCGTAATATGGCAAAGATAAACAATTATTCACAAAAAATTAATGCTATAAGAAAAGTGTGTAGAGTCCCGGCAAAGAAACCGGTACTCCCAATCTTTTTTCATTCCGTTATTGTCAGTATAGCCTCCGAATGATTCGGCCCGATAATCGTATCCATCTCTAAGTCTCCAAACCTGCTTCCGTCGGCTTCTTCAGACCTTTGTTCCGAAGTTAACTGTTTGTATTTTTTCATTTGTTTAAAAAAACCTGTATAAAACTTAGCAGGAAATTCGCACTTCTAAGTTGAACTTACGTATCCACTTTTTTTCAAAATAATTGACTTTGCGGATTTTAGATTATATTGAAATGTTTACGTACCTTTAAATAAATCTAATATTCAATATTATGGCTTTAATTAATTGTCCTGAGTGTTCAAAAGAAATTAGCGATAAAGCTACAATGTATATTCATTGCGGTTATCCACTTGTTAAAGAAGCAGGTTTAACATTTGAAAAGGAAATGATATTTTTGGGACATAATGATGAGGAATTTGATTTTGATTTTGAGGATGAACCTATTGAAGAAGAATATCTTTGTTGTCCCAAGTGTTATTCTAAAAAGTTAACGCCGATGAAAAAGGGATTTAGTGTGGGTAAGGCAGCCGCTGGCCTTTTAACATTAGGATTATATGGTGTTGTTGCTGGCTCAATCGGTGGTAGTAATGTTAAAATGTTTTGCAATGGATGTGGGCATAAATTCAATTCGAGCGAAGCAATTAAATTAACCGATAGTCTAAGAAAGTATATGAAAAAATCAAGAAAATAAAAAAGACTCAAATTTTCGCATTTTCTTACCTTTCATTTCATTGCTTTGTTACCTTTTTTTTGGATTAATGATTTATATATCCTTTTAATCGTACCGGTAGGAATTGAAATTAGTAGGCAAACCACAGAATAGATTCATGCTCAATCTCTTTTAATCGTACCGGTAGAAATTGAGAGTCGAAATAAATTCAGGATTGTCTTGTTTTCCGACGTTGTACCGTATGAATGAATCAGGAAAAGAGAGCAAAAAGCTTTATGATTCAAAGCGAATGGTATAGGACCTGTAGTATGTGTAGCAAAAGTAGATGGGGAAAGGGGTTCAGGCAAAAATACGGGGAGTAGTAAAGTGTAGGATCTGTAGGATCTGTAAGATTTTCGTTGATGCAAATACG
>Ga0265293_10010775_pt1 | contig 12672 bp, 11 predicted proteins | sample Munlanlewell138R_FD_192505 | JGI IMG/M metagenome (GOLD analysis project Ga0265293, IMG submission 192505) | Leachate microbial communities from a municipal landfill in Southern Ontario, Canada - Leachate well 138R | ecosystem: Engineered > Solid waste > Landfill > Unclassified | place: Canada... | reverse complement strand
TGTTTGAAGTGGAAAATATCGACTACAAGCGCCTTGAGGTTGGTTCGCCAGGTGTAGATCGGCCCTTGCGTACGCTGGCTGATTTTAAACGGTTTGCCGGTGAGCGGGTGGAAATTAAATTACGTGAAGCTGTGGATAATCGCAAAGCCTTTACCGGTATTTTGTCACAGGAAACAGCTTCTGATGGAACGCAGACAGGACAATTCTGTCTGGAATTTGATGTTAAAAAGAACGAAACTCAAGTCATTGTTTTTGCATTTGATGATGTAGAAAAGGCAAAACTTGATCCGGTTCTTGATTTCAAGGGTAAAAAGCGATGAGTCGCGAAATTCTTCTATTGGTTGATGCATTAGCACGTGAAAAAAATGTAACACGTGAAGTGGTTTTTAGTGCGCTTGAAAGTGCGTTGGCCTCAGCCATGAAAAAACGTTTTAAAGAAGATGCTGATATTCGTGTAACGATAGATCGGGCTACGGGTGGGCATGAAGGCTACCGTCGCTGGCTTGTCGTACCCGATGAGGCTGGTTTGCAAGAGCCTGATCGCCAGGAGCTGGTTAGCGAAGCCCAAGAAATCCAGCCTGGAATCCAGGAAGGCGAATACATCGAGGAACCCCTTGAACCTGTAGAATTTGGCCGTATCGGTGCACAAGCTGCGAAACAGGCTATCTTGCAAAAAATCCGTGATGCCGAGCGCGAACAGGTGCTCAATGATTTTCTTGATCGTGAAGAAAGCATTATTTCGGGTACGGTCAAGCGTCTTGATAAAGGCGATGCCATTATTGAGACCGGCAAAATAGAAGCCAGGCTTCCCCGCAGTGAAATGATCCCCAAAGAAAACCTGCGGATCGGTGACCGGGTTCGTGCATGGGTAGCAAAGGTAGATCGTACCGCACGTAACCAGCAAATTATTCTGTCCCGTACAGCACCCGAATTTATTCGTGAACTGTTTGAAAATGAAGTGCCTGAAATTGAACAGGGACTGCTTGAAATCAAAGCTGCCGCACGTGATCCTGGCATGCGTGCCAAAATTGCAGTGGTTGCCTATGATAAAAGAATCGACCCAATCGGAACTTGTGTTGGCATGCGTGGTTCGCGTGTAACCGCCGTGCGTAATGAACTGGGTGGCGAGCAGGTTGATATTGTGTTGTGGGCAGATGACCCTGCTGAATTTGTGATTGGTGCCCTGGCACCGGCTAATGTTGAATCCATTCTTGTTGATGAAGAAAAACATGCAATGGATGTCGTGGTCGATTCCGAGAACCTGCCAAAAGCAATTGGTTCAAAAGGCCAGAACGTAAGATTGGCTTCCGACCTTACCGGTTGGCAAATCAACATCATGACACCCGAAGAAAATCGAAGTCGACAAGATGAGGAGCGTGCAGAAATGCGTGCCATATTCATCCAGAAACTTGATGTTGACGAAGAAATGGCCGATATCCTTATCGATGAAGGCTTTACCGGTCTTGAAGAGGTTGCATATGTACCTATTCAGGAACTGCTTGAAATTGACGGTTTCGATGAAGATACCGTTAATGAGTTGCGTAACCGTGCCCGTACCGCTTTGTTAACCGAAGCGATTGTACAGGAAGAACGTGTAGAAACCGCCCAGGATGATCTGTTAGACCTTGAAGGCCTGACACCAGAGCTTATTACCAAGCTCACCGAAGGTGGCGTTCATACACGTGATGACCTTGCCGAATTATCTACCGATGAATTGTCGGAAATAACCGGTTTGTCAGAAGAAGAGTCTGGTGAGTTAATTATCAAGGCGCGAGCCCACTGGTTTGATGAAGATGAAAACTAATCTTCATATCTGCTGCTTTAAACAGATTGCCTATTGAATGTTATTGAATTGTTGTGAAAGGGAAGAGAGAGCCTAATGCCCAGTATTACTGTTGCCCAGTTTGCCGTCGAACTGAAATTGCCTGCCAATGTGTTGCTTGAACAGCTTCGTGGGGCAGGTGTAAATGTGAATTCTGTAGAGGATAATGTCACCGAGAGCGATAAAGCCAAACTACTGGATTCCCTTCGCCGTGCGCATGGTGCAAAAGAGGGTAAGAAAATTACGGTAACACGCCGTGAAACATCAGAAATCCGCCAGGCGGATAGCTCTGGGCGCTCTCGTACTATCTCGGTTGAAGTTCGTAAAAAACGGGTTTTTGTCAAACGTGATATCACCGAAGGCAAAGAAGCTGCTGCTGAAGTAGTCAAGCCTGTTGCGCCTGCAACGGTTCCTGAAGCTGTGGTAAAAACGCAGCTGGAAGCCGCTCAAGTGCAAACAAAACCGGTGCAAAAAGAAGAAACTGCATCAGTTGCATCAACTTTTTCTGCGGAAGTGCCTTCTGAGGCAGTACAATCCCAAGATAAGCCGCAAGATGGTGTTCAATCAACTGCTAATGCATCCCCAGAAACGGTGCCTGGCGCAGCTGAAACAATACCCTCACAGCCAGAACCGGTTACTGCAGTCAATGTGACAAAAGAAGTAAAATCTACAGCGCCTGACGGTAATCTTCAGCCGCAAGCTCAACAATCGCCGGTCAAACCGGATGAATCATCAATTACATCTCAACAGGTTGAGAACAAAGAAGTGCATACTGAATCCAAAAATGTGCCGTCTGCTTCAGTAAAAGCTGATCAGAAACCAGCTCAGACGTCGACGGTAAAAAACAAATCTCCAGAGTCAGGCCGTGTTAATGAACACCGTGATGCCAAGACATCACGACCGGCTGATCATAAGCCTGCCCAAGCTAAGCAGGGCGGCAGAAACGAAGTGGCTAAGGGTAAAGCGCCCGCTACCACATCGACTGCTAATAAAGATGTCAATATTCGTCACAAAAGGCCTGTTGCAGAGCCAAGACGTGAGCCGGTAGAGAATGCCGCCCGCGAAGAAGCGCGTCGTCAGGCCGAAGCCGAAGCGGCTGCCTTACGTGATATGCTTAATCGTCCTCGCAAAGTATTGCGTGCAGCACCCGCCAGTACCGAAGGGGCTGAGGCAGGCAAGAAAGTAGTCAAGAAAGAAGTCAAGCCTGCCGTAGTTGCCAAAAAGCCAGAGCGTGATAGCAACTGGAATGATGGTTCACGTGGTAAAAAACCTGCCGAGAAGCGTGGCGCAACACCTGCCAAAGCCCAGGAAGAGGGCTGGCGTGCTGGTGGTGGTCGTGGCGGTTCCAAAAACAACCGCAGGAATCAGCCTCAGCAAGTCAAAGAACCGGCAGCACCAGAGTTTATTGCCCGTGATGTGCATGTGGCAGAAACCATTTCAGTGGCCGATCTGGCTCATAAAATGTCGGTCAAGGCAGCAGAAGTCATCAAGCTGTTAATGAAGATGGGTCAAATGGTTACTATTAACCAGATTCTTGACCAGGAAACTGCCATGATCGTGGTTGAAGAATTTGGCCATCATGCTATTGCAGCCAAACTGGACGATCCCGAGGCCTTCCTTGATGAAAGCGTTGAAAGCGTCGATGTCGAACTGTTGCCGCGTGCACCAGTTGTTACCGTGATGGGTCACGTTGACCATGGTAAAACATCTCTTCTTGACTATATCCGTCGTGCCAAAGTGGCCGTGGGCGAAGCCGGGGGCATTACCCAGCACATTGGTGCTTACCGTGTTAAAACCGAAGGCGGTGTAGCCACCTTCCTTGATACACCGGGACACGAGGCGTTTACCGCCATGCGTGCACGTGGTGCCCAAGCTACTGATATTGTTATCCTTGTGGTTGCTGCTGATGACGGTGTCATGCCGCAAACGCGTGAAGCCATTCACCATGCCAAAGCGGCTGGTGTACCTATGGTTGTGGCCATTAACAAGGTGGACAAACCCGAAGCCAACCCCGAGCGTGTCAAACAGGAATTGGTCGCCGAGGAAGTGGTGCCAGAAGAGTACGGTGGTGATGTGCCATTTGTGCCGGTGTCCGCCAAAACCGGTTTCGGTATTGATGATCTGATTGAAAACGTACTGTTGCAAGCTGAAGTTCTTGAATTGAAAGCAGCCGTTGATGCACCTGCCAAAGGCGTGGTGATTGAGTCTAGTCTTGATAAAGGACGTGGTCCTGTTGCTACTATTCTGGTTCAAAGTGGTACGCTGAAACGTGGGGATGCTATTCTGGTTGGTGCAAGCTATGGTCGTGTACGTGCCATGCTTGATGAAACAGGTAAAAACATTCCTAAAGCGGGGCCATCCGTCCCTGTCGAAATCCAGGGTCTGTCTGATGTTCCTGCCGCGGGTGACGAAGTCCAGGTAGTTATTGATGAGCGTAAAGCACGTGAAATCGCCTTGTTCCGTCAAGGTAAGTATCGTGACGTGAAACTGGCTCGCCAACAGGCCGCCAAGCTTGAGTCCATGTTTGACAACATTGGTGAAGGCATGCAAACACTTGAGCTCATTATTAAAACTGATGTTCAGGGTTCACAGGAAGCGCTGGTGCAATCACTGGTCAAACTGTCTACCGATGAAATCCGTGTACGGGTTGTGCACGCGGCTGTTGGTGGTATTTCTGAAAGTGACGTTAACCTGGCCATTGCATCTAATGCGGTTATTATTGGTTTTAACGTACGTGCAGACCAAAGTTCGAAAAAATTGGCCGAATCCAATGGCATTGATATCCGTTACTACAACATTATTTATGATGCGGTAGATGAAGTTAAAAATGCCATGTCCGGTATGCTTGCGCCAGAAAAACGTGAAGAAGTGATTGGTATGGTTGAAATTCGCGAGGTATACAGCATTTCCCGTATTGGTAAAGTAGCCGGATGTATGGTTACCGATGGTATGGTACGCCGGGATTCACAAGTACGTCTGCTACGTAATCATGTGGTTATCTGGTCTGGTTATATCGACTCCCTCAAACGCTTCAAAGATGATGCCAAAGAAGTGAAATCCGGTTTCGATTGCGGTATCACATTAAAAGGCAACAACGATATTGAAGTGGGCGATCAGCTTGAGATCTTCGAAATCAAAGAAATTGCCCGTACGCTGTAAATTTTATTATGAATCGACACAAGTCAAAATCACCTGCCAGCCGTAATGTACGACTGGCAGATCAGATACAGAAAGATCTTGCAATCCTTGTTCAACGTGAGTTGGATATGTCTCGAGTAGGTCTTATTACCTTAACCGGGGTGGATCTAAGCGCAGATTATGCACACGCAAAAGTGTATTTCACGGTTCTGGGTGCAGAGCCTGATGTGGCCTCTGCTGCCCTGAACGAAAAGTCGGGCTGGTTGCATTCATTGCTGTTTAAAATGTTGCACATTCATACTGTACCCACGCTGCGTTTCATTCATGATGAGCAGATGGCGCGTGGTATTGAGATGACGCAGCTTATTGATCGTGCAAACCGTCCGGCAGATTTTCCTGTGCAAACAGACAATCTTGATGATATTGAAACAGGCAAAAAATAACTGCTTGGTATTTGGGTAAATAAATGGGACGAAGGAAAGGTCTGGACATTACCGGGGTGTTGTTGCTTGATAAACCTGTGGATTTATCAAGTAACCATGCCCTGCAAAGAGCCAGACGCGCAATGGATGCAAAAAAAGCCGGTCATACAGGAACATTAGATCCATTTGCGACCGGCTTGTTAGTCTGCTGCTTTGGAAAAGCAACTAAAATATGCGGTCCCATGCTGAATGTGGATAAAAAATATATTGCCACCCTTCAGTTGGGTTCTGAAACCGATTCGGGTGACCTGACGGGTACCGTCGTTCAGGAAACTGCGGATTTTGCTGGTATTACGGCAGAACAGTTAAACAAAGTATTACCTGATTTTTTGGGTGAAATACAGCAAATACCGCCGATGTATTCGGCCTTGAAGCGGGATGGGCGCCCGCTTTATGAATATGCACGCCAGGGAATAGAGCTTGAGCGTGAACCTCGTACAATAACAATATACGAAATAAATGTGCTGCGTGTTCAACCTACGGTGGTTGAGCTAGAAGTGTTCTGCAGTAAAGGAACTTATATACGCACACTTGCCCAGGATATTGGAAGGGCATTGGGTTGCTTTGCGCACCTTATTGCCTTGCGGCGAACGGCTGTTGGCCCGTTTACCATAAACGATGCAATACTCCTTGAGGCTTTGCAGAGTATGGAATCACCGGTTAACAAGCTGATGGCCCTGGATGAACTACCTGACGGTCTGGTGCCGTTAAAACTACTTCAAAAGGAAATACTATGAGCCAAGCGCTCCGTAACGTTGCGATTATTGCTCACGTTGACCATGGTAAAACAACAATGGTTGACCAATTGTTACATCAGGCGGGTACATTCCGTGATAACCAGCATATTGCTGAGCGTGTCATGGACTCCGGCGATATCGAAAAAGAACGTGGCATTACTATTCTTTCAAAGAACTGTGCTGTCGAATATGAAGGTACCCACATCAATATTATCGATACTCCCGGACACGCCGACTTTGGTGGTGAGGTAGAGCGTGTATTGTCGATGGTTGATGGCGTTTTGCTGCTGGTTGATGCGGTGGAAGGTCCTATGCCACAAACCCGTTTTGTGACCAAGAAAGCCCTTGCCCTTGGCCTGAAACCTATCGTTGTGGTTAATAAAATTGACCGCCCCGGTGCGCGTCCCGATTTTGTGATCAATACTACTTTTGACTTGTTTGACAAACTGGGAGCCACTGAAGAACAACTGGATTTCCCGGTTATTTACGCTTCAGGCCTGTCTGGTTTTGCCGGTCTGACTGATGATGTGCGTGAAGGTGATATGCGTCCTTTGTTTGATGCAATCCTGAAATACGTTCCGCAACGAGACGATGACAAAGAAGCGCCTTTACAAATGCAAATCATCTCTCTTGATTACAATAGCTATGTGGGCAAGATTGGTGTGGGCCGTATCAACCGTGGCCGTATTCGTACGGGCCAGGATGTAGTGGTTAAATTTGGTGAAGATGGCGCGACCTCCAAGGGACGTGTCAACCAAGTGCTTAAATTTCAGGGCCTTGAGCGTGTTCAGGTAGATTCTGCCGATGCCGGTGATATTGTCCTGATTAATGGTATTGATGAAATCGGTATTGGCTGTACCTTGTGTGATCCGGTCAAGCCTGAAGCCCTGCCAATGCTGAAGATTGATGAGCCGACTTTAACCATGAACTTCATGGTGAATACCTCACCCTTGGCGGGCCGTGAAGGCAAGTTCGTGACCAGTCGCCAGATTCGTGATCGCCTTAATCTCGAGCTGAAATCCAACGTGGCCCTGCGTGTAAAAGATACCGATGATGATACCGTGTTTGAGGTATCTGGCCGTGGTGAATTGCACCTGACTATTCTGCTTGAAAACATGCGTCGTGAAGGCTATGAACTGGCTGTTTCACGTCCTCGTGTGGTTTACAAGGAAGTTAATGGTGTGCGTTGTGAGCCGCTTGAACTGTTGACCATTGACCTTGAAGATGAACACCAGGGCGGTGTTATGGAAGAGTTGGGTCGTCGTAAAGGCGAATTGCTTGACATGCAATCCGATGGCCGTGGCCGTACCCGTCTTGAGTATCGCATTCCTGCTCGTGGCCTTATCGGTTTCTCAACCGAATTTATGTCCATGACTCGTGGTACGGGTCTTATGAGTCATATTTTTGATGAGTATGCACCTGTTCGTGAAGGTAGCGTTGGTGAGCGTCGTAATGGCGTGTTGATCAGCCAGGATAACGGTGATGCCGTAGCCTACGCTTTATGGAAACTGCAAGATCGTGGCCGGATGTTTGTCTCTCCCGGCGAACCTTTGTATGAAGGCATGATTATTGGTATTCACAGCCGCGATAATGACCTGATTGTTAACCCTATCAAGGGCAAGCAATTAACCAATATCCGTGCATCAGGTACCGATGAGGCAGTACGTTTGGTTCCCCCCATCAAATTAAATCTGGAATACGCAGTAGAGTTTATTGATGATGATGAACTGGTTGAGGTAACACCTAAAAGCATTCGTTTGCGCAAACGTTACCTGATTGAGCATGAACGCAAGCGTGCTGCACGTGAGAATGCTGGCTTGTAATTTTAATAGCCAGTAAAAAACGACACTTTATATAAACGGCATCTTCAGGTCAGGCTTTCAAGCCGACCTGGAGATGCTTTTTTATGCCTGACGATAATTGATTTTAATCATCAACTATGTATTTATAACGGTTTAATGGTTTACTGCATAAAATATCAATGTTAGTATTGTTAAGCATCCTCTGTTTGTAATTTAAAGTGTGATCAATTTAACTTTCCTTATATGAATGTAAACCGGTTTTCTTCGCAGAAAGGTATCTCATACAGGTATATATTTTTATATCTGTGTTTGGCTCTGTTTGCGTTGCGTTCGCTTATACCGGTCGGTTATATGCCCAATATGCAGGCATTTAGCCAGGGCAAGATAGAAATCACCATTTGTACACCAGCAGGAAGTCAGTCTACTTTCGTTTCAATCGAAACCTCTAATAATCAGCACAACCCGGATAATGCCCACGATGGCATGCTAAGTTGTCCTTTTAGCGTTGTTAACGCACAAGGCATGTTGGCGGGTTCTCCTGATCTGGGCATTGAGATATTCAATTTACCCGAGCTGGTTGTCCCCTCTCTCAACCATTCCCAGGTAATCAATGTCCGCCTCTCAGGGCCGCCACTTGGTTCAAGAGCCCCTCCCTTGGTAATCTAATAAGTAAAATAACCCGTTATCGGGATCTCGTTAAACGCCAATTTTATGTTTGCTTTTAGACCAGGCATATCATGATTGCAGCATTTAACAAGTCTCTTCTACCTTGAGCAGTTTTGACTGGCATAAACTACACTTTTATATCTCTTCTCCTGATAAAAGCAAGGTTTTAACCTATCATTTCCCATTCTGTTTAAGGTAGAATTTAAATGCCTTATTAACTTTGAATACATGCAATGTCAATGAATCAAAAACGTAGATTGGTGTTAACTGGCTTGGGTGTATTACCCCTTATGCTTGTTGGATGTGGCAAAGAAAAGCCGCTGGTTGTCCATGGTAAAGATCTGACTGGTGCAAATTTTGGGCGAGACTTCAATTTACAGGGCCCCAATGGCAAGCACTATACTGTCAATGATTTCAAGGGCAAAGTGCTCATGATTTTTTTTGGCTTTACCCAATGCCCCGATGTCTGTCCTACCGCCTTGGCTCGTGCCGTTGAAATTAAAGAGCTATTGGGTAAAGATGCAGATAAATTGCAGGTGGTTTTTATCACCATCGATCCTGAGCGTGATACGCCGGAAATGCTAGAGGCGTATACCGGTGCCTTTGATCCTTCTTTTCTTGGGCTTTACGGTACGCTGGATGAAACGCAAACTGTCGCCAAAGAATTTAAAATTTATTACAAAAAAGTACCAACCGGCTCTTCTTATACGATGGATCACAGCGCGCTTAGTTACGTTTTTGATACTAATGGCAAGTTGAGAATATCCTTGCCACATGCTCAAAGCGCTGAAGATTGTGTGGAAGATATCCGTCAATTGCTACTGTAATACCTAAAAAATTAATCCCTACCTACAGAGGAACGCCATGAAATTTTCTATTAAACCGATTCATTCAGCCCTGATTATTTCAGCTGCTTTATTCTCAGCATCTGCGAATGCCGCCGTCACCGTTGAAGATGCCTGGGTTCGTGCTACTGTTGAAGGACAACAGGCTACGGGTGCTTTCATGAAGTTGACATCCGACACAGATGGAAAATTGGTCAAAGCTAAATCCGATATTTCCAAATCAGTGGAAATACATGAGATGGCCATGCAGGATGACATCATGAAAATGCGCCAGATCCCAAATCTTGATTTACCCAAGGGAGAAGTTGTTGAGTTGAAACCGGGTAGCTACCACATCATGTTTATCGACCTGCATAATCAAGTTAAGGAAAATGACGAGATTGCGCTGCAACTTGTTGTTGAAAATAATGATGGAAGCAAAGAAACGATTGATATTAAAGCACCGGCGAAACCGTTAGCCAAGCCTGCTAAAGGTTCAATGAATGACAAGCCTATGCAGATGAAAAAACACGGCCAGTAATTGGTTTCCTAAGCTATTAATTTTTTTTGTGATCCGGTATCATGCCGGATCCATTTTTATCTACTTATGAAAATCCCTGTAAAAACGCTGAAATTCTTTATCCCGATACTGTTGGTGGCTGGCGCTTCTTGGTGGGCTGTCGATTACTTCAAGGAGCCAGAGTATGAATGGATTGAAATCTGTACAGCGGAAGGCGTCAAAAGAGTAAAGTATGACGATCAGGGTAATTTGCTGGCGGAAGAATGGATCAGCCAGATTCCTGCTCATTTGGCCTTGGTTGAGGAAAACCAGAATGCAACGCCAGGCCTGGCATCTGAAGCAAATCCAATTGATTTGGATAAGGTAGACATTGAACAGTGCTGGATAAGATTGTTGCCAGGTAGTTTGCCAGCTGCCGGATATTTCGAATTAAAGAATAATACCGGCAAGGACATTATTCTAAATGACATCAAAAGCCAAGCTTACGCTTCTGCCATCATGCATGAAAATATCAAGAAGCAGGGTATGACTTCTATGGAAAGCCTTATGCAAATAGGTGTTCCTAGTAATGGAACACTATCTTTTTCGGTCAATACTTATCACATTATGCTAGAGAATAAACAGGTAGATATAAAGCCTGGTGATTTCATTTCATTGCAATTTTATTTTCAGGATAATGGGATGAAATCAGTGCAATGTAAAGTTAACCCGCCTAATTCTTTAGTGTATTAATTTTTATCTTCGGCTTAATAGTGATTGGTAATCGATGAAAGGGAGCAAAAGTGATAACTTCAGGGTTGATTAAGTATTGAATTTTTATTTTGATCAATAATTAAGCATGCTGTAAAATATTCTTATAATTCAATGGCATATAAATCTTGTACAGAATTGTTAAAGTAATATTCACATTTTTGTTCTCATTTTTTGTTAATAACTCATCAGTTTCAGGAAATGTTAATAACATTGTGGGTAAATCATGTATAAGCTGTATATATCATGTGAATAAATATTTTTAACAAAATGGCTATCTTTTTAAAACTCCTGATTATATTTCTAGTGCTGTTTTGGCTAGCCCGCTTTTTTAGTCGCAGAATAAATCAGCTTTGGGCAGGAACCATCGGTGCTGCCATGCGGTGGGTCAATGACAATGGCACACGCATGATGAAATTCATGTTTATCCTGGCGGGGGTATTGTTTTTAGTGTTGATATTTCAATGGAGCCGAACGGGTTAAGTTCAGGCTAAAAGCTGTAGATACCAGTTCATATAGACTCAATGCTTGTCTGTTGAGCAAGGTAATAACAATCCAGAACCGGCAGGGTTGCCCATTCTGGATTTTTGTTATGTCTAATCTGAAAATCATTGGCAAAATAAGGGATAATTTTCAGGCTTAGCGATTTTGGTTGCCAGTTGTTCCTCGACGTGATTGTGTTTGATTACTGCCACCAATATGGGCTTCACGATCGCTACGGCTGTCTGAGGTTCGCTGTCCTTGATTCAATTGGGTGGGATTTTTTTTGCCCTGTTGGTTGGTGTCATTGCTGACTTTGCCCGTTTGAGGTTCTTTTTTATCATTAGGGTTGGTGTGAGACGTCATGGTTGGCTCCTTGTGATAAGAAATATCAAAAATTTCACCTATCTGTCTCAACGTTACAGCATGCGTTGACTGCCTGCAAGCATAAACATTAATTGATGCAATTTCCATTTTGAGTTGTCCCATATACCGTCATCTTATGTTAAAAAGAGTTATTCATATGGAGCAGTTTAATGGCAAAGAATAATATTAGTAAAAATAATTTTTCAAAAAAATATCGGGTAGCGGATAGTAGTAAGTTTCAGCTAAAAGACTGGGAAACTGCACCCGATGAAAAAATTAACGAAAATGATGCCGAAGAAGAGCTCAAAGATATAGTTGAAGAAATTTCAGATCTCCAAAATGTTTTGTATGCCGATAATAAGTGGTCTTTATTGCTGATTTTTCAGGCTATGGATGCTGCAGGGAAAGACTCTACGATCAAAAATATATTGTCAGGTGTTAATCCGCAAGGCTGCGAAGTTTATGCTTTTGGACGGCCATCAATAGAAGAGTTGGGTCATGATTTTTTATGGCGCACCACGAAATGTTTGCCACAACGGGGCAATATTGGCGTTTTCAACCGCTCTTACTATGAGGAAACCCTGGTTGCCAGAGTGCATCCGGAGTTGTTGAAAGCGCAGAGCCTGCCGAATAATCTGGTTACCGAACATATTTGGGAAGAACGTTTTGAGGATATTTGTGCTTTTGAAAAGCATATGGCGCGTAGTGGTACCAGGATACTTAAATTCTTTCTTTACTTGTCTCCGGAAGAGCAAAAGACAAGATTTATTGAGAGGATTGAAAACACCAGGAAAAACTGGAAATTTGATAAAAACGATTTATACGAGCGTAGTTTCTGGAAAAAATATATGTATGCTTATGAGGAAACCATCAAGCATACCGCTTGCGAGCATGCCCCTTGGTATGTTATTCCGGCAGATAATAAAGCATACGCCAGGTTGGCGGTGGCTGATGCCGTGCGTTCCACCCTGAAAGACCTTAACTTGCAATATCCCACTTTAAGCAATGAAATTGTTGTCTCCCTGAAGTCTTACAAGGATATTCTTGATAAAGAAGAACGGGATATTTACAAAATATAAGCATGG
>Ga0265293_10010773_pt1 | contig 12676 bp, 19 predicted proteins | sample Munlanlewell138R_FD_192505 | JGI IMG/M metagenome (GOLD analysis project Ga0265293, IMG submission 192505) | Leachate microbial communities from a municipal landfill in Southern Ontario, Canada - Leachate well 138R | ecosystem: Engineered > Solid waste > Landfill > Unclassified | place: Canada... | reverse complement strand
GGTGGAGGTGGAGGTGGCGGTGGAGGAGGCGGCGGCGGTGGCGGTGGCGGTGGCGGTGGCGGTGGCGGTGGCGGTGGCGGTGGTGGTGTCTTAGCCCCTTCGGAAAACTCGGGAAGCTTCTGGATGAACCTTGCCAACACAAACTCAGCAGCCGCCGCGAGAGTGGGCGCAAATTGCTTCACGAGCTCCGCCAGTCTAGCGTCTCGTGCCTCCTGGCGCTGAATGAGCATTTGGGTTTCGCCCTTGGCTGTGAGGACCTCCTGTAGAGCTGAAATGGCATTCAGATTTTGGCCGATGAGATCCTGATTCTGCTTCGATAACAGATCGATCTGAGTCGTGAGCGAATGGCTCACCGACTCGAGATTGCCAACGAGGATTGTCATCGCTCGTTGCATCTCCATTTGCTCGGTGCCTTGCCGGGCCGCGCTCGAGTTACCTCGGATCGTGAGAGGATGCTGAGCGAGAGTCTGCCCGGCTGAGTCGAGGGCGATTAGTTTGGCCGGGTGCTGCCCCTTCGACAGCTCCTCGCCGACCCGCACGACGGTTTGGCGGACTACCTCGGTTAGGTTGGGAGTAGAGACGGCCCAGGTACCCCATACCTCGCCCTCCATTTCGAGGATGACTTTAGACGGCAGAACCGTTGTCCCGTCGGGTGTCGTCGTGATGGTGGAGACCTGCTCGTCCAGCCAAGTCTCGTATCGTGATGCTCGCTCGACCATGGTGTTGACTCCTTAGGCCCGACAGGTCGGGCCCAGGGAGTCAACGCCGCCGGGCCCGACCGCGGGATGCCAGAAGCATAACCCCGCCCATGGCGAAGAGTCCAGCTACGACCAGAGCAGCCGTCGACAGGCCGGACTTGAGCACCCTTAGACCCTCACCGATTGCGGCGGACGTTGCCCCAGACCATGAGTCATCGCCCGGATCGGTAGCCTCAGTGGGGGGGACGAACGAGCGGAGCAGCAGCCAGTCGGCTTCGGTATAGTCGCGCTGGCGAGTGCCCGCCCACGTCACCTGGAGAGCTGGCCATGGGATACTAGCAGCTGGGCCACGCCACCAGAGCTCAACGACCAGGTACCAGGGGCGTGAGGCATTCAGGAGAGGGAGCTCTTCCAGGTCCTCGCGCCGCGCAATGATAGAGCCAGAGACGGGCGGCTCGGTCTGCGAGGGAGTGAGCAGGAGGATCACTGGACGCGCGGCAGATACGCGCCACGTGTGGTTCCCCGTCGGAAAGACTTCCTCTGGTGAGCTTCCGGGCTGGTCTCCCTGGACGTCCCGAAAAGTGAACTGGAGGAACCCCGACACCATGTCTGCGACCTCGGCCGCGCTTGCTCCGTCGCGGTCGGTGCGAGCGATCAGCCATTGCTGGCGACCAGGCACGAGGCGGAGAGTTGGGTCAGCCATCGCCTACGAGCTTTCCGATCGAGTAGAACGCGGTCACCTTCTCAGAGGTCGTTTCGGTCTCTGTGATTGCTCCACCAGCCGCGTTACCGTTGAGCACCGAATACCGTCCGTTGCCGAGCACGGCGGAGACCATCGCCTGGTGTTGGTTTTTCGCGAAATAGGCGACGTCTCCGATCTTCACTTCGGCGGCGGTGATGGGGGGAAGGCCGACTGGGTAGATAAACCCCTTACCTCGCACCCAATGAGCGTCAGTGAGACCGAGCGCCCGCAGAGCCCACAGGATGAGAGCTCCGCACCAGTGGGCAGGAGCAGGATCCGAATCAGCGAGAACAGAATCCCAATATTTGGGCGGATCGGGAGACTCCATTTCTCCGCGGATGAGAGAAACCAGTTTTCGCCTTTTGGCGGCCGGAGTATCTCGAGCGATGGCGAAACCGAGAACGGCAAGAACAGGCATAACGAGCAACACCACCTTGTGACGGAGCCTCATGACGTAGCTAGCCTTTCCGGCGGCGGCGGGAGTAGAGGACGGCTCCTCCTCCGATGACGAGGAGGAGGAGGACGACGGCGAGGGCCCCGCCTCCCCTACGGCTAAAGGGACCACCTCCCCTCCTTCGGGGAGGGACGATAGGAGCTCTGACGCTCGAGAGTCGACCGAGCGCAGGACTCCGTCGTAGCGCTCACGGTACACACTTTCGGGGGCCGTGAAGTATTTTTCCGACTTTAGGATTGAGACGAAGTGTTCTACATCGCCGGAAAGCAGAGCGTCCCACGATCGAGGGAAGTCGCGCCGCATCATGGCGACGTATGCAGCCACGCCAGCGGCGAGCGAAGGATAGGCGGCAAAGCGCGACCAGGGATGGTCGGGCTCGACGTGCACCTCTACAGGCGAGCTCTTGCCATCGTCGGTATCAGGATCGGCGAGCGTGACGAGCGGACTGCTTGCCATAGCCTTGACGGCGGACGCCCTGGTGACCGACTCGCCGCACGAGAAGAAACACCAGTCCCCCGAGGTCCCCGCGCTCTTGGAGTTGCCCACGTTGTTGCACATCATCGAGCCGCCCCAGCCAGTTTCGAAAGCCCAATGGCCAAGAAACATCCGCACCACTTGCCGGGTGGCATCGGGGATCAGACGGACGAATTCTCGCCCGATTTGCGATGGTGAGGCCGGAGTGTGGACAGCTTCAACGCGGGCCATGGGTCCACAGTCTGCCGACGTTGTCGGCGCTTGTTTCGGGGAGGAGGTTGGTAGCCTTCTTCGGCGGCTTCGTGCCCTTGCTCGGCATTGCGAACGTTACGGCAAATCCAATCACCCACAGTCCCAGAGCGGCCGGCACTGCAAGAAGGGCGATAGCTAGGTTTTTTCGTTTGCCGGACATGGTGTGACTCAGAAGAGCAGGGAGACGACGGAGGAGGGGGGAGGGAGGTGAGTGATCGCCCATTCGCCGAATCGCACGAGGTGAGGGGAGATAGCCGAGACGGCGCCGACCAAGACGGACAAGCGCCAAGCTGCGGAGCGGAAATCCTTCCTGAGCCCCATCAGCGAAGTCTCGACGGTCTCGACCCGCTCCACCAATGAGCAGACGGCGCGGGGGGGCTCGCCCGGGACGTCGAGCGCCGCGGAGCAGTCCAGAGAGGTCATGGGGAGGCCTCGCAAGCGAGGAGCGAGGAGAGCTCGTCGAGGCGGGGCAGGCATTGCTCGCAAGGCACGAGCCGCACAATGGGGATCGCGCGGCAGACGTCTTCGGCGGTCGCAGAAGTCGAGTCGACCGCGGTTCGCGCGGTTTGCAATTCGGCTGGACACGAAGAGCCGCACGAGGCCTCGGCTAGCGTGAGCACTGACCGGGCGAGAGTGAGCGCCGCGGGGAGGGTTACCTTGGCCATGTTGGGAATGGGGCAAGAGGCCATCGAGGAGCCGGAGCATCCGAACGCCACCAGGAGACACAAGGCGCCGGGCCAGAGTCGTCGGATGCGTCCCGTCTCATCCTGCCCACGTCGATACCACGAACGCCGCCGAACCCACTCGCCGAGAAGGGCAGGGGAGAAGCCGAACACGTCCAGGAGCTCGAAGAGCGCGGCAAGGATCGGAACCTTTGCGCCCCAAAGCTGACGGCTTGTCCAGAACCGCGCTAGGAGGCTGAGCCCTCCGGTGGCGGCCAGGAAAGCCGCAACACTCAGCCAGTCGACGGCCGAGAGAAGGGAAACGAGGGAAGACCAGATGGGCAGCAGGAGGTCGAGCGATTGAGACATGGGGGGTACCTTCACAGCGGGGAGACTAGGCGACCAATTCTTCCTCACCGTCGATGGTGAGGACGAGACTTGCGGCTGCGCTGGCGTAGGCCTGGAGGGTTTCCCCTGCAGACAGCACGAACGGCGCGAAGCAGTCGTACGTCGTTTCGGCGGACACCGTCTCGCCGTCGAAAATGCGACTGGCAGCTGCATCCGCTCCGATTGATGCGGTGAACGTCAGGTCTCCCGCCGTCCCATTCACGACGTGGATGTTCCGGACCACCGCTACCCGTCCCGCCGGGACGGTGTAGACCGTGGCAGCTGCGTCCGTGAGTAGCGCCGGACCATAGAGTCGTTTCGGTAGTGCCATCTAGAAGTGTCCTTTGAATACGAGCGCCGATTCGGCGATCTGGAACGCGTTGATCTGGTTGTTGTTCGCGGACAGGTTGGTGAAGTACCAACCGAGCATGGTGAAGGGGTTCGGCTTGACGGGAGAGGAAAACGAATGTTGGGCGAAATAGATCAATCCAGTCCGACCGCTGGCATCGTTGTTGATTCCAATCGAGCCCAACCCCGAAATGCACGGCAGGTCCAGGTCCGTGATTACCGTGTTGCTCGCGATGTTGGTCTGAACCATCGTCAGACGGAACCTCGGATCGGCTCCGACCGTGGCTTGCGCTACCGCAGCGCCGGCACATACGACCTTGATGTCGACGAGTTGCCACGAGCCCATTATTAGGAACGGATCTATGACAGCTGTGCCGAAGTAGCTCGTGCCCCTGGCGAGCGGCAGGGGCGGAGGTGATGCCGAGCTCGTCACGTGCTTCGCAAAATGACCAGTGCTGTTGCTCACACTGGCCGTCGTACCCGCCCACAAGTACAAGAAATCGGGCACGCGGTTCGGCTGGGCGTAGCAGCAAAGCGGCGACAACGGGCGCCCTACGGGCCACCCGAGCGGCATGGAGGCGGAGGAGCCGGCGGCTCCGGTGGCTCCGGTTGCTCCGGTTGCTCCGGTGGCTCCGGTGGCTCCGGTTGCTCCGGTTGCTCCGGTGGCTCCGGTTGCTCCGGTGGCTCCTTCGTCTCCTGGTCGACCTCGACGTCCGGGAAGGACATCGGGGAGTTGTCTCATCATAGAAAACCTGCCTCCTGAAGCTGTAGGTGGAGCCAGTCATCGGCTCTTGCTTGTTCGTCCTCGACCAGGGACTCCGGCTCTGCCTCGATAGACTCGACCACCCGCTCCGCCACTTGGTCAGGGGTGAGCCCGGACGACTCGCCCGGGAATAGCTTCGGGTGCCTACGATACCACTTAGCGGCGCTCGGAGAGAGGTTTGATGCGACCGCGTCCATGTACTCCGACCGACGCTCTGACACGCTGAGAGCGGCAGCCTTGCGGGAGCGGCGGGGCTTCTTGGCCAAGATTCCCGACCCGAGACGGTGACCGCCTCGGGTGCCCTTGGCCATTCGCTTGGAGCTCCGCACGGCAGCCGATAGGCGGGAGCCTTCCGCCTCCGATCGGCGGCCAAGCTCCTCGGCCTCGGCCTCGGCCTGTCGCTTGCGCTCTCTGATAGCGTGCCGGAGGGCGGCGGGAGCGGTTCGGCGGAGGTTCGTCAGGAGGTCCCGCAGCCTGATGATCTCATCCTTGCGCCTTTGCTTCTCGGCAAGAACGGAACGCCACCAGGCACGGAACAGCGCCCGGCGCTCGGCGAGGGCCGCTCCGAGCTCCCGAGGGGCGGACCGGTAGCGCTTGCGCAGGTCTCGCACGTCGGCTGCTACGGCCTTCGAGGCGGCGCGCCGCTCGGTCCTGATGCTCTTGACGTGCTCCAGGAGCGCCGCACGGGCCGCGCGGTGGGCCGCATCAGCCGCGCGGATTTCCTCGCGAGCCTTCGCTCGCTCCTCTTTGTCGATGCGTCGGGAGGCCTCGCGATTAGTGGCCATGGTGGATTCCTCAATAATAGAAGGCTACCACACCAGCAACCATGCACTCTACCGATACAGCCAGATGGGGCCGGTCGTCGTCCGTGTCGAGAGCAGCAGAGAGCGGAGCTCCGAGCCTGTCGAGGTAGCGGAACTGCGCGGGGTCAAGACAGCCCACAGCCCGCACCCACTGGGGGATCGGGAGTATCTCGCCAAGAGCCATCACCTTCGACCAAATCGCGAACGATCGGAATCCGCGATGGTCGGCAACGTAGGTGGTAGCAAAAATGGTTGTGGCGACGGTCGGCGGCGACACCGGACGGACGCGCAGCTTGAGAGCTCCCGGCACGTGTACCGTGCAGGGCAGGTGGATGGGCCCCAGCACTCCTCCGAAATCCGCCTGTTCAATGTGCACTTCCCAAAGCTCCGGAGTCGGCAGGCGGTCACCTGTGGAGATGACAATGGTCTCCCACGGCCACGTTTCGATATCGGAGCGCGACCGCGGGATCGCGACGAAAAGATCGCGCTCGTCGGTTTCGCCTACCTGCCAGGTGCGGGAGCTCCTGACAGCCATCAGCCGCCGGCCTTGCGCCGCTCCCGTGCTGCCTTGGATCGTCCCGCGGCCATGCGTCGCAGGAACTCCGCCTTGGATACCTTCTTCGGAGCCGCCTTGCGACGCTTCGGAGCAGCCTTGCGCTTCGGAGCCGCCCGGCGCTTCGGAGCCGCCCGGCGCTTCGGAGCAGCCCGGCGCTTCGGAGCAGCCCGGCGCTTCGGAGCAGCCCGGCGCTTCGGAGCAGCCCGGCGCTTCGGAGCAGCCTTGCGCTTCGGAGCCGCCCGGCGCTTCGGAGCCGCCTTGCGACGCTTCGGAGCCGCCCGGCGCTTGGTGCGCTTGGCGCGTTCCTCACGCTGAGCCTTCGCGATGAGCTTTTCTAACGAACTTGTTGCCATTAGCCGGGGTAACTCCTGAGGGCAGAGAGCAGCAACCGCTGATTTACGGTGGGGGAGCGTCCCGAGGCCAGTCGGCGAACGTTAGAAACTGCCGTCCTGGCGACTGCTCCACCGGCGTTGATCGATGTCTGAACTCCCTTGGCTGCCATGTAGGCACCCAGGGCAGGACCGCCGATAGCCGGGCAGACGAGCGCGGAGGCAGTCACCAACGTCCCGAAGGCCCTGGAGTTGAGAGCTTTTCCCGCGTACTTGTAGGTACTCCGCCAAAGAGCATGCCCAGCATTTGCGGCTTTCTTGATGCCCTTGACGGCCTTTTTCGCGACCTTCTTGGCCTTCTTGTAAACGGACTTGACGGACTTTTTCGCCTTCTTCCAAATCTTGCTCCCGAACCACCCGACGAGCTCGAGATCTCCCACTGAGTTCAGCTCGACGAGGCCCTCCTCGGCAGCAGCCTTGCGCAATTCGAACCGCACAGACGAGACGGGTACATGTACGAGGTAGACGGACCCGCCCCAGGCGACGGACACGGTCACATCGCCCCCGGAGTGCCACGACAGACCAGCAGCGTGGAGAAGTGACTCAGCCATTGCTCGGCCCCTTTGCGAGAATCGCGTCAAGGTGTTCCTCGATTTGCTCGAGCTCGTCTGCCGTCGGAACGTCAAGCTTGACGTTAGCCGGGGTCTTCGGCCACCCCTGGCCCTGTTCGCGCTCGGCGGAGGCGATGAGCCCAGCAGCCCAGACGGTATCGCCATCGAGCTTCTTTGCTTCGGCCATCGTGAAGAGGGCGTCCCGGTGGTTCGCCAGCTGGGTTGCCAGCGGCTGGGAGTTCAGAGCCCAATATCGGACCAGCGGCAAGATTGCGACCTCTGAGGCCATCCGTTGCACGCTCTTGGGGCCGAGCTGTCCGTCTTGCTTTAGCCCTAGCCTTCCCTGCCAGGTCTTGACCGAGTCAGAGACATGCTTCCACCCGCTCTGCCCTTCCTCTGAGATTAAAGCCCGAGCAAGGGCGATCGTCCCGTTCGGGTCGGCCTGCGGAGTCGTCTCCTCGGTGCTGATTTCGGGCACCGGCGGAGTGTTGGGAGCCGCGGGGGGAATCACCGGGGTAGACGCTGGCACCGGAGCAGGGGCAGCAGGAATCACGGGAGCAGGGGCAGCAGGAATCACGGGAGCAGCAGCAGGCACCGCCGCCGGGGCAGCAGGCACCGATACAGGAGTCACGGGAGCAGGTGGAGCCACTACTACCGGGGGGCTTGCCTGAGCGGCAACCGAGGGAGTGGGAGCAAATGCGGCATAGTCCACGATGAGGGTCCCGGTGCCGGACAGGAGCTCGATGCTCCGCCGCGAAGGAGTCGGGATCATGCCCTGCTGGGCTGCCGCGCGAGTCTGCACGGCCGCTAGATAGTCCGGGATGGTTCCGAGGTCGCGTGCCCACTCGCCGAGCTCCTCTGTCGTAGCGACAACGTCGGGACTCAGTGCCTCCCGAAGAATTGCCTCAGCGCGGAGGGCGTTCGCCTTCTGGTTGACCTCAGCGGCGAGGTCTGGTCTGTTCGCCTGATTCAGCCAGTCCGCGTAGGACTGGACCACCGACGGATCGGTGACGTCAGCACGCATGGCTGTTTGGTAGATAGCCTCCGGGCTGGACGTGTCAGGAGGGGCGGGAGCTTCGGCTTCGGCTGCGCTCGCAGAGCGCGAGGAGAAAGCAACGGCGGCGACAATGATTGCGCCGACTCCCAATATCATCAGCGGGGCGCCGGAGCTGCTCTTCTTCTTTGCCATGGTGACCTAATCTAGTTTCGCATCCTTCGGGAGCAGAATCAAGCTGGGGTCTTCGGTCGAGCCGTCAGGGTATCCCACAAAGACGTGCTGGCTCAGGCCTCCGAGGGGAGAGCGTCTCCCAGTGCACAGAGGACGGCACTCGACACCTTGAGCGATGAGCTCGGCACACCTCCATAGCGTCAGGTCTTCGCAGTCGCCCCACTGCTGAGCGAGCACCTCGGGAGGACTCAACCAATCCTCGGTGTCGACCTCGGGGCGATAGCGCACGCCAGACGAATAGAGCAGCGGGAAGGCACGACGAACCCGAAGCCAACGCGCCCAGATGGGCACTAGCGCACCCAATAGGGACATCACGTCGGCGTTCGGGTCGTCGCCATCCACACCGGGCAGGGAGACCCTGGCCCGCAGCATTTACCGGCTCAGCTTCGCGCCGTGGAAACCACCCACCAGGAGCTGGGGGAGCGCCGAGGTATTGCGGAACACCATCCGCAACGTGTCCTGGACATCGATCGTACCGATCTCCAGGTCCTCCTGAAGAGCGACCTCGGAGAATAGGGCGCAGTTGACCGGGGTGCCATCGATGAAGCTCTTGTCCTGCAGCTGCATCGAGACCAACGCAAAGTCATAGGCGATGTCCGACGGAATGATCAAGCGGTAAGGCTCGAACGGGGTCACCGGGTGAACTTGGATCAGCACGTCGGCTCCCGCCAAAACGGGAGCGCCGGACTCGAACCCGAGCTTCATCTTGTACAGATGTTTGTACTGGACACCGGAACTGTACTGAGCGACGGGTCCTTGGCTCGGGTCGCCCTCGGCAGGGCGCCCAACGGAGTTGCGACGAATCTCGACGGCGCCGACTCCGCTCATGATGCGGTCCATAGTGCTATTGCGGGACATAGTAATCTCACTGGGGGAAAGAGGAAAACGCTAAGGGGAATGTGGGGCGAAGCGTCAGGCTTTAGCGGCGGCCGTGCGATCTCGAACGAGCACGCCGAGGCCGTAGGACGCTGTACCCGTGCCTATGTTTGCGACGTACTCCGAACCAGGAAGCACATCGAGCAAACCGACCACGGCCACGATCGCGCCAGCTCCGAGAGCAGTAGGGACTCCGAGAATCTCGTGAGTCTCACCGCCTCCGAAATAGCCGTCGATCAAACCGCCCAACCCACCGCCAGCGACATTGCACGCGGCCTCGCCATAGCGCTGGAGTTGCAGTTTTGATTCGGCCCGATCGCGAGCCTTAGAGGCCGTGAGAGAGCGGACCTTTGCAACCAGATCATTCATCGCAGACATGCTGCAACGATAGCCGACGGACAGTCACAATCCTGCGGGAATTTGGGCGGCGATTGACGACGGGACGCCATATCCGCCATACTTTCGTGAATGGCAGCTCAATACCCGTACGAACTAGAGCAAGCGATGAGACTCTTGGGTTGGGTCGGTCCGAGGCGTCTGGTTTTCCGCGGTAAGCTCGTTGACGGTCGGCAACGGTCGGAGGTAGCCATTCGCGTTGGGCTTGACATCGAGCCGATTACTCACGCGGTCGTCGGCAAGAGGGAGGCAGCGCGACTGCTCATCCTTGCCGGCCACTACCACCGAGCGGGGGAGCTCGGGCTATTCCCATTCGACCCTCGAGACTTCACAAGTTGCCTTGCGTGGGCGGGACTGCCGAAGCCTCGACAGGCTTTGCCCGGCAAGACGACGCACGTTCCCAAAGTGAGAGCGGACGCCATCAGAGCGATCGTCGTAGCAGTCGAGCGAGCAGACGAGCGGGGAGACGACTCGATACCGCTTTGTGATGTCAAGCGGATCGTATCCAGGTGGATGGTATGACGCGCAGACCAAAGCTTAGGACAGCTGCAGAGGCCTCCCGTGGGGACAGGCTGCCACGAATCAACCTTCGCGTCACAAAAGACATGCTGCGCCGACTCAAGGAGAAGGCGCAGCTAACGAACCGATCGGTCAACAGTGTCTGCCGACGTGCGATTGCGGAGCTACTCAAGCACCCAGTCTGAAGGGATCGGACTGTCGTTGAGCTGGCGGAACCCCGGAGCCGCTGAGCGGTCGCCATGCTTGACCACCCTCGGAATCAACCTCGAGGGAATCGAGAGTTCTCGGAGCACCGAAAAGAACCACAGGTCTTCGGTCATCCAAATCCCGTTTCGCGGTCCCACGCGATAAGGGCAGGTCGAAGCCGCTTGGCCTGGAACGATTGCATAGTGACGTCCCCAGTCGCCTAGGTGTATCCAGCGGAACAGAGCGGCGGGGATCGCAACGCATCCCAGACCACCCGAGATGGTTACCCCATCCTTCCACACATCGTGAGCGACGCGGTTGTCAGTGCGAGGAAGTTCACCCGCTTCAGGAGGTGGGATTCTTAGGGGATACGTCGCCGCATAGACCGTCGGGTGTCCAGCCTTTGCCGCCCCGTGGCACGACATGATGAGCAGGTTCAGGGAGAATTCGCTTGGTCTCACATCATCATCGAGGAGCACCACACAATCTGTGGACGGCGGCATGGTGTGAGCCATATCGACCCCCAGCATGCATCTCGCCGTTGCAACGCACGAAATCCCCTTCATCGTCAGGACTGGAGCATCGAGGTCCCAGAGGTCGACGACCTCCTGCGCTCGCTGTCGTCCGCACTCATCGCGGGTGACAACACCAAATGCGACGCTTGGCTTCATGGTCATGATGCTCTCTCTTTCCTTTCTTCTCGTGGCTCGCATCTCGCGAGCCTGTCGAGTCTCTTTCCCCTCACCCATGCCGTGATGGGTGGAAGCCCAACGGCCTCCGCCGCTCGAGTCTTCCCGACTCGGAGAAGCTCCGCCCGCTCGACCTCCTCCCGCTCCCATTGTTCCTGTTCGAGGGTCCGCACCTCGGACGCTGACTCCTCCTCCCCGACTGGTGGCTGGTGAATTCCTAGGACGATCGGAATCCCCTCCCACCGTGTTCGTCGGATCAGCGTCCCTGTTGTGGGGCTCCGTTCTAGCTCCACCTCGAAGGATCCCAGCGGCCGCCCTGCCCTTGCGACGGCTACGAGCTGACCCACCACCGAGCGAGCGTGCAGCGCATCAGCTCTCAGGGAGACGAGCGCGGAAATCTCATTCGAAACAAGAGGAGTACTCGAGAGCTCTTCGGGTGGCAGGTCCGGCCACTCGAGACGAAACGACCCGAGAAGCTCGTCGGCACAGATGAGCCCGGCTGGATTGCGAGACATGTACTCGACCCACGTTCCAATGCGGCCACAGAGCTTCGCAACAGTGTCGGGCGCATGCTTTCGCGGGGGCAAAAATCCTTTGCCACTTCGGAGTCGGCGGAATCGGATCGGCGCGTTCACTGGCACCTGGCACAGCTTAGTCACTTCTCCGAGTAGCTGGTCGGCTTCTCCCGATAGCTTGACGACATAACTCGCGAGGGCCTCGGCTGAGCGAGCACGTTCGGCCGTCGACTGTAGGCCGAACCCCGCACGGGTAACGACGTCCGCCAGTTCTCGGCAGACGAGAAGAGAGTCCCGCCCTGTGATGCCCTCTCGTTCTCGGGCGGTTCGTTGCTCATCGAGCCAGTCGGCTAATTGCGGGTGCCAAATCAGCCAGTTCTGGTGAGGCCAGCCGCTTCGGTGAGCCTCGGTCGTTGCGACCCACGTTGCGCGAAGAGGTTCCCAGCCCATTGACTCGAACCACCGTCTCAACGAGCGCATGAACTCTTGGCCGAGCATCTGAAGCCCCTTGAAGGCTTCATCTTGATGCTTCCAAGGCTTTCCGGAATAGGTTCCCTTGCGATCGATAGTCGTAACAATGAAGCACCACCCCCGCGGGTCGAGACCTTTGGACGCTTCGGTGATTCGCGCAAACTGGACGTGTGAGTCCTGGATTCGGCAGACTGGACAGCGGTACGATCCGCACCGGTATGGCCTCCTTTGCTTGAGAACTCCGTTCTCAGTTTTCCACGTCCAGAGCCACCAATCACGACTTCCGAGCTCGTGGCAATGGTGGCAGGCTCTGCCCGCCCGAGCAGGCAGGTCTCGTGTGGTGTACCGGCGCCCCGTGCGGGGATTGATGCGGCGATCGAGCTTCTCAGTTGCTCGGCGGTCCTCGCGGTTGAGCGGCTCGCCATCACCAACGAGCGGCTCGCCCGCTTCGGGAGCCACGGGGACGTTGAACCCCCGCCTCCGATCCGAGCCAGGGGGAGACGGCCCGTCTCCCCCTGGACCCTCACTCCGTGGTCCGCCCTGACGGGCTCCCCCCCCCGTTCGTGAGAGCCGTCTCTCGTTGGGTGCCCTGCGGAGGGCTCGGGGGCCCTCCTTCGTGCACGCTGTGAACGAGACGACTCTCACGAACGGGTCCCCCCCGCGTCAACCAACGGGAGCCTCCGGCACCCCTTGGTTGACTTATCCTTATTCTGACGA